>Ga0209542_10010526_pt1 | contig 16642 bp, 14 predicted proteins | sample RifCSPhighO2_01_FD_184028 | JGI IMG/M metagenome (GOLD analysis project Ga0209542, IMG submission 184028) | Soil microbial communities from Rifle, Colorado - Rifle CSP2_plank highO2_0.1 (SPAdes) (version 2) | ecosystem: Environmental > Terrestrial > Deep subsurface > Rock core/Sediment ...
GGGCTTTCTGGGTCCGGTAAGTCTAGTTTAGCTTTTGACACAATCTATGCCGAAGGTCAGCGCCGTTACATGGAGTCTCTTTCGTCTTATGCCCGGCAATTCCTGGGTCAGATGGAGAAACCTGATGTTGATTATATTGAAGGGTTGTCGCCGGCTATTTCCATCGACCAAAAAGCTAATTCTCATAACCCGCGCTCAACAGTAGGGACGGTTACGGAAATTTATGATTATCTGCGTCTGCTTTTTGCTCGTATCGGTATCCCCTACTGTCCAAACTGCGACCGGGTCATTTCTCGCCAGAGTGTTGACCAGATGACAGATCTAATAACCGGACTGCCTGAAGGTACCCGTATCAGCGTTCTGGCACCAGTGGTTCGTGGTCGCAAAGGTGAATACCACCAATTACTGCACGACTTATATAAAGGAGGGTTCGGTACAGTTCGGGTCAACGGTGAGATGTTTAGTCTTAGCGACAAGATTGAACTCGATCGCTATAAAGCCCACAACATCGAGGTCTTAATTGATAGGTTGATTATCGGCTCATCAACGCCTTCGCGCCTAAACGAAGCTATTGAATCGGCTATGAAGTTAAGTAAGGGTCTAGTGATTGTCTCGCAAGAAGGCAAAGACGACGAGATACTACTTTCGCAAGACTTGGCTTGTCCGTACGATGGCTTCTCATTGGGAGAAATCTCTCCGCGCTCGTTTTCTTTTAACTCGCCGTATGGAGCCTGCGAAGACTGTCACGGCTTAGGTTTTCGCAAGATCATTACCGAAGAACTAGTTATTCCCGATAATACTAAAACAATTAGCGAAGGTGCTATTATGCCTTGGACCTATTCCGGAGTTAATTACTACGGAATCTTACTCAAGAATGCCGCCGATTACTTCGGGCTAAGTATCGATACGCCGATCAAGGATCTAGATAAAAATAATTTAAAAAAGATTCTCTACGGTACCGGTACACCACTGCGATTAAAGCTACGCTACTTCTCCGCTGGTGTCGCGCATCACTTTCACGTTGGCTTCAATGGACTAATACCTCATTTGGATAAACGTTATCGCGAAACTGACTCCGATCGAGTACGAGAAGAGATCGAAAAGTATATGCTTGCGAGCCCTTGCCAGAGTTGCAAAGGCGCTCGTCTTAAACAGGAAGCGTTAATTTTCAAGGTTGGCGGCCTTAATATTTCAGACGTGACGGCGCTGACGATTGACAAAGCCCGAGATAGCTTTGCTTCTCTTAAATTGACGTCTCGCGAGAAGTCGATTGTCGGCAAGGTGATCTTGGAGATTACTAGTCGGTTGGAATTTCTTTCCAAGGTCGGTCTGGACTATTTGACTCTAGATCGTTCAGCGACAACGCTTGCTGGAGGCGAATCCCAAAGAATTCGACTGGCTTCACAGATTGGATCGGCCTTAGTTGGAATTCTATATGTCCTAGATGAACCAACTATCGGTCTGCACCCGACCGATAACGCCAAACTAATCGAGACACTTCACCGTCTAAGAGATCTTGGCAATACCGTTATTGTTGTCGAACACGACGAAGAAACAATGCGAGCAGCAGATTTCTTGGTGGATATCGGCCCAGGCGCAGGCGAACACGGCGGTGAGATTGTTGCCAGCGGCACTTACGACGAAGTTCTCAACAACCCCAAATCAGTCACAGCGCCGTATCTGCGAGGAGAAAAAGCGCTGATTGTGCCTAAACGGCGGGAAGTGGGCAAAGGCCACCGCATGTTAACCGTTCACGGAGCGAGTGAAAATAATCTCAAAAAAATTACAGTCAATTTCCCCACTTCACGTTTCATTGTTATTACCGGTGTCTCTGGTTCAGGAAAATCAACTTTAATAGCCGAGATATTAAGTAAAGCTGTCAACCGAAGAATGGGACATGGCACCCTAACGCCTGGAGCACATGAAGGTATCAGTGGCGTTGAATATATAAACAAGATGATCGAGATTGATCAGTCCCCTATCGGTCGAACTCCTAGATCTAACCCCGCAACGTATACCAAGGCGTTTGATCCGATCCGTCAGTTATTTGCCGCTACCCCAGCCGCACGTAGTCGTGGTTACAAACCTGGACGATTTAGTTTTAATGTCATCGGTGGTCGCTGTGAGAACTGCCAGGGAGATGGACAAATTAAAATTGAAATGAATTTTCTTCCGGATGTGTATATTACTTGCGACGTCTGCAGAGGAACACGTTTTAATCGCGAAACGTTGGAAGTGATGTGGAAAGGTAAAAATATCTCCCAAGTATTAAACATGACGATAGATGAGGCATCGGAATTTTTTGCCAACATCCACACAATCGCCGACAAATTTAAAACTTTACAGAAAGTTGGCTTGGGTTACGTTCGTTTGGGTCAGAGCGCCACAACACTATCTGGGGGGGAAGCCCAGAGAATAAAGCTGGCAGCCGAGCTAACTAAACGAGATACAGGCGCAACTCTTTATATCTTAGATGAACCTACCACAGGGCTACATTTTGCTGATGTCGAAAAACTTCTTGCTGTATTACAAACCTTAGTTGATAGAGGAAATACCGTTGTTGTTATCGAACATAACTTAGATGTTATTAAGTCAGCTGACTGGTTAATTGATCTTGGTCCTGGTGGTGGTGAAAAGGGCGGCCAAGTTGTCGCCAAAGGAACACCGGAACAAGTCTGCCAGAATAGCAACTCATTGACCGGGAAAGTATTAGAGCCAGTCCTATTTAGAGGGAAATCTGCAGTTCAGCCCACCTTGCGCCAGTTCAACGTTTGAGCCACACTGGGCGAGGATAAAATAATGTCAATTGAGTCTGAACCAACCGAAGAAGTGCCTTTTCAAGAGCCGGCAAGTTGTCAGAGCTTGCTTGATGAGTACAATGAGCGCCAGGCGCAAAATGAACCGCTTGGCGGTGAACTCTTTTCAGCCGAAATGACCGACCGCAGATTTAAGATCGAGACAATTACCGCCCCGTTTGCTGATAGTCGGCGGTATAACCGCACGACTTCCCAAACGGAGTATCCCGTTTGGTATAGAGAGCGGTACACGTTATCGCGAACTAAGGAGCGTACTCGCGACTATCCGCCAGGAAGGGAAATTCTGGCTGGAGGTATAACAATCTATAATCCCGCACCCCTTCCCAGCGGTCTCGTAGCGGCCCGCGTCGAGCCAATTGATAGTGAGATATCCCAAACAGCTTTTTTTGACGTTGATCGCGAGCAAAATTTATTAACCCAAATACCAGACGCGCCAATTCTTAATCTTCAAGATCCTTTTTCGATGGAGGTTAACGGCCAAAAATTTATCGGCGGGGTGGAGATTTGCGAAGGACAGGGCGGGGTATTATCTTACCGAACCGTCATTTACCGTTACAGCAATGGGATTGAGGAGCTACGAGAACAGGGCGGAGCGATTATCGCGCCTCTGGTTGAGGGGCCACCAGGTATGAAGGGCGTCCGTCCTGTCGAGCTGGCCGACGGCAGGGTCGGTGTTTTTACTCGCCCGCAAGGCATAGTTGGCGGTCGAGGCAAGATTGGTTACACCGAGGTGGGGTCGATGGAGAAAATATCAGAGGCCGTACTCGAGCAAGCGGAAATTATTCCCGGGCTTTTTCGCGATGATGAATGGGGCGGAGTTAATGAAGCTAAATTAATAGAGGGCAGTAAAATTAGCGTCCTTGGACACATTGCTCGAACAGTTGAAAATCCTCACGGCCCCGAAGCTTTAAAGGAATACTACCCAATAACCTTTATCTTTGACCCTGATACGCGAACTTTCTCCAACTTGCGAATTATCGCCACCGCTGATTGTCTACCGGCGGTTCAACCGAAAGTGCCGTACCAAAATAAGATTCTTTACCCCGGTGGGATTGTTGAAAACCCCGACGGCTCGGCAACGCTTTATACGGGAGCAAGCGATGTCGCAAGCGGTACGATACTTCTGAACGAAAATCCTTTCGCTAACAGAGTTTAACTGTAACTGCCCCCGGCTCGCGGGCAGTTAGGTTGTCGCCAAAGGAACGCCGAAAGAAGTCAGTCAGAATAGCAATTCCTTGACCGGAAAAGTTCGAGATAAAGTAATTTTCGGGCAAAAGAGAAAGGCCGTCCGTAATTTCATTTAGGACGACCTTCTTGGTTGTAGCGCCGAATGATACCGACGCAGATTGTGCCCGACCAAAGGGTCAGGCAGATGGCGATTGCGGCGCCGAGTGAATACCAGGTGACGTTCTCGCTCTCGGTGGACAGGCCGTAAAAGCAACCGACAGTTGCTACCACGAAAACAAGCGTCGCGATAGCACTAAAGTACGCCGACCACGGCGGCTGATTTTCATTGTGGTTTTGGCCACATCGGCACATATCTTTTCACCTCCTCGATGATCCGCCAAAGGGCGGTGTTGTCGGCGACGTTTTCTCGTCACCTACGAGTTGAAGATAATAAGAATCACAACCACCACCACGAGAGCTAACTCCCACGGACACTTTGCCCGGAAATCAGCTTCCGGGTCTTCGAGGCATTGGTTGATCGTCGGCATTCTCAACTCCTTAGAACCATGAACAAAGGTTCGTAGTTCAATTGGAGGGCGGAAAGTTCTCCTTTCCGCCCGAAACCGTAGTTGGTCACCTTGTCCTGGACTTCCCGATTCGCTCGACCGTGACGATTAGTTGCCACCTGAGACCACAACGAGTGCAGGTGAAGTGTTTTCGTCCGGGAAGAAATACCACGGGTTTGCCGCACAAACAGGCCGACTTAGGAATCGGGACGAATTCACAGCCAAGGTCGCTTGCGAGCTGTCTCATGTTGTCCGAAAGTATCTGTGAGAGTCGAGTTCTTGCCATTCCTATCTTGCACCTCATCCCGCCCCAGTTGTTGTAACCTTGAGGCGGGAAGTTGGTGCTCAGTCCGATATTTTGAATTATCGGACTGAGCGGACGATGGGCTACTCCCTCTTCTTCTTTGGAGGAGAGAAAGCCCGAGAGACAGGTCTGAAGATCTGGCGGAATGCCAGACCTAACAGAAGGATAACGACGAGCGGCCCTAGAAGCGGAGCCAACCCGTCGAGCAGGCGTCCAATAATAAACCAAAGGACGCCAGGAATGAAAACGACGATGGCAATCATCAGGCCGATCACACTTGCGCGTAATCGGCGAGGCGTGCCGAAGAAGAAGATAAAGGCATGACGTAATCTTTCCATAATCCCCTCACAGACATTAGTCGGTTGGTAATGTCTAAGTCGGGGCCGCGAGCCCACCTCAATAGAGGCAGAGCTCGCGACGGAAGTTTGACCTTAGTTGGAGGAAGAGCCCACCAGGTTGGTATTGGCAAGCGAGTTGGCTCTGGAGCTTTGCTCCATATCCATCAGGTGCCACTCTTCATGAGTAGCGGTGACCTCGGCGATGAGCGCAGGTCGATCTGCCCAGCGCCTCCCCATCGAGGCCCAAGACACACACGAGTCATCGGTCCGCAACTCGGCGAATCCTCGATTGTCGGGCTCACCGATCTCGTACCAGATCATCTCGCCCTTCGTGTCCGGCCACTGGCCGTGCGCGAAGTTGATGGCGACAATCTGCCCACGCATCCGCTCGATTTTGTCGAGACATTGGCGGGCATGGTCACCCTTGAGTTGCGAGAGGAGCCAATCACGATCGATTGGCTCGTTGGATGCAAAAAACAATAACATCTTTTCTTTCCTTGCCCCTTAACCGCGGGTCGCGGGGATTTCCCTCCTTTCAACCCACTCCGTTGCGGGCTGGAAGGAAGGGGCGAGGACGGCAACAGAAGTTGCCGCCTCGCCACCGGATAAAGTTTATTCTTTCGACTCGTCTTCCTTACGAGTCAGGAAGTCGCGAAACTCGCCTGCTTCGTCGCGAACGTTGTTAAGAAATCCGAACGATTCGGCGTTGGGCCACTTGGTGACCCATAGATCACCAGCTCGCCGATGGCCGAAGAGGATATATAAGTTGCCAGCCGTCAATTTGAAGTCTGCTTCTTCAAATTTCTTTGTTTCCACCGAACCGGCTTTAACCAGCTCGACGACGAACAGATCGAAAGCCTGCCCATGTAGCTGTTTCAAGTTTTTCGGCTTGTCGACGTAAAAGGTTGAGCCATTTACTTCGCGCAGAACCGAAAGGTCCTTGCTACAGCCAACAATAAGGGCCGCGACAAGGATGACGACGAACAGTGCCGTGTTTTTCTTCATTTTTCATGAAACGGCGAGATATTTCACTCGTCGCCTCCTTTCAATCCAGAACAAAAACTTTTGTTAGCTGGCGAATTTCGAATTTCGGTATGCCAGTGGCTTGTCGCGTTACGGACTGAAAGGATTAAATTGTTAATGTGAGTTGTTGTTGATCGCGGCTCTTTAGGCCGAAGTCGCACAACCTTTTTACCTGATGGTACGCGGCAATCTTAGCACACTTAGCTCGAAATGTCAAGGCATTTAGGCCGAAATTTTTACACTGCTTATGTTCTCCAATTCGAAACAAAACCGATATTACATCCTTAGCTCCCCGTATGTAGTATAGTCTATACGGTGAGTTAAGGGATTTTATACTATTGAAACAACGCTCGTCAGTCATATCGCATATACTTCTACTCTGTAATTATAAACGCCAGAATACTGTACACTTTAGTATATGAAGAAAGTTTTGACGGCGCCGGGGGTGTGTCCGACGCCGTTGTCCGCTTAACCGGGATGGGAGGATAGTCGCAATAGTTTGCGACACCATCAGGTCGAATGACCCGTTGACGATATAATGCTATTATTACCAGCGATTGATGTCAAGCACTTTTTCCGAAAAAATTATGATTCTCCCAGGAAGACCGGGAGTGTATATCTTCAAAGACAGGCGCGGACAGGTGCTTTATATTGGCAAGGCCAAGAACCTAAAAAACCGAGTTGGTAGTTATTTCGAGAAAGCCGACTACTCTTCAATTTCGTTCAGGGCAAGCAAGCATCTCGATCGACCTTGGATAGCGGTAATGATGGAGCTTATCGCCGATGTCGAAACTACCGTTGTCAATAATGAGCTCGAAGCCCTAATCCTCGAGTCGTCGTTGATAAGTGAGTACCAGCCGAAATATAATATCAAGTTGACTGATGACAAGTCGTACCCGTTCATTAAACTTACTACTAATGAAGCATTTCCGCGTCTGCAGGTTGTGCGTCAGCGCCTTAAAGACGGGGCAAAATATTTTGGACCGTATCTTTCGGCTTGGTCAGCGCGTCTAACCTGCGAGTTCCTTCGACGTCTGTATGGAGTCCATATAAGTAACCGCTCGCTAATAACTGGCCATGAAAGACCGTGTTTGAACTGTCAGCTTGAAGACAATCTCTGTCCGCTGGCTAATCAGATAAATGTGTTAGCATATGCTCTGCAGGTAGGGAAAGTCAGTGAGTTTCTTCAGGGAAAGCGTCGATCTGTCGCAAAAGACTTAGATAAACGTATGGAAGATGCCTCGCAAAATCAAAACTACGAATTGGCGGCGAAATTGCGCGACCAGTTGCGAGCCGTTCGTCATATCACTAGCCCTCAAGATATAGTTTCCGAATCGACTGAAGACTGCGACGTCATCGCAACGGCCATCGCCAATCGACGTGCCGTCGTAACGCTGGCTCATGTTCGTGGCGGACAATTCGGTAACCCCAAACATTTCGTTTTTGAGTTGTGCGCTAACCAAGGCGAATCGGAAGTAATTCGGCAGTTTATTATTTCGCTCTACCACAACTCGAGCCGAATACCGCCGTTAATAATTCTTGAATATCAAATCGATGACCAGGATATTATCGCTAATTGGCTGTCGAACGTCCACGCTAGACGAGTCGCGCTCCGCAATGCCAAGCGTGGTGAGAAATTAGATTTCGTCGCGCTAGCCAAGAAGAATGCTCAAGCCAAGCTTGAATCGTTACTCACTCAAGACAGCGGTGATTTTTCTGGGGTAATTGCCGTGAAAGAACTGCTCGGATTGGTTGAACTGCCGTTACGGATAGAAGCGGTAGATATCTCTAACCTCGGCGCGAGTGAACCAGTCGGCGCCACAATCTGTTTCATCAATGGCAAACCAGACAAAAACGAGTATCGAAGATACAAAATAAAAACAATCACAGGCCAAGATGACTTCGCGATGATTGGGGAGGTGGTCAAGCGGCGGCTGGCAGACATTAGTCGGCCGACTCCAGATTTATTGGTGATAGACGGCGGGCCGGAACAGCTGAAAGCCGCCCTGGGGGCGGCCCGGCAACTGGTTACTGACACCTGGCAGTCTGGCCAGAAGCTAGAAGCTAGAGGCCAGAGGCTGTATTTTATCGCTCTGGCCAAAAAACCGGATCGGATTTTTATTCCAGGTCGAAAGCTACCGTTAGCAATTACACATGGCCACAAAGGAAAACTCTTACTTGGGCTAATTCGTGACGAGACACATAGATTTGTCGTAAATTTCCACCGTCACCGTCAACGCAAAAAATCCCTTAGAAGTATTGACAACAAAGAGCTATTATAGTAATATCATCAGAGTTCGACTAAAGACTTGTCCCCGGTGCAATGGAGCGCTTGCTCGGATGCGAGCTGAAAAGGTCGAAAAGCGCTAAGTGGTTTGAGGAACCCTGCGGGGCATCAAAACCGGCGGTTCCGTTTGGAACCGCGAACCCACTCAAAGCCCCTCCCCATTTTCAACCTTGGGAGGGGCTTTTACTATTTAGTTAAGGCGGATAAATCGGTTGCCAAAGGCAAGGATGTTAATTCCGAGGATTACAAAGAATATGCCAACTAATATCCCCACAAGTTGAGGAAATATCATTACCAATATCCCAAAAGCGATCGCTAATACGCCTGTAATTTGTAGTGGATTCATCGGCTACAGTATAACACCTTGGCAAGTTTTTAATTATAGATAGAATACCTTTAGGGGGGTAATGATTACAGCTGAAATAAACTATTGGGCAGTGTTGGTCTCGGCGGTAGTAGGTTTTGCAATCGGTAGTGTTTGGTATATGCCTCGAGCGTTTGGTTCTCAATGGATGGCTTTGATTGGTAAGACCCAGGCCGACATTAAAATGAGTTTTAACTCGACACTGTTTGGCAAGACTTTCGTCGCCACGCTTATTATGGTTTATATATTAGCGCATTTTGTTGATTACGCCGGAGCGACAACGCCAGGACAAGGAGCGCTAACTGGATGGTGGCTTTGGCTGGGATTTGTTGCCACGATAATGTTTATTAACGTCCTATACGAAAACAAACCTCTTAAACTTTGGGCTATTAACGCCGGTTACCAGCTAGTAGTACTAATAGTAGTAGGAGCGATTTTAGCCACCTGGACGTAAGGTTAGTCTTTTCTTAAACTCTTGAGGATCTCAACGTTTTTTTGGTCCGGCCCCTTGTCCTCAAACCCCGGCACCTCCAGATAACCGGCCAAGTGTGCCCAGCGAGCATCGTTAAGAATAAATCCAAACGGCTCCTGGCCCAAAAACCCCTGGCCGATATTCTCGTGCCGGTCGCGCCTGGAACCCAGGGCAAACTTCGAGTCGTTGAGATGCCAACAGAATACTTTCTCCAGGCCGATTAATCGCTCTACGTCTTTAACATATGCTTCGTAGCCGTCTTTGGTTTTAATGTCGTATCCTGCGGCAAATGCGTGACAAGTATCCAAACAAACCGCAACACGATCCTTGGCACTGGACACATCTATCAACCAAGCTAAGTCTTCCAACTTGCCACCCATTGTCGAACCCGCCGAGTTCTCATAGACCAACATCGATTCTATTGGCGTTGAATCTAAGACTTCTTGGATGGTTTTTTTAATTTGATCCTTATGTAGAATCTCTCCGTCATTGTAGTTGCCAGGATGGAAGATTGTACCGACAACACCAATTCTAGGAGCAAGTGTCAAGGTTTCAACTAGCGCTTGCCTGGTCTTAGTTAGATTTCCAGCTGAATCAGCGGCAAGGTTGGTTAAATAAATACCGTGAAAAATGACTTGTTTAAATTTTTTTGCCTGCTCTTCCTTAAACCAATCGCACTGCTCCGAGTCCCAACCGCGGATTTTCCATTGCAGAGGCGCCGAGGGAAAAATTTGCAGAGCTTCGGCGCCTATACTCTTGCCACCCTCAATGGCATTTTTCAAGCCGCCAGCAGTCGAAACGTGAGCGCCAATAAACATTGATTAATCCAGTTCAAGATTTACAAAATTCTTCTCCATAGTTGGCCAGTCAAGGTTTTTAGAGAAAGTGTCGATGTAGTCAGCTCGTTTGGTGGCAAAATCCAGGTAGTAAGCGTGTTCGTAAACGTCAAGCGCCACCAACGGAGTGCAGTTCCAGACTAGGTAGGTGTTTTGGGTGTCGCCGATGAGGTTAAACAGTCGCCTTAAATCGTGATCCCAAGCCAACCACGCCCAGCCGCGAGCACCCATACCGGTCGCTTTCAAATCTTTTTGCCAGCCCTCAAATGATCCGAAATCCTTTTTAATCTGGTCTAATAACTTCCCAGATGGCTTACCACCATCTCCGCCTAAGTGACCGAAGTAGATCTCGTGGTTTTTTATGCCGCTCAACGCGAAAGATAATTCCACTTTGAGTGAACGAACATCGCTAAACGTCGGGTTGGCCGAATCTAAATCCACTTCTCGTAATTTTTCGTCAATCTCGTTGAACTTTTTCACGTAACTCTCGTAGAGCTTGTAATGCTCTGTCATTGTGAGCTCACTTATACCGTTCAGCTTCCTGATTGAATCGAATTTTTTGGCTTCGTACATTAACCTCCCTTTGGTTAAGAATTACACGGTTGCGGCTGTTTTAGCAATTGCGACAATGTCAGAATCAGAATTTTGACGTCCTAAACTTACACGCACCGTTTTGTGAATCTGCTCGCTTGATAGACCAATCGATTGCAAAACATGAGAGTCGGACAAAGATTTTGAGCTACAAGCCGAGCCGGACGATACCGCAATCCCCTGCTGGTCGAAAGCCTTAACCAAATTTGTAACTTTTGTTTCATCGAGCGTAATTGATAAGTGGTTTGGCAGACGCGGCGATTTGACGCAATTTATACTGACGCCCGGCAATTTTTCTAAATCGTTTTGCAAACTATCACGTAAAGCGCCCACTCTCTTTCCGTCTGCAATTCTTTGCTTCGTAACAATTTCGCATGCTTTGGCTAGTCCGATAATTCCGGGTACATTTTCTGTTCCACTTCGAAGCGACTGTTGCTGACCACCGCCATATAAAATCGGAAAAATTTGCGTTCCTTTTCGCACATATAAAACAGCGACACCTTTCGGTCCGTACATTTTTGAGCCATTAAAAGTTAGGAGATCTACTCCAAGCTCTTGTACATCTAAATCTAGAAACGTTGCTGCTTGACAAGCGTCAGTATGGAAATAAACACCAAAGTCTTTTGTAATTTTAGCTAATGCGGCAATATCCTGGATCACACCAATCTCTGAATTAGCAAGATGGATTGAAACCAAAACGGTTTCCTTCTTAAGCGCTTTCTTCAATTCACTCACCTCTATTAACCCGCCAGTTGTGACCGGCAGGTACGTTATTTCCCAACCTTCTTTTTCTAAAGCTCGACAAGCATTTAGAATACTTGGATGTTCTATAGCGCTTGTAATAATGTGTTTACCACGATTCTTATTCGCTTTCGCAACACCAATAACAGCCAGGTTATTACTTTCAGTTCCACAGCTTGTATAAACGATTTCTTCCAGTTTCGAATTAATAAACTTGGCTACCGTGTCTGTTGCTTTGCCGATAGCATCGCTAGATTCACAGCCAAAACTATGGATGCTTGAAGGGTTGCCAAACGTTTTCGTTTGGTACGGCTTCATCGTCTCAACGACTCGCGAGTCTGTTGGCGTCGTGGCGGCGTAATCGGCGTAAATTGGTTGGTTCATCGCTACATTCTACCATCCCCAACCTTGAAAGTTAAGAAAACTTGCTTCGCAAGCAAAGTCCGTTACGATGAGCGCAGATCTCGTAACTTAGTATGGAGGAGGAGAAATGCACGACTCTCAGCAATTCCAGGGAAACGACTATGCCTCAAGCATAATCAGAAATTCAGGAGCGGTTCTAACTGGTCATTTCAGTATCGAGTCAGAACCCGAAATGCACTCAGAGTTCTATATCTCTAAACAGATACTCTTTTCAACGCGCCCTGGGTTGTCGCTTGGTCGGCAACTCAAAGATTTTCTACTGCTTCCCGATGAAATCGAAATCATCGTCGCTCCACCACCGTTTGGACTGTTCGTGGCTATTCCACTCGGAGAAGCGATGAGTCGCCAAGTTGTGCAGATAGATGAGTACCAGGGTAAACTCTGTCTCCGCCGTGGAGCACAGAAGCTAATCGATGGCCGCAAGGTTCTCGCAGTCGACTGCATCTCGATTAGCGGCGGTAAACTTAGGGCCGTGAGTAAGCTTGTCGCACTGTTGGGTGGCATCGTTGTTGAGCAAGCAGTTTTGATCGACCGTGGAGCAGGCCATCCGACGTACGCTAAGTTGGCGAACCGGCCAACCTCGCTAGTGCTCTCTAAGTTGCCGATAGTTGCAAAAGCCGACTGTCCAGACTGCGTCAATAAAGTTGGGCTAAGCGAAGAGTTTGGCTTGGCTTCGAAGGCGCATGGCTTGATGCTTGAAGATTCGATTGACAATTGAACTCCATGGTCAGTACCCTCGGTGAATCATAGTTGATCACGGAGGGTCTTACTTTTTTATTAGACGCTTTCGGTTGAGAGTACGGCGACTTGGGTTTTATCGTGAAGTAAGTTTTGAAATCTATTAGCATCCGCAACAGAACCAAGAATCTTGCCGTAATGCATCGGGATAGCTAGGTCTGGTTCGATCAGCTCTGTTGCCTTGATAGCCTCATCGAGCGTCATTACGAACGTTCCCGAGATAGGAAGAAACGCGACATCAATTTTCTTAACTTGCTCCATTTCTGGAACCAGATCTGTGTCCCCCGCGTGATAGAAGCGCAGGTTTTTTGATCCCTCCATCGGTATCTCGACAACAAAGCCAACCCCACCTAATTCCTTGGGATGAAAGACTTCATTTGGTGTGCGGAATTTATCTAAATTGTAAGCCGGGATGGCCCAGTAAGTTATCTTTCCGATAGCGACCTTGTCCGTTCCGGTGTATATATCAAGCTGATCAGTAAACTCTTGAAGTTCGCTATGACAGCAAGGTGGCGCTATTACTCGCGACTTAGGACCAAGCAATTTACGGATTGAAGAAATATCACAGTGATCAAAATGGGAATGAGATACGAATACGTAGTCAACGGGTGTTACCTCACCGCTCAAATCATAAGGGTCGAAAGCGAAACTGACAGCTGGTTGGGCTATTTCAACTCGAAAGCCATCGTGCCCCAATGCCGTAATGGTCGCCCCTTTGTAAGTCGTCTCCCTCATTTATTCATTTAACACTAGCTAGAAGGTGAGCGCAATTTCCGGTTGTACTGACACTTGTAAACACTTTTTTAGGACAACTTATCTCCCACACGTCCAACCATATCCCACAAACGCCCTTCCTAACTCCCCGTATATAGTATACTGTATACGGTGATGTCGACTATTCTTGACAAAGACTTTTATCTTCCAGATGGATCGCTTAGTCCCAAAAAGGGTCGTTGGCGGCAAGCACGAATGAAGTCAACGCCTTCCGTCAGCCCAGCGCGAGAAGAATCGTGGCATCAGGAGATGTTGATGAGCTTGAAAAGCGCGCGGCTAAGTCGTCACCTTACTCAAAAACAACTTGCCGACTTGCTTGGATCAACCCAGTCGTGGGTTTCAAGTTTTGAAAACGGCCGAATTAATCCGTCGCTCGGTTTTCTATTGAAATATTCAGCTTTGCTAGGCAAGCAGTTGAAGATTGTGGTTAATTAATCGTCCCTCGTCTCTAACTACCAGTATATAGTATACTGTATACGAGTAGTTAGAGAGATATTCGATAGTCTTGTTTGGAGGAAAAACGAAGTAGCAAGTAACTCGCTTTATCGAGCGGATAAAATCGCTAATTCGACTAATCGACAAGAGTAGCCGTACTCGTTGTCGTACCAGGCGACCACTTTGATCATGTCGCCATCTACGACCTTGGTAAGATCGAGATCCACAATCGCTGATGCTGAATTACCGACAATGTCGCTTGAGACTATCGGCTTATCGGTAACTTCCAGAATCCTACGAAAACGCGGTTCCTCGCTGGCATGCTTTAACACTTCGTTGACTTCTTCAACTGTAGTTTTCTTTTTGACGATAAAAGTAATATCCGACAATGACCCCACTGGCGTTGGAACGCGAATTGCCAAACCATCGAACAATCCTTTAAGCTCGGGAATAACTTCTGTGGTTGAGACAGCAGCGCCCGTTGTAGTTGGAACAATGTTTTCTGCGGCAGAGCGAGCACGACGCAAATCTTTGTGCGGACCATCCTGAAGGTTCTGATCAGCAGTGTAGGAATGGATTGTTGTCATCATGGCCTTGAGAATGCCAAATTCACGGTTGATGACAGCGACAACTGGAGTAATGCAGTTCGTAGTACAGGAAGCATTGGAGATAACTAGGTCGTCGGATTTCATTTGGTCTTCATTGACAGAAATTATATGAGTTGACATCGAACCCTTCGGCGGCGCTGAAATAATCACCCGTTTGGCTCCGGCGGTAATATGACCCATTGCGGTCTCTTTCTCGGTGAAAAAGCCAGTGCATTCGAGCACGACGTCAACGTTTAAATCTTTCCACGGCAGTTTGGTTGGGTCTTTCTCAGCAAAACTTGGAACCTTCTCGCCGTTGATAATCAGGCTTTCACCATCTGGATCAGCCGATACTTCGCCTGACCATGTACCGTAGTTAGAGTCGTACTTGAACAGATGGGCTAGAGTCGCATCGTCAGTTAAATCATTAACTGCTACCAGCTTCGCGTCTTTTTTTTCTAATAAAATCTTTGCCGCCGTTCGCCCAATTCGTCCGAAACCATTAATTGCAATATTAATCATGTCTTCAAAGTATCACGCCATTCCGTTTGAGCCAAATAACCGGATATGTTTGACAACCTCGTCGCGGATTTCGTCGCGAGACGGTTTTAGTTCTTCGCGCGGGTCGTAGATGTCCGGGTCTTTTAGCGTTCGGCGCAGTTCGCGGGTGAAGGCTAGGCGCAAATCAGTATCTATATTTATCTTGCAGATACCAAGCGAAATTGCTTCTCGAATAACTTTTTCGTCGGTACTGGAAGCACCGTGGAGAACCAGCGGCACATCAACTGCTTTATCTATCTCTTTTAGTAAATCTAGATCCAGCTTCTCGTTTGGCAGAGGCTTGCCGTGAGTGGAACCGATAGACACCGCAAAGCAATCGACGTCAGTTTCTTTCACAAATTGGGCGGCCCTATGGGGATCCGTAAAGTGCCCCCGGTTACCATCTATGTAGTCTTCCCGTCCACCTATTTGGTCTTCTTCTGCCTCAACCGTTATTTTTCGATGGTGGGCTCGTTTAGTAAATTCCTTCACAAATGGTATCCGCTCATTCTTTTCCATTTTTGAGACGTCTAGCATTACTGAACTAAAACCGATGTCTGCAGACTTCTGGACTAGCTCGAAATTACGGCCGTGATCAAAATGAACGCAGACAGGGATTTTGGCACCATCTGCCAAAGTTTTAGCAATTGCAAAGGCCAAATCCAACCCCATATAATTAATTGTTTTTTCTGATATCTGCAAGATTATCGGTGATTTTTCTTTTTCACCAGCCTCAACAATGGCCATCGCTGACTCAAGTGTTGTCATGTTAAAGCCACCGATTGCGTATCTCTCCCGATCGGCTTTTGCTAACATATTACTTAAGTTAACCAACATTCTTTCTCCTAATTACTCTTTCAACTGCGTGAACAATATCGCTAATACCTAAGTGATAATGTTCCATGAGCTCTACCGGTTTTCCAGATTCACCGAAAGTATCTAGCACCCCTATTCTTTCCATAGGTACAGGATGATGACCCACAAGAACTTCGGCAACAGCTGATCCAAGACCGCCAATTATTTGATGCTCTTCTGCTGTAACAATTGCGCCTGTTTCTTTAGCTGCGTCGATTATTGATGCGGCATCGATCGGTTTAACGGTATGCATATTGATTACCCCAACCGATGTTTTTCCTTCTAATTCTTTTGCTGCCATCATTGCCCGGTAGACCATCTGACCATTAGCGATAATCGTTACATCGTTTCCGGCTAAAATCGGGATGGCCTTACCTAGCTCAAACGGTGTTTCATCTTTTGTAATTACTGGTGTTTTCTCCCGCCCAAAGCGGATGTAACTTGGACCACGGTGTTTAGAGATAGCAATAGTTGCTTTTTTAGTCTCTACGGAATCCGTTGGTACAACAACGGTCATATTTGGTAAAACTCTTGTTATTGCGACGTCCTCTAACGCTTGGTGCGTCGCGCCGTCTGGTCCGACTGAAATACCGGCATGTGCACCGACAATCTTTACGTTAGCTTTTGAGTAACATATTGAAACCCGTATCTGATCCCAATTGCGACCAGGTGAGAAAACGGCATACGAAGAAATGAATGGAATCTTGCCCGAAAGCGCGAGTCCAGCAGCAATCCCGGCCATGTTCTGTTCGGCCACTCCCATCTCAATAAATCTATCCTGGTAT
>Ga0209542_10010527_pt1 | contig 16641 bp, 18 predicted proteins | sample RifCSPhighO2_01_FD_184028 | JGI IMG/M metagenome (GOLD analysis project Ga0209542, IMG submission 184028) | Soil microbial communities from Rifle, Colorado - Rifle CSP2_plank highO2_0.1 (SPAdes) (version 2) | ecosystem: Environmental > Terrestrial > Deep subsurface > Rock core/Sediment ...
AGCAGTGTTTGCTTTTGGTGATAGGGTTTGAAGGACATATTTTTTTCTTGATGATTGTTATATTTCTTCTTTCATTATTATACCAAAAAAACGCGCACACTGTGCGCGTTTTGGGACAGCCCCGTCGGCGGGGGTGTTTTTTTGCGGGCCTGATCAGCGCGTGAGGAATTTTGAGGCCTGACGCTCCAGATTGGCCAATTCCGCCTTTTTCCCACTGAGATAACCAGCGGCCAATTTGCTCTTTCCGGCATCAACGAAGTCCTCGATCTTCTTCTCCCAGTCGTCGAGCATCTTGGTGAGTGCTCGAAGTTCGCGTTCATCAACGGTCGGGCCCTCAAACAGGCCTCGGACTTTGGCGAAAAAAGGGCGTTCCTTTTTTGCCCGTTCCACTCGGTTGCGCAGGAGCGCCGCCTTTTCCACCAGGCGTTCGTACTCTTTGGCCGTGAAATCAAACGATTCGGGGAACTCTTGGTGAGCCTGATCAATGGCCTCCAGCCGTGATTTTCGAAGTTCGGATCCGAAGGTAAAATTCGCCCGTGTCCGCTCCTCTGCGATTTGTATCTCGGCGGGTGCCACCTTTCCGCCCTCTTGAACACTCCGCAGGTCGCGCATGGTTTGGTCCATGTCATCGAAGGAAATTGCATACCCTTGCGCTTCGGCGGCACCATCAATTTCTTTTTGCATTGCTTCACGACCCGCCAGAATGATCGGGCTTTCTCCGGCGGCGAAAAATGTCCGGGCCACCGGATCGTTGTCCAATTCGGCCGCCTGATCCTTTCCCAGGATTTTTTTCGCCCGCCCGCGCGCCTCGGCATCCTCGGTGGCGGCCTTTTGGATGTCGCTCCACTCGGCCTCAATTTGCATCAGTTTGAGGTCGTCCCGGATTTCTTGCTGATATCGTCTGGCCCTGGCGGCTTCGATCTTCTGCGCCTCTTCCTCCGAAATCTCGCCAAGAATTTCCGGTTCCTCCAGCGCTTCTTCCGGAACGGCTTCGGGTTGAACCTCTGGAGGCTTGGCGCGAGCCTTCATTTTCTCCCGGAATTCGTCGGTCGCCTTCATCATCAATTCGTCTTCAGCTTCGGTCTTGGCGATTTTTTCTCGAGTCTCGTAACGTTGTTTGAGAGCGGCGCGAGTTTCTTCGATTATTTTTTCTTCTTCTTTGCGCTTTTCCTCCCTTTCGCGCAACTTACTTAATCCTTCCTTGAAACGCGCCTCTTGTTCAGGCGTCAGTTTTTTCGGCTTTTTGACCTTGCGCAGTTCTATCACTTCCTCGGCTTCCGGCGGGGGAACGGCAGCGGCTTCTTCGGTGGGTGGGATGAACGGCGCGGCTGATTCTGGCGAACGTCTGGCCATAGTGTTAAAAAGATAGTGGTTGATTGCTTTAGTGTAAACCAGCCGGGCACTCTTGACAAATCCGGAGTTTTCCGCTATTCTGCGTCGTTGCGGAAGAGAAAGGAGAAATCAATGACCGGGACGATTCCGCCACCGCTCCAGTTTCCTCTCCCTCCTCTGGAGGATTCGCCGTTGGACAAGACCCGCCTTTTTCTGGAAAGATCAGGGACCAGGGTGAGTCTGATCATCCAGACATCAGCCGACGACCCGGATCAATTCAGTGAGATCGAGGTGCATCTCGAGACCCCCGGCTTTCCCAAAGGCATCACCTGTCGGGTCGAGCGATGCCTGTCGATCAGATCCGGCTGCTGGGAGTTGGTTCTCGAGCCGGAAAGCCAGTTCGAGGCGGCAGCGTTGAAGCGTCTACTCGCGGCCGGGATCTCATCAATCGCTGGCTGCGAACTCCATTTGGACGGCAAGATCGTCGAGCTCCGGCCGTAACACAACCACGCTATACTGCGCTAGCTTCCACACGGGAGTTCAGCGCTTCTTTTTTATTCACATTGACTTTGGGTCGAAAAAGTGCTATACTGTTTTAACAATGCGAAATAAATACAAAAGTTTCTTTTTTATATGAGAACCGCCGCTCTCCGTCAGCTCAGTATTTTTTTCAATATGGCGATCGTCATTTTTGCCGTGTCGGCAGTGGCGATTTTTGTTTTCATCCAACCGGTTAAAGCGCAAGAAGAGACACCTGCTCCGGAAGCCGAGATCATCTCGGCGGAAGAGGCGGCTCCGGCGCCAGTTCCGACCGAGGAAGAGGTGGAACAGCCAACCGAAACCTTGCCGACAGAACTTGTCGAGGTCATCCAGGAATCCGTCGCCGTCGCTCCGCCACCGGAAGAGATAAACGAAGATACCGCGGTGACAGCGCAGGATCTGGGCGCTGCCTCCGAGCCGCGCGTTCTTCCTGACAGCCCGTTTTACATCTTCAAACGCTGGGGTCGGAGCGTGCGCCGGCTGGTCATCCGCAACCCGGTGGCCCGGGCCGAGGAGGACCTCCGCGTAGCCAACCAGAAATTGCTGGAAGCACGGCGGCTGGCCGAATTGCGGGGGGAGCAGGCCGCCGACAAGGTCGGATCAATGGTCGAGGAAGCCGGCCGCGACTACGCCCGGATTCGCGAGGCGGCAATGGACATCCGCTCCGACGATTCGGAGCGTGCCGAGCGGTTTAAAGACCTGCTGGCCGATCGAACCTTTAAGATGCAGAGGATGTTCGATCGGATTGAAGAGCGTCTTCCGGAGGAGGCCCTGGCCCGCATCCGCGAGAACAAGGAACAGGCGCTGGAGCGCGCTGGCGAAACGCTGACCGGAATTGATGAACCGGAACGGCTGGCCGAGCGGCTGTCCAAGGCCGCCGATGCCCAGTCAGGCAGTGAGTTTAAACATTTCAAGAATTTGGAGGTTCTCAAAGACCTTAGGGATCGGGTGCCGGAGGAGGCGCGCGAGGCCATCCGTCGCGCCGAGGAGAACGGCCTCCGGCGCCTGAAGGAGGACATCGAGGGTGCTCCGATTCAGGAACGGGAGAAGTTTGACGATTATGTCCGCGGCCTGCCGGGAGACGCCGTCCGGCATTTCGAGATCATTGATGACCTGCGTACTAAGGGAGAATTGGCACCAGACTTCCTGATTAAGTTAGAGGCAGTCAAGACCAAGGCAGCCGCCAAATTTCAGGAGCAGTTTGAGAGGTTTGCCGACGCTCCTGAACTCCAGGACAAAATGATGGACCGTTTCCGGGAAGGCGAAGGGGTTGACTTGCGGGCTGCTGAGCAGCTGCGCGGCCAGGTGTCGCCGGAAATGGCTGAAAAAATTCGCGTTGCCAACGACGAAGGGATCAATCGCTTCCGGGAAAAGTTTGCCGAGGATCCCAATGCCTTGCGAGCTGCTGACTTTGCCAGGAAGGCGTTGGAGAATCCTGATGCCGTGGACTTTGCCGTGCTTGAGCGCATCCGAGAGAATCTGGCGCCTGAACAGCAGGATTTTGTAAGACAGGTCGAGGATGAGGGAGCAAGTCGGGCTGCCGTGGAATTCGACCGCCGAGGCGACGAATTTGCCAAGCGTTTCGCCGATCCCAATGTTCCTCAGTCTTTGCGGGTTCTCGAGGACATCAAGGAGCGTCTGCCGGAGGAAGGGCGGGCCGGAATCGAGCGGGCCATTGAGGCCCATCGGACGCGCTTCGAGGAGCATATTCGCGAGCTGGACGATCCGCGAGTCTTGGGCAACATCCAGGAAGCCATCGGCCAGGATGAGGAACTCAAACGCCGTTTCGAGTCCGGCGACCCGGAGTTTTTCATGAAGTTGGAGAACCGGAAAGACGACCTCCGCCGCCAAGGTGAGGGAAAGTTGTCGGAGATCAAGGAACGCGTTCGGCCGCTTTTTGAGAACCCCGAGGCGCCTATTCCGGAGGATATCCCTGAAGATGTCAAGCGCGAGCTGATCAAGGCGCGGGAGCGGGTAAGAGAGATGGGCCCGGAAGGACCGTTCCCGACTACATGAAAAACCAGGCCGGCGATGCCCATGCCTTTTGGTCCGACGGAAGGCGGCGAAGGCCGACCGGAAATGAGGAAACCTCAGCTCTTCGAGCCAGCGCCGGTGAGAACCAATGTCGAACCCGGCAGGATCGAGCCGTTCCGTCAGCCGGAGAATGTCATGCCTCCGACCACCAACTTCCGGTCGCCGGAACCAGCGCCGCAACCGACGGATTCTTCCGGCGAAAGAAGTTCACTCGATGTCGTCTTGCTGCCGTTCGGGGGATATTATTAGCCGCGCGGATAAGGATAGGATCTTGACAAATGCCATAATTTTTGATGTAATAATGTCTTGAATTAACCGAAAATAATATGAGTGAACGCGGTGAAACGAGAGAAAGGGCGCCCACAGGTAGGCGCGAATTGCTGGAAAAACATCAATCCGGTTTCGGCGAATGGGATCGCCTTGTTGAGCAGGAAAAGCTTCTTCTGGACGAGATCGTCACCAACGCCGACCGTTATACGCTGGAGGAATACAAGACGGTTCTTGATCAGATAAAGAGCGTGCATCAGCGCAGAGAAGAGCTCGGAAAACAGGTCAACGAGACCTTTGATGAAATCCTGAAGGCGGCATAACATCCAAAAAAAAGAGAGCGGCTCATGGACATGGGTCGCTCTTTTATTCCGCGTAACGGTAGACGCCGTTTTCGGCGCGCCGGAGCGCGAAGTTCTGGTCTTGGAGATCGAATCGGAACTCCTCGACGTTTATCTGACCGATGACGCCGCGCACGTAGCGGTCGTCCATTCTGGCGTACCAGCGGTCCGCCGGCCTTAGCGTCAGTTGGGCGTAGGGTCTGCCCTCGATTGGCCGAATTTCGGTGATCCTGTATCTCACTCCGCCTAACGGACCTCCGGGAATGACGGCCTTGACCGTGGCGGTGGAAAGCCGGTTCCAGTCTGGGATCTCTTCGTCTTGCCGGCAGGTGAGAAAGATGATCCGTTGACCGCTGTCATCCGTGAAGAAATGTCCAAGGAGCGATGCTGGAAACACGTTTATCTCCCTCCTTTGAGCCGAAGTTAGCAGGAAAAGAGAAGATTGTCAACCCTTTTCATCACGATTAAGATACAAGGGATCTATGAAACCGCAAAAACTTATTGTCGTGATTGGTCCGACGGCGTCTGGTAAGACGGCGCTGGGGATCCGGCTGGCCAAGAAGTATGGAGGGGAAGTTGTCTCTGCGGATTCGCGGCAGGTTTATCGGGGGATGGATATCGGTACCGCCAAGCCGGTGTGCGGAGTGCAGCGTGGAAGGTGTAGCGTGGAGGGAGTTCGACATCATCTCATTGATGTTGTCGATCCGGATGAGCAATTTTCAGTCGCGGACTGGAAGCAGATGGCGCTGGAGGCGACGCGTGGGATCATCCGGCGCGGACACTTGCCGATCGTGGTCGGCGGCACGGGTCTGTACATCCAGTCCGTCGTGGACAACATCGAACCGCCGCGGATAGCGGCAAATCCGACGCTTCGGGCTACGCTCGAATCGAAATCGCTCCCTGAGCTTCAGCGCATGCTCAAACGATACGATCCGGATGCGGCGAAACGGATCGACATCAAAAACCCGCGGCGGATCATCCGCGCGCTGGAGGTCGCCATCATGACCGGCCAGCCGTTTCTCTCTCAACGAAAGAAAGGAAAGCCGCTCTTTGATGTTCTCGAGATCGGAATTAATGTGTCGCGCTCCGGACTCTATCGTCGGATCGATGAGCGCGTGGATGAACAGATTCGCGCCGGCCTCGTGGAGGAGGTTCGGGGTCTCGTTGCTCGTTACGGACCAGACCTCTCTGCGCTCACAGCCATCGGCTACCGGCAGATTATCCTGCATCTTAACGAGAAGATGACTCTTGATCGCGCGGTCGAACGCATCAAATTCGACACCCACGCCTACGCGCGTCGGCAGATGACATGGTTCCGGAGGGATAAGCGGATCAGGTGGATCCACAACTCCGAGGAGGCGGAGCCGCTGGCGGTCGAATTCCTTTCGAAATGAAAAACGGGCTTCAAGTGCCCGTTTTTTGGCTCAACCAAGAACTTTCGCACTTTCGCCTGCCTGCCGGCAGGCAGGTACGAAAGTGCCCATGTTTGGTTTTTTCAGGAAGATGCATGGATGCGCTCCTTAAGCATCCATTCGGCGAGCGCGGAGTTGGCGAGTTTGACGAAACGCCGAGTCGTGTATATTCTGCCTTCCGGAGGTCATACAATTATGACGGTAAAAAAATCAGTTCCTTGGTATTCTGAACGCGCGGGATTCTTTGGGCCGCTCTACTTCGTTGAGTACGCTCGGGCGCTTACCCCTCAGAGAACTCGGCGAGAGGTGCGTTTCGTCATTCGAACGCTCGGTCTCAGGCCGGGTGCGCGAATTTTGGACCTCGCATGCGGTCATGGCCGGCACAGCGTTGCCTTCGCGCGCGAGGGTCTCGATGTCACGGGACAAGATTTGAATCGCTTCTTTCTTGAAAGTGCGAAAGAGGCCGCGAGGACGGAGGGAGTTTCCGTACATTTCGTGCGGAGCGATATGCGACGGATTCCGTTTCGGAGCCGCTTCAATGCCGTCGTGAACCTCTTCACTGCCTTCGGCTATCTTGGGAGTGACGTGGAAGACGCGAAGGTCATTCAGCAGGTGGCGAAGTCGCTCAAACCTGGAGGCCGGTTTCTTATCGACACCCAAAACCGGGAGTGGCTTATGCGCCACTATCGCAGAAGCCGCAACGAGCGACTGCCGAGCGGGGTCGTGGTTACCTCCGAACGCCGGTTCGATTTCGAGACAGGACGGAATCAAGAAATCAGGACTTATCGATTATCGAACGGGCGCAAGAAAGTCTTCAAGTTGGACATGCGTTTCTACGCCTTGAATGAAGTCATTCGCATGCTCGCAGATGCGGGGCTCAGCTATGAGCGCGCGTACGGCGACTTCAACGGACGACCATACAGCATGGATTCGAGGCGCATGATCGTCGTCGCTCGAAAGCCCTGATACTTCACTCGCAAATGAAAAACCGCCCGCTGGCGGTCTTTTTTTAATGCCCGGTTGCTTAGCCGATTTTTTCCTTGAGCATTCTTTCAGCGAGCGCGGGGTTGGCCCGGCCCTCGGTTTCTTTCATGACTGGGGCTTGTATTTCCAAAGTATGGAATATACATAGCTCCAGCTGGCACATTGTTTCTGCAAATTATCTTTTTTCTTTCCTCTCTTAAACTTGACGCCCGCACTCTAGCGGCAGAAGTCAAGAGAGCAAAAACGATCATTCTGGTCAATCTCTACATGCTTAAATTAGATCCTGTCTAAAAAGTCATACAACAATCATGACCTTTCCTCAAGATTTTGACCATAGGATGTGATAAAATTGTCAACGGGAAGTTAGAATGTCCCTTTTTAAGGGGCGACTTTAAGGGCATCAGCACGAAACCTTTGCCGCCAGGGATGGTCGGCTCGAGGTCTTAAGGAGAATGACGCTCCTCTTGCTATCACGAATGGCACATGTGCTTTCTTTGGACGCTCCGGCAGGAGAACATAGTTTGAGACTGTAGAAAAATGATGCTGGATCATACAAACTTATCATCCTGAACGAGGTGAAGGATCCCGAAGAGCTTAAATCCGAGATTCTTCGCTCCGCTCAGAATGACAAAAAAGGGTTCTTCTACAGTCTCCTCTTATCTTGACACTGAAAGTCGGGAATGCCATTATCGGAATAGTTTTAAAGCCGCGATAAAAATAAAGTTTTTGAAGATTCAAAGACACAAGAATCAGCAGAAGAGGTTGTTGCGGAAAGTGACAAACATTCCAAATCGAGGTCAGTGAGCAAGATTATAATCAGATCAGAAGAAGGTTAATTGAATATTGTTTATGTTTAGAGAAGGTTTTGAACCACCACCCAAAGTAGTAGAAGCGTCCAAAGAGACTCTGACGGGATTGCAAATGGCGGAGACGACGTGGTTGGATAGCTTGACTAAAAGGCTCCGTCGACGGATCGGAGGATTAGTGGCATTCAGTTCACTCCTCGCGGCGCTTTCAGCGGCGCCGAGGAGTGCTGAAGCACAGGAATATTCTGATCCGATTGAGGCGGTGGCAGCCGATGCGGTTCGTGAACGCGAAAGATTACAAGAGCTCTTGGAGACAGCGCGTCGAGAAGTACCTGATTCCGAGTCCAGACTTGAAACGCCAGCTGGTTACGAAGTTTTGTATGAGCGACACCGCGGACATAGCGTGAGGGGGACAAATTTGGATTCTGTTTCAGGAAGTGAGGATTTCAAAGATTGGCTGACGGGGCCGGTTTATATTACAACCAGTTTTGCGCAATATGGATACGCTCAAATTCAAAAAGATGCGACAGGAGTTGAAAACATTAGCCGAGAGGAAGCATTGGATTCCCATCGCCGACTTATGCAGCCGCCTGAAACGATAGAACTTCGGGGAATTGGAGATAGAGTTCGAGCCAGCGCAATTGGCTCAACTCGCGCCGGAGCTGTTCTAAACGCGATTGGGGAAGCCGCGTTATACGTTGAATGTCATGTTCGTTCGGAATTGCACATGCTTAAAGAAAGCGAAGTTACAACTAGAGAAAGAATAGTTGGTGGAGTAGAAAAGCGCGCAAGAGAAGCCGGGAGCGTAGAAGGTAGGTTGAGTTTTGACTCAAATTCCGCGTCCAGACACTTCACGAATGTACGAGTAATTTCGGAAAGACCTTATCAAGGAGCAGACGGTAGAAATTATTTTGAAGTTCAAATAGAAGCTACTCCGGCCGAAGTGATTCAACAGGAATAGATAAAAATATGAATGAGATAATCGCAGTTGAATTCATGAGTGCGTTGAATAACTCCGGTCTTTCCCGAGAAGACCAAAATAAATTTTTTCAACTGGCCTCGCAAATGACCGATGGCCAGCAGTTTAAGCTTTTATCGTTGATAAAAGGGCAATCAAAAAATCTTGCGATTTTATGGAGTTTGGTCGAAAAAAAGTCGGACTTTCTTTCGCATGGCGGCGATCCAAACGAGCTTATTCGGAAAGAATCAACAATGTTGGGTATTTAAACCAAAAACCCCCTTGCGGGGGGTGATGGGTGCGAGAGTGGAGACTTCTCGACTTTGCTCTAAGAATAATAACTATCTGTGGCCACCCCACACTATCACTAAAGAGCGATCTTTTTCTTAAGCATCTTCTCCGCGAGTTGCGGATTGGCCCGGCCCTCGGTTTCTTTCATGACAATACCCAGGAGGACCTTGAGCGCCTGGAGCTTGCCGTCCTTGATTTCGGCGACGATGTTCGGATTATGAGCCATGACCCGTTCGACCACCGGCGTGAGCGCGTCCGCATCCTCCACCTGGCCGAGGTTCCGGTCTTCCATGATCTGGGACGGATCCTTGCCGAGCAGGAGCATATCAGTGAGGACCGTCATGGCCGCGGCGGAGGAGAGTTTGTTGCCGTAGACGAGCGTGATGAACTCGGCGAAGTTTTCGGGATCGATTTTGAGATTCTTCATCGAGACGTGATGCTCACTCATCAGGCCGCCCAACTTCGAGAGCAGCCAGCCGGAGACTGTGCGAGCCAGCTTGGCTTTGTGTTTTTCATAAATTTCATCGGCCGTGCCGTCGGCCTCGGGGAGTGCGGCCAGCCATTCCTTGAGTTCCGAGACGACCTCCTCCGCGTAGTCGGCCAGATCGTGATCATCCACCATGATTCGAGCGTCGGCGGGAGGAAATCCAAACTCCTCGACGAAGCGCAACCGCCGGGCGGCGGGAAGTTCGAAGACGGGGACTTCGTCGCGGAGTGACGCGAGGTCAAGCGGCGGGATGTCTGGTTCGGGGAAGTAGCGGTAATCGGCAGAACCCTCCTTGGTCCGCTGTTCCTCGGTCGAGCCGCGCGCGTCGTTCCATCCGCGCGTGGCGTCATATTTTAGAACGTCACCAGATTCGTAAAGCTTGGTCTGCCGCTGGATTTCATAAAGGAGCGCGCGTTCGACGGACTTGAAGGAGTTGATGTTTTTCACTTCAACTTTCGGATTGAGCGTCAGATCAATCACGCTCCCGTCATCATTGCATCTTCGGATGGAAATGTTGGCGTCGCACCGGAGTTGCCCCTTTTCCATGTCCGCGTCGGAGACCCGGATGGCCCGCATGATGGCCCGCAGCTCCTGAAGAAAAATTTTCGCCTCATTCGGCGTGCGGAGATCTGGTTTGGTCACGATCTCGATCAAGGGAGAGCCAGCGCGGTTGAAATCCACCAGCGTCGAAGAGCCATCCGGCGCGTGGAGATTCTTGGCGGCGTCTTCCTCGAGATGGACTCGTTCGATTTCAATCCTGGCGCGGTCGCGCTCGCTTTTTTTCGCGCCAATGACCTCGAATTCAAGGAATCCTTCGGTTCCGATGGGCATATCGTACATCGAGATTTGATAGCCCTTGGGCAGGTCGGGGTAAAAGTAGTTCTTTCGGTCGAATTTCGCCTGGTTGGGGATTTTACAGTTAAGCGCCTTGGCCGCCCGCAAACCAAAAAGTAACGCTTCCTTGTTTAGGACCGGAAGCGTTCCAGGATGACCCGTGCAGATCGGGCAAATAGCGGTGTTCGGCGGCTCGTATTCTCCCTGGTTGGAGCATCCGCAAAACATCTTGCTTTTCGTCTTGAGCTGCACGTGGATCTCAAGACCGATCACCGGAATGTAGAGCATAACTACCACCGAATTTCTGAATCTGTCCGAATCTACGAATAATTCGGGATATTCGGGTTAATTCGGGGATTCGGCGGTGGCTTTGGATTCGCGTTTGAGGTCCAAAAGAAGAATGACCACGCTGATCATCAGTAGCGGGCCGCCCAACCCTTCGATTATTGATGAGATGACGCTGTTGATCATGACCAGCCAGGTCGGGGCGCCTTCAAAGGCGATGGCCCATCTGCCTGAAAGGCCGTTGGCCAGAAAGACCAGAAGCGAGCTGGCAACGCTCACGGCCAGAATCCAGAAAAAGCTGGGCGCCGCCAGACGCCAGGCGACGGAGAACCAACGGCCGGAGGTCAGACGGCGGCTGGCCCGCAGCGCCTCGCGCCAAGGAAGTCCTTCGATGATGGTTAAAAAGATGGCAAAAGCGAACCAGACGGAAAAGATGACGCCGGGAACGATAAGTGCCAGGAAACCAGCGAGCATGATGATCGTAACGACCACTGTTGTGATGACGGTGGGAAAAAAGGCCGGGGCTGCCTGGCGCAGGAGTTTTGACGGCGCTGCCTGCTCTCCCCGGAGAAGGGCGACGGTCGCCCGAACGGCCGCTATCTGAACGTAGAGTGACACTAAGTAAACGGGCAGGCCCAGAAGGAAAGTGACGGTCGTAATCACCTCCTGCCGGTCGGGCAGAATCTCAAGGAGAAGAAGTTGGGCCGCGCCAAGAATGATGATGGGAACCAGGGCCCAGACGACGATGGCCAGGTACTTTTTGAAGTTTTTCTTGTAGAGATCCCAGGCGTGATCGATGATTTCACCGGCGCCGATGAGCATATGCGCGGATTCCGCAGATTAGCACGGATTATGCTGATGTGAGTAAAGTATTGAGAAGTCGCACGGCCTGTTTTTTCATCACTGCCATCGGGGCAGAGGTGTCAAACGAAACGACCCGCGTGCCGCGGGAGGTAAAGAGGCGGCGGAATGATGGTGAGGCGTAGCGGCGAGCGAGCTTGGTCAAAAACGCTTTTTTCTCGAAGATCGCCTTGTCTTGTTTGCCGGTGCGGCTGGCGAGACGACGGAGCGCCACCTCTGGCTTGAGTATAGCAAGAATGAGAACATCCGGGGAGTGTTTGATGGCAAGCGCATTGCCCGGGCGGCGAAGGATGTTTGAAATAGTGGCACCCTGGACTAATTGGTAGGCCAACGTTGTAGATAAGCCTCGTTCCTGGATGATGAATTTGCCCATTTTTCGGAGGGGAATTAGGAGTCGGCGATAAAGGACTTCCCGATCAAGGGCAAAGGCATCAACCATGGAATCGGCCGAATAATCGTGCGATCGCACCATCTCTTCGCGGATGGCGGCGCCGATCCAGGCGTGAGTTGGTTCGGCCGAAACAATAACATCGTATTTTTTAAGATCATTCGCGGTCGGTAGCGAGCCGTGCTTCTTTTCGTAAGCGCGCAAATCAAACACGCGCTTCCCGGCGCGATCGAGGGCCGCAGCCATGGCATCCACAATCGTTCCCTTGCCGGAGCCGTCGATCCCGTCAACGACAATAAACATATTCCTTCTCTTAGAGCGATCCGATCGCTTGTGGCTTGTTGCCGACGGTGGAGATGGTCTCGTCGCTCATGTCCACGCGCACGTAGCGGGCCAGCAGGGGATGAACCTCGTTTAACTTTTCCCAGCAGAGTTGGGCGATTTTTCTGTAGGATGGATGCCCTTTTTTGCCCGAGCGGAGCGGGATGAAGTTGTGGAGTTCCCGCAGGTTCCAAGTGATGAGCACGCGCTTCCTAAAGGCCATGGGCACGCAATACTGCGCTTCGCGCGGGAGGTCGGCGTAAATGGCGTGATAGAGCTCTCCCGCTCGCTCCATGGCGCCGCGGAAAACTTCTTCCTTGCCAGCTTCGATAATCTCCGGCGGAACATCATAACCATGGAGCGCGGTGATCTCCTGATTGGTTTGGGTGGCCATCCTATGGCGCTGGACGTCGCGGAAGGCGCCGTAATCCATCAGAATATCAAAAGTGTAGTAGGCGTGCTCGAACTCGCGGAGCGTCTGGTCGTGCGGCCCGCGTCGGGAGAGCGCTTCGTCAATCACTCGTTCCTTTTCCTCGCGCGACATGATCTCGACTCGCTCGCGGATCTGATCATAAGAATAATGTCCGGCGCGGTAGAGGAGCGAGGTGATGATCTTGATCTCGGCTTGAGGATCAAACTCAACGATGCGCACCGCTTCGGTTGGATCGATCTCGCGGAAGTCAGCAGTGAATTCACGCTCGAGCGCGGCCAAGGCCGGGGCGGTTTCCTGGAGGTAGGGGATGGGACTCGCGTATTTGACTAGCGTTGGGGTTACGCCAAGCGTCACGCGCTTTAATTCATCAGCGATCTCGCGCATCTCCTCCAAGGGATGCGAGTAAAATTTGGTGATAGCCCATTCAAAGACCCGGGCATTGGCTGTCATTCCCAGATTGGTGAGCGTCGCGGCCGGAAGAAGATAACGGATGGCGTCGCAGGCCCGGGCCTTGGTCACGCCCTCGTAGAGCCGGTCTTTCATCTCCTCGGGCTTGGGATGCTTCTTGCGCATGAACTCCATCATTATTGGCGCCAGCGCCAGATAGATATCGAAGAGCGAATCCATCGTCTCGACATAGCGGTCGGCGTGGTTGGACTCCATGATAGCCCGCGGCTTGTAGTAGCGGTTGCGGTCGTAGACCTGATAGCGCGTGGATTTTTCGGTGTAAGAGGCCAGCCGGCAATCCTCGATGACTTTGGTGGCCACGTTGGAGACGTTTTCAAAGGCCACATGCAGAGTGGCGTGTTCAGCCACCGAGCCGTGTCCGTAGCCGACTACCCACTTCTCGTGGAATTCGGCCGACTTCTCGGCAGTGATCTCGGCGGCATTGGCCCGAAACGACGCCGGCGAGCGCGAGCATTTGGCAAAAGCCACGGCGATCACTTCGGGCGTGAGGTGTTCGTCCTCGCGCAGGGTGTAGATCTGCCGCTCGTTACCTAGGTCCGAGGTCTCCGGCGTTTCCGCGGCTTTTTGGTCTCCGGATGTTTCCATACTCAAATGATAGTACTCGATTTTGCGGCCGAATACAAAAGAACCCCGCTGTGGGGGTCTAGGACTTCCACTTGTGCATCAGTTCATCCACCTGCGTGTGGAGCTGGTCGAGCCCGCCGTTGTTATCGATCTTTTCTTCGGCGTGAGCGGCGACGTCCTTGATGGAGACTTCCGTCGGAAGCTGTTCTTGAACGAGGAATCGTTCGTAGGTCATTTCAGTTTCTCCCGCCTTCTCTCCGCGGCGGATCATCCGTTCGTAGCGGGTCTTGGGATCAGCCGTCACATAGACCAGATGGAATCCGGGGAGCTTACCCAACGTCTCGATGTCACCCATCCGCCGGATGCCGTCCACAGCGATGATCTCCTCCGTCCGTTCCCGCGCCCAGCGGGCCACCGCGCGGGCGATTACCGTTTCCCCGAACGACTTCCGGAGTATCTCCGAGAGCTCGATCAAGTTTTCTCGCGTCGACTCAACATCGAGACGAGCCAGTATGTCGTTTAACGCATCCGAAAAGCGGCAAGTTGCCGCTTGGTGCTTCTCTTTTAGGTAGGCGGCAATGGTGCCCTTGCCCGCCCCGCCCTCGCCGACAAGTCCGATGATCACGGTTGCCATCTACTTTAAGTTAGGGTGTAGGGGGTAGTCGGAACTGACGAATACTGCGGTGGTGTGATCGGCATGAAGGCCGCCGGCTGGTCGCTCTGTTTGCGTTCGTATTGGCGCAGCCAGATGCCGGCCTCGAGCATGAGCTCCCGCGCCCGGTCGGCGAGAGGATATTCGGCGGCGTAGACAACCTCCTTGATTCCGGCGTTGATGATCATCTTTGCGCACATCAGACACGGCGAATAGGTGGAATAGATGGTTGAATCTTTGAGCGAGATACCGTGATAGGCAGCCTGGACGATGGCGTTTTCCTCTCCGTGAGAGCAGGCGCACTCTTCAAGATTCGAACCAGAGGGAATGCCCGACATCCGGGCAGCACAACGTTTGCAACCGCCCTCAAAACAGTTCCTGGTGTTGCGCGGAGTGCCGTTGTAGCCGGTGCTAATGAGGCGCTTCTCGCGCACCACTACCGCCGCCACGTGCCGGGAAAGGCAGTTGCTGCGGCGCGCCACTTCGTGCGCGATGCTCATGAAGTATTCGTCCCAGGACGGGCGGGGTTGCATAGAATCTTAGGAGATCTGGATTCGGATTGATGGTCCCATCGAAGAGGTTAGCGCGGCGTTCTCGATGAAGATGCCCTTGGCTGAGGCCGGTCTGGCGCGCTTGATGACGTCCGTGACCGCGTTTAGGTTCTCCAGGAGTTTGGACGATTCGGCTGAAACCTTGCCGATGACGATATGTACGTTGCCCGAGTCGTCGTTTTTGAAGGCGATTTTGCCTTTCTTCAATTCCTCGACCATCTTTTTGACGTTGGCGCCGACGGTCTCGGACTTGGGGTTGGGCATCAGCCCCTTGGGGCCGAGGATTTTGGCGACCTTGGCGAGCTTGGGCATCATGTCCGGGGTGGCCACCGCGACGTCAAAGCCGATTTTCTGGGTTTTGGCGATCTCGGCAACCAATTCCTCGCCGCCGACAAGATCCGCGCCCGCATCCCTCGCTTCTTTTTCCTTGTCAGCCGGAACGAAGGCGGCAACACGCTTCGACTTCCCGGTCCCGTGAGGGAGCGCGACGGTTCCACGCACCTGCTGTTCGCCCTTGGTGGGGTCGATTCCCAAACGGATGTGGATTTCGACCGAGGCGTCGAACTTGGCCGGGTTGGTCTTTTTTACCAGTTCAACGGCTTCCTCGGGGGAGTAGACCTTTTTGGGGTCGATGAGTTTCTTCGCCTCCAGGTATTTTTTGCCGTGCGGCATATTGTTGGACTACGGTCTACGGACTACGGTCTACAGTAGTCTGTAGTCGGTAGTCTGTAGTCAGCGTAGCGTGGTTCGAGCCCTCGACAATCGTCGAGGTCCCACGAATAAGTGGCGCTACCGTACCAAAAACCGGCCAGGGACGCAACCCGGGCCGGTGGGATGGACATCATGGCTCGATTTTGACCGTTCGTGTGGCGATCAGCTGTCGTTCCAGACTAACTCCTGCCTCTCCCGCGCGGTATACCTTGTATTGAAGCAGGCTCGGATCCTTCCATGCGAACTGAACCCCCGGACGGAGTTCGAAAGGGGATGTGAGCGATTCGGAAGTGGCGAGAGTGACGACTCGACTTCTTTTGTCTTTAACCAAATCGTATATCCAAATTTCCCTCAAGTTTTCTCCCTCGTCTTCGGCGTCGGCGTAGGCAATTCGATGCTGGTTTGGAGAGAGAGCGGTGCGTTCAGACAGGACATCTGGGGCATTCAGGAGCGGGATGAAGGCTCGAAGAACTGGATCAAACGAGATCAGTTGGAGCGGGAACGGCATGTCGCCTTCTGGGTCAGCAAACGGATCGAACTGTACTGAGAAGAAAACGCGCCCCAACCCGCCGATTCCGGTCGGTCGAGCGAAGAGAGCAAGCACGCGCCGACCGTTCTCGAGTGCCGGCAGCAGAGTATTCACGCTTTCGATAAGAACCGTATCACTACTCCCTGTTCGCCAAACAACTTTCTGATCGGTGATGTCGCCCTCGGCATTGGCGACATCCACGAGTTCCACCGAGCCGCCCTCTGGCAGACCCTCCAGTGCTGGGGCGGCGGCTTCCTCTGGTTGCGCGGCTTCCTCGGGTGCCGGAACCGGAAGCCGGACGAAGATGGTCCGTATCTGCGGGGACTTGACGAGCAGGACCACGGATCCGGCGAATAGGGTCAGCAGCACGCCGATGATGATGAACCACTTGGCGTCGGAGTGGTCGCCGATTCGAGATTTAGAGGTTCGCGACATACGAAATGCGCAAAGGAATTAGGTTACAATAGTATATCACAAAACCGGCCCCAAGATGGCGTTGTAGATACTAATAAAGGTTACCGAAACTCCCCGTGTAGATATTAATTCGGTTACCGTGTCGCCATATGACCATGGCGACAAAACAGGACATTTT
>Ga0209542_10010528_pt1 | contig 16641 bp, 11 predicted proteins | sample RifCSPhighO2_01_FD_184028 | JGI IMG/M metagenome (GOLD analysis project Ga0209542, IMG submission 184028) | Soil microbial communities from Rifle, Colorado - Rifle CSP2_plank highO2_0.1 (SPAdes) (version 2) | ecosystem: Environmental > Terrestrial > Deep subsurface > Rock core/Sediment ...
AATATTAATGTTAAAAATATAATATTTTCTCTATACAAAATTCCCAATAATCCTAAAGCAAAAATAAGATAGGAGTAAATTCCAATTAAAATCGCGAGTTTAAACATGAATATATTTTACACCAATAAAATTAAAATCACACTATAGTTACAGATATTGATATAATTATTCGATGAACAAGCTCATACAAACACTTCTCAGCATTCACAAACATAAACTACTTGAGATCGCCTTATTCTTCGTTGCCTTAATTTATTATCTGTTTTTCGTCAATAAAGGGTTAGTTCTATTTGACGAAGGATATTTTGTCCATTCTGCAGACAGGATACTCAGCGGCGAAATGCCTTATAAAGACTTTTCCCTCCAATATGGTCCTGCGTATTTTTACACTCTGGCATTATTCTTAAAGTTATTCGGCTCATCAATTATAGCAGAACGCTTTTTTGTTTTGACCATTTGCTTAGCAATACTTGGAGTTACTTTTCTTATAATTAATAAGCTTCGTGCCACTTCATATCCAGTTATTCTACTCTCATTGTTATGTGTGGTGGCATATGGCTATCCACTCATCAATATACCAAACATTATGTGGGCAAATGTGCTGACAGCACTACTGACTACGCTTATATACCTACACTGGCACTCAGCACATAATAGACGGAAGTACACGTATCTCGTCATAATGGGTATCTTACTTGCCTTGTCACTTAGCCTCAAGCAAAATATAGGAGTAGTTTCTCTGGGTATGTTTAATCTTTTTATACTGTTCTCAAAAAAACGTCCTATCTTGCAAGCAATCCAAGATCTAGTGATTGTTAATGGTATTTGTATCCTTCCTACATTGGGATGGATATATTACTTCTTTCTGCGGGACAACATTTATGGCTTACTCGCAGTGGTCGAGTTCAGCAAAAAATTCGCTCAATCGATTCCATTTACTATTCCGCCACTAACCTTTATCACTCAACCGCTTGGCATCTTTAAGCTTCTGCCATACTACGCGCCGATTGTTTTTGCGATCTTTTTATTTGGTTATCTATTTCGTAAAACAAAAGACTGGCAAAAGCTTGCATTTGCCCTAATGGCAGTAACCGGATTTGCCGTTGCAATTTTTCCACAGAGCGATTTATTGCATGTATATCCATTTCTTGGTTCGGTATTAGTTGCCCTTCTGCTCTTTGGCTACCAAAGTAGATTAAAATTTTTCATAATAAGCCTTATATTTATTCATATTCTCATAGGCTTTTATCTCACATTATTTACCAAAAGCTATAGATATGAACCGCTTTATTCAAAAATGAATACACCCCTACCTCTCCCCAAAACTGCTGGTATTCTTGTAGAAAAACAGCAGGCCGCTAATATCATTGCTCTTTCCGATTTTATGAAAACTCACACTAAACAAAATGAATATATTCTTGTATATCCTTATGCACCAATGCTTTATTTTATCTTGGAAAGAAAAAATCCTAGCAAAGATCCAATCTACCACCAAAGAACATGGCATTTTTATGACGATAGAATAATACTCAATGATATGAAACAAAAAAATGTAAAATTTATTGTTGTGGCGGGAGATTATATATTTGATGCGGACTTGTCACGTTTCATACAAAAACAAAAGAAAGTTTTTAGTTCTGAACTTTTCTTGGTATATCAAATTACAGCCTACAGATAATTATTTACAAACTCAAACACAAAATAGTTTTTAAATGATTTTATAAAACGTAACGATAGTTCATGCTTTAAAGTATTTATTACAAATGTTCCGTTAACGGATTGCTGCTTAATGTAAAATTCTCTATCAAAAGCTTCTTTATCAACTATAACGTAATTTATATCTAATTCTTTTAAGCTACGAATGGTAGCTTTATCGGGAAAATTAGCGTGGAGTTTAGCAACCAAACGTTCCCATTGGGGAGGAGCAAAACCACTTGCCCCATTTACTGTTCTTCTCCAATTAACGGTCGAATAATAGTCACGTTTCATTTCTTCTGAAGATCCATACATATACCAGTTATAGATTGGCATAATAATACTCGCACTATTACTTGGAGTTGTATTAAGCCAATGATAAACCGCTGGAAATTCTTTTTTTTGAGGTACAGGATAAAATTTCATCGGATAATTATGTTCTACAATCACTCCGACAATAAGAACTGTATAAATAATGCAACGAGCAACAAAAGAGCGTCGTTTGAATATGCGACTAAGTATTATTGCAATCACTATAGCAATAAATAAAATAAACATCATTTCGAAGCGAGCCGAATTACGGAAACCTTGAAACCCAGGCAAAATATAATAAAAAAGCGCATAAGGAAGTGGTATGGGGAAAGGATAGTGAATTGTTTGCCGACCCAAATGCAAGGCTGGACCAAAACTTAAAATAAGACCGACCAATGAGGTCGTAACCAAAGAATTAATAAAAATCCCATTTTTTTTAAAATTCTTTATAAAATAAAAAATAGCAACTACGCTTAACAGAGTAAAAACAAACCCCAGGTATCCTGATTTAAACTCATCGTTTTGAGAACGTTGATTGAGCGGTAAAGAAAGTAAATAATTCTGCAGTCTTGTATGTTCGTTTGGGTAAAGTAAATCTTCTGGTTGAATGGCAAAATGAATTGCATCGCGGATATCACGTTTCAGACCATAGTCATTTGATGCTTTATAGTAAGGAAGAATTATCGGTATAATTAGTGCCAATGTTGCCAAAAGTATCAAGACGTGAACTTTTTTCAAAAAAAAATGAAAAAAAGATTTATCCCTAAATGATAGATATATAACATACACGAAATAAAAGAAAATCAAAAAGTAACCTGGCATAAAACTGTTATAGGTTTGTAGTAAAAAAAAGAACATTGAAATGATAAGATATCTAGCTTTTTTTTGTTTATGAAAAACTATAAAAAATAATACCGATAATGGTATCCATTCCAAAGCTAAAGCTTGAACGTGGACTTTCTTATCTAAAAAAGCAGGAGCAAACAACACTAGAAAACCGCTGAGTATTGAAGCAAAATAATCCTTCGTTAAGTACCAGGATAAAACAAAAACTGAAAAAGGAACTAAAGCTAGAGATGAGAGTACAGTAAAATTAAAAGTTACTATCGGTTCACCCAAAAGACGCAATGGAATGATTGAAAGAATACTTGTTGTGAGATATAAATCAGAGTAGACAAGTGTATTATTGTATGGGAAGAATAGATTTGTATCAAAAAGGCCAAATGGATTTGTAAAAAGTGCGTGTATTATCCAATTTTGAATCCAAGTAATAATTAATTCGTCCCCAAATCCCGTAACAAAATCTTCTAAATGAAAAATTAAAGGGTACGTAATATAGATCGATAATCCAAAAAAAACAAAAAAAACTAAAACATGCCTCGACAAGATTTTATTAATCATTATACTGTATAATTATATACTTACAAGATAATGAAAACCAACTATAATCAGCTTATAATTATTCCAACATATAACGCGAAAGAGGGGATAATAAAACTTATATCAGAAATATTAATAAAAGCACCTTATGCAAAGATTATTGTTGTTGATGATAATTCTCCCGATAGAACCGCAACACTAGTAAAAAATAAATTTAATTCCAATCCAAGAGTAAGTATTATTATTAGAGAAAATAAAGGAGGCAGAGGATCGGCGGTGATTGAAGGATTTAAGATGGGGTTGAAAGACAAGAAAATAAAATTGTTTATTGAAATGGATGCAGATTTGGTTCATAATCCAAACGATTTACAAAGACTGATAGATAAGTCAAGAAAATATGATGTTGTTGTAGCATCCAGATATCTTCTTAAATCACAGATTCTCAAATGGAGTTTAAAAAGAAAAACACTCAGCCGCCTTGCCAATCTTTGGATTAAATTTATGCTGGGAATTTCTTTAACTGACAATACTGGAGGTTTCAGGTGTTATAGAAGAAAAGTTCTTGAAAATATTAATCTTAATTCAATCTCATCTAAAGGTTTTATAGTTCTTACCGAAATTGCGTACCAGATTCACAAAAAGGGATTTAATTTTGGAGAAATCCCAATAGATTTTAAACCTGTTGATGTAAATAGATCGAATCTAAACATAAGGGAATTAAAAGAAGCATTTTATACAATTTTAAGGCTTTATACAATTTCGACCTTTGGCAAAGGAAAAATAAAATGACCGCCAGACTTTAAATAGTTTTTCTCTCTTTGCAGAAATTCTTCCTTGAAAAACCACGGAAGCACCAACATATAATCAGGTTTTTCCAATCTTCCCTGCTCTTCAGATATTATAGGTATTCCAACTGAAGCGATATTTTTACCCCATTTTTCCGAATTTCTTTCAACTGCAGCCCTAATTAATTTATTATTTAGATTGCAAAATTGAAGAATTGTATTGCCTCTGGTCGACGCTCCGTATAAATAAACACTTTTTCCTGTATTTTTAAGTTTTACTAAAAGGTTGTATAAAATTTTTTTTGTTTTTCTTACTCTTGATGCAAAATCTTTATAAATTTTTGCGCTATTAAGTTTTAATTTTTTCTCATACTCTCGTAAATCAATCACGCGTTGATTAATCCGCATACTTCCCTTATGCGAAATAAAAGTTCTAAAACTTCCTCCATTTACATCACTAAGCTCAACATCAAAAACCTCTAAGTCATGCCTATTAAGTAAATGCTCCAATGACAAAAGAGAATAATATTCCAAATGCTCATGAACAATATTATCAAATGCATTTTGACGTAACATACCTGCCAAATAATTTTGCTGCACAACGAATATTCCATCCTTGTCTAATATTCTCTTTATATCTGAAAGGAATTGATTTGGATTGTCTATGTCGTAAAAGCAAGAGATTGCTGTTATTATTCGTGCCTTCTTACTGTTAAGTTTTTCTGCATAAGATTTATAATTAAAAAAATCATTTATAACAACGTCCGCATGCTTCCGGCATTCTTTTGCAAATTTTTTAATAGGTTCTATCCCTACACGAAAATAATTTTTACTGTAAAAACTTAAAAGCGTTCCGTCATTTGCCCCGATATCTACAACTACTGATTTTTTTGGAAGTTTGACTTTCTCAATCGATTTGTCAACGATTCCTTTTAATTCATCTTTCATTGTTTTATTTATTCCGGATCTATATCCATATCTCTCCGTATAAAGAGAGTTTTGGGGAGCGGTACGCTTCAGCTGCAAAAGATTGCACTTGTTACATAGAATTAATTCAAGCGGATATTTTTCGGGCTTTCTACGTGAGGATGAAAAATCTGATAGGTATTGGATTCCAAGAGAGACTATATCCTTAAGCTTTCTGGATCCGCAGCTTCTGCATGCATATACTGCTATTGATTTGTAACTATTTGCCATATTTTCTTTTTCAATCTTTGACTATTTGGCTATTATAGCAAGTTTTCATCATTTTTCCACAATATTATTTTCAATAATCTTATATAAATTGTATTTCCTTGTCTCTTTCGGAAATGCTGCAAGAAGTTTCACCTTTTTCTCGTCACATCCCTCAATACGAAGAGTGTTGCAAAACCACGTAAAATCTCCTCCTTTTATGAGAAGTTTTGAGGCATTACTTTTTGTTAGATTGTCAAAGGAGCGAGGTTTGGTAACAAAAACATTATTTATGTCTATATATTTAAAATCAGCATAATAAAACCCGAAAATTCCATAAGTTGCAACGAGATCATTTTTGTCAATCTTGTTGTCAAAAAGCCTATCAAAATCATAATAACTAGAGTTATCTCTTGAAAGTATGCGAGTCAAATATTTATTTTGATCTGCCCAATTAAATGCATACGTAAGATTTATCAGAGTATTTGAGCCATAGTAAAAAAGGAGAATAAAAAATAATGAAAAAAAAGCAAAGACAGCTATTCGCGATTTTCGCAAGTACATAAATCCAATCGATGATATTAATATAGCAAAAACATACCATGCCAACAAATATCTACTAACTGCTATATTAAGTACTAGGTGTTCGACAAATAGTAAAATAAAAAAAATAACTATTTGCGATTTTTTTATTGTTGGGATTACAAGCTTGAGGTGGAAAATTAATAAAATAATTCCTAAAAAAAATAGAGGACTAAATAAAACTATATTATCAAAAGAGAGCATTCTCCAATTTATATTAAAATAGCTGGAAAGTGTCGGTACGTTCTTTAAAGTCTCAGCAACATCATATGGTTTTGAGAAAACAGGATAAAAAGGATTTCCTTTCAAGATATAAGATCTTATATACCAAATTAATGGAGGCGCAATAGAGAAAAGAATTAGAGTGGATAATCTTAATAATAAATCTTTCTTTCTTTTAAAATAATTAAATATAAAAAGAAAATATAATGGTAAAAATATCAATGTCCAAAGTTTTATCGAGAAAGCTCCTCCGAGGATAATTCCAGAAATTATTATCGCTCTATAAGTCCTTGACGAACTAAACAAAATTATTGCTGAAAGAAGAAAACAAAATAACATAAAAAAATCAGTATAGGATGTTGGGGCATATTTTATAACTAAAGGTGTTGTTACAAATAAAAGTGGAGAATATTGGAATAGATTTTGTTTTTTTTCTCCAAGCTCTATTAATAAACACAGAGTTAACAAGAAAAACAAAAAATGTAAGTAGCGTGTTGCATCATTCAGCCCTAAAAAAATTGCAAGCAAATAGTGCATTTCCGCAAGCTGCGGATAAGTTATAACATGCTGCATATGTATTATAGAAAGCATTGTTGTTTTACTGAAAAGGTAAAGATTTGGTAGGTCTGTATGATAATCATCCTCCGCAGTTTCGGGAATCAAAAGACGAAACGCAATTATCAAAACGAAAATAAGAACCATGGAATACAAAACGGGTTTGCTCTGAAAAATAATTAAAGCTTGATTAAACAATCTTCCAATATATTTTAGTTTTTTGACAAAAAAATATACTCCGCACACCAAAAATATAATTGCAAACATTGACAAAATTGGCGGATACAATAAGGAAAACAACCCAAATAATGCAATGAGAGTTCCAGAAACTACATACCCTATGGCTATAAAGACAAAATGTTTATACTTATTCAGTGAAACATCAATTAAAAATTGACTTAGTTTCTCTCCGATTACGTAATACGCGGCAAGAGCAAGAATAGAGAAAATAATGTTTAAAAAAACTTCCATAACTCCAGAAAAATTAATTGAAATACCTATAAAATCATTTTTTAGGTATGTAAAATTTTGAGAAATATTGGAAAGAAGATTCATTTTGTTGTTTTCAGTTTATACACTGTAGCCAGGATTGCCCCATCCGCGCGAACGTAAAAAATAGGCTTATATTTTTCCTTAATATTGCTATCGTCAAATCCTTCACGCAAAATATTGTAATAATTAACCAAAACATAATCATATTTTTCGTTTTCATTATACTTTTCAACTTTCATTCCAGGCATCATTGGCACTACATGAGGAGGAGAAACTGCTATTCCGATACGAGAACCTTTTTTGGCATTATTTTTAATGTACAAACCAGCCTCCCTAACGCCCTGCCCCCACCATCCGATCTGAAATGATTTTTTCTCATAAACACCTTTTGTACCGCCAACTAAAAAATTAAAATAATCCAGATAATAAGGAGAAATTTTAGCTAAAATTAAAAATAAATAAATAAGTATTGCTAATAAGCATATGTATTTATGTATTTCCTTTTTTGTAAATTTATTTATTATTGATTCAAGCCCAAGTACCGCTATCAAAACCATTGGAGAATAAATTTCAACTATATAGCGTAAACCATGTTGTCTCCATGAATAGAAAGACATAACAAATGGAACCAAAAACCAAAATATAGCTGTATATAATAACCAGCTCTTGCTATTTATGATTCTTTTTATGCCTGAAAAAAATAAGATTAGAACTATAGCAGGAATAGTTATAAAGAAATAAACAATGTAATAAAATATCGGAGTTAGCATTAGTCTTCCAAGGAAAACTTCAGGCACAGAAACAGTAATCTGCCATATTTTGGAAGAAAATTTCACATGCCAAAGACCTTTATTTATATTGTAAACATCTTGAAAATGAAATAATATTGTTGGCCATATCAAAACAAATACCACACAGCTAATTAAAAAAACTAGTCCGATTGAAAAAAACCGTTTATTTAGAAACTTTGCACTTTTTTTATTCCTATACCACGAGTAATACATAAGTCCAAAAAGAGGAAAAAGTAAAATATTTGACTGTTTTATTTGTAAGGCAATACCTACCAAAACACCTGTAATTATTATTTTTTTTATTGAAAATTTTTCAAGAAGAAGCAAGTAACTAAAATAGGAAGCGCTGAAAAATAACATAATAAAGCTTTCCGCTGTAACTAGTTGAGAAAATCCTAAAAAAGACGGCATTGCTGCAAGAATTAATCCGGAAGCAATTCCAACAAAACGGGAAGAAATATGCCATCCAATAAACACAATTAAAATTATCGATAATGACGAAACAATAGCTGCAAGAAGACGGGAATAGGTATAATCATATTTAAAAATTGGATTATCATTCTTGTCTAAACTTTCTAAGTCAAAATGCGCTGAGATTCCATAAAGATATTTAACTAGAGGAGGATGATCATATGTCGTATAGAAAAAAGGGTTACCTAAGTCTCCTTTCTTAAGCAATTCTATCATTTTATATCCTTGAACTACATATTCTTCTTCGTCCCAGGCTCTGCCCATTTCATTAAGATTCCAGATCCTTAATGAAATTGAAAATAAAAAAATAAGAAGAATTGTTAACCACTTATTCATGCTTTACGTCTAGTAACCATAATTTTCCCCTAACAAGAAAAGAATGAAAAGACATTGCTGCTGCAACAATCAAACCGGGAATCCCATCCAATAGTCCAAGTCTTATGAAATAGTTAAAAAGAAACTTTCCCAAAGGATAAATAATAATTGACATAAAAGTTGCGTTACTGCCTTTTTTATGTAATTCTTCCGCTCTGATAGTAGTATAAAAATTTATCTCTTTCAAAAATTCCTGAAAAGTTTTATGGGGATAGTGAATAATTGAATTTCTCAACACGCCTATGTCTCCTTTTACTTTCCATTTTTCGTGCACTTTCCCTTCCCATTTTCCCGCGTCCTTTTTAGCAAGCCTCAAAAGTTTTATTTTACCTGTTTCCCCATATCTTAACTGCCTACCCCACATAATGTCCGTCCGTCTAATATAAAACCCTGTAAACTTACCCAATGCTTGGTCTGTTATCTGATGAACAATATTTGATATCTCAAAGGCAAGAGCGTCCGGGATTCTTTCGTCCGCATCAACAAATAATATCCAGTTCCCTTTTGTTTTTGACAAGGCAAAATTACGCTGAGAAGAAAAATCATTATTAACAGAATGGGTATATATTTTTGCGTTTAATTTTTTTGCAATATCAGTTGTCTTATCTTCTGAATTATCGTCAACAACAACTACCTCGTCACACCATGATAAGCTTTTTATGCAATCTGAAATATCTTCCTCTTCGTTTTTAGTTAAAATCACCGCGCTAATCATAATCTTAATTGTTAATTTTTTCTATTTTAATTCCATTACTAGATTCGCTTACAAAAATTTTAAGGTCTTCTGTATTTTTTACCGGACCATGTCCCAACCACCATGTCAAATACTCATAATTCATTGTAAAACTTTCAAATTCACTGCCTATTCCTTTTCCAACCATATCATATTTTTTTCCATCTGCATACTTTATTATTTTTTCTGCAACAATTATTCTTTCTTTAAAAGTAGGAACAGAAAAATATTTATTTGATAAAAGAGTATAGATATTTACTGTTACAATAAACCCTATTACAACAATAGCAAGCGGTCTAAATATTTTCGTACGCATTATCAATTCGAAAGAAAAAGCTGTAACCAAAATTATTGCAGGAAATAGTAATGGTATGTACGCGTCAGATGGAGTTTTATTTACAAAAAAAGCTGCAAGCGGAAGCAAAATCCAAAGAACAAGAATTATTTTTCCTGCCGCGAACTTCTTACTCTTAATACTTTTTGAAATTGATTTAAGAGTCCAACCAATAGTTAAAATGAAAATGAAAAACGCTACGAGCCCATTCTGGAAAAAAATCAAGAACTTATACTGATTCGCAAAAAAGCTAATCATTTCAAGAGATTTATCTCCAAAAGATGCTCCTGAATTAATTATCCCAAAAACTCCAAGAATTTTGTATCCAACCCAAGCTACGAACTTGAGAGTCTGCGGAAATCCACTTTGAAAATCATAAATAATTATCGGCATCATTGAAACAAGTAATCCTAGTACGGACAGCATAATTATTTTTTTTGTTAATATTTGTCCTGCCCAAAACTTTCTCTTCCACAACCCATATCCCAGAACCAAACCAAGAAACAGCCACAAGATAGATGTAGCAAGTTCAAAGCTATAAAGAATACCAAGAAAAAATATCGCAAGAGGAAAATGTATGGGAGTACCCTTTATCCATTTAAAAACTGACCAGATAAAAAGGATGGTAAAAAGGGGAATTGGGCTTGTATGATATGCCATTCTCGAACTTACAACAACTAAAGGAGAGGTAGCGTACAAAACCATAGCAATTAAACCTACACTTCTTGAGAACATTAATAAGCCAATTTTATATACAAGAAACACTGTCACTATTCCCAGAAATGCTGTCAGATATGCTCCGCTTACAGGATGAAAATTTCCTATCCATAAAGCTATCCCAAGAATATATGTCCATAGCGGACCTTGATGAATCCACGGATGACTAGATGGAATTCCAACCAATGGAACATTTCCCGTCAAAAGCATGTCTCTGGCGGATAAATAAAACCACCCTTGATCTCCGATAAAAGACATTAGTTCTTCTAATTTATAAAGTCTTAAGAAAGCCGCAAGAATTATTGCAAGAAGAAGAAATAAATGGATTTTGCTAAATCCGGTAATTAGTTGAACGAGTACAGCCCAAAATAATCCATAATGTTTTCTAAAATAGTAAAATTTACTTTTAAGGAATATTTTATTTATGTCTAATGGGCTCTTGCCAGTACTAACTCCCCATAAATGAATAATCTGAGCTGACGGAAGAAAGAATAAATCGTATCCTAATTTTCTTACCCTTTTACAAAAATCAAATTCCTCAAAATAAAGAAAGAAATTTTCATCGAATTTTCCTACCTTTTCAAATAAATTTTTTCTGATGAGGAATGCTGTACCCGGAACATTGCCAACTTTGCGAGGTTTTTTTTTGTTCCAATCCGATAAAAAATAACGTTTGGAAATAGGATTATTCGGCATAACCTTGTTAATAAAAGACAATGAAAAAATTGCAGATAGTGGAGTTAGTTCTTCTGAGCCCTGCGAAGGATATATTTTATTTCTTGGGTCAAGAAAAATAGGAGCGACTATTCCAACATTTTTATTATTTTCTAAAAATTCCACCAACCTATCAATTGCATTTTTTTTGACAATAGTATCAGGATTTAGAAAAAACAAAAAATCTCCCTGAGAATATGACGCTCCAAGATTATTCCCGCCACCATATCCTAAATTCTTAGGACTTTTAATGTATTTAATGTCTTTAAACTTTTTATTAAGTACATTTCCCACTTTTGGTTCCTCGTCATTATCAATAACAATAATTTCGCAAATCTTTTGAGGCCTTGATTTTAAAATAGAAGAAATACAATCTATTAACTCTTTTTCAACATTATAATGAACAATGATAATTGATATTTTAATATTCTTGTTGCTCATGAAGTTATTTTTTTCTTATAATTTTAAAGAAAAAATATGCAATTAGAGGAATTTCAATTAACGAGGATAGAAGAACAGAATAACCTGTGCCTACTATGCCCCACATTAGAGTCAAAGGAACAATAGCAGTCACAAGCATCATAAAACGGAAAAACGTCATAACTGCTACGTAATTTTGCTTTTCAAGAGATAAAAATAATGTTGTCGGAATACCTCCTATTGCTCTTACAACTCCATAAATAGCAAGAACTCTAATAACCGCTACAACCTCTACCCATTGTTCACCAAGCAATAAAATAAATATTTTTTCAGGTAAAAAAAATAAAAACAAACCTATAAAAGAAGCTAAAAAGATTACGGGGAAAAAAGTCTTATTAAAAGCACGGATAAGCCTGTCTTTATCTTCGGAAATTTTTGCGTATACGGGAAAAGTTACCTTACTTGTAACATCAGAAATTTCACTAATCGGAAGGGTAGATAGCCTATATCCCATTTGATAAATACCTACCGCAGAGGATCCGAGAATTTTTCCAACTACAGCAGTATCCGCAACTTGAGTGAGATAATTAAAAACTACATATGCCGTAACCCACTTGCCCTTCCTTATTATTTCTTTTACCAGACTAAATTCAGGTCTCAATCGAGGTATTGGCTTAAACAAAACAAACGATAAAATTACTTCAAAAACAGCACCACAAATAAAACCCCAGACAAAGCTTATTGCGTCTCTTGTTATCAAAGCCAATGTTATAGCAACTGTTGAATCAAAAAAAAATATTGAAATTCTCAGGAAGAATTCCTTATCAAAGCTGAGTTCTTTTTGAAATTTTACAATTGACGGGTTTATAAATCCTCTTATCAATGGCACAAAGGAAATTAAAAATAAGAACCTATGCAAATCTTCAAGCCCAAAAAAGTTTACAATTGCTGGAGAAAGTAGAATAATTAATAAAAATAGTATTAACCCTCTTGATATTGAGATTATCCATGCAGAACTAATAAATTTATCTATATCTTTTTTCTCCTGAATTAATATCACATTTATTCCGGTTTCTGTCAAAATCTCAAGAAAAGATAAAACAACAGAAGCTATTCCAAAAACTCCAAACTGGGATGGAGTAAGAATTCTTGCTAGAAAAATAAATCTAGCTATTGCAATTACTCTAGAAATAGTTCTAAAAGCTGTCATCCAAGAAATTCCGATCAGTGTATTTCGAAAATATCCCATATATTATTTATATTTTATCGTACTCTTTTGAATAAATTCATTAAATATCCTTATTAATTCTGACGATCTTTTCTCTAATGACCAATGATGCAAAATATTTCTTCTTCCATTATAGCCAATGTCTAGGGCCATACGCGGATTTTCCAAAAGATTTTTAATCGTATCTGACAACATAAAGGGGTCTTCTTCAACTAAATATCCTGTTTTCCCATCTACAATTGTCTCTTTATATCCTCCTTCATTTATTGCAATAATTGGAACTGCGCAAGCCATAGCCTCAAGAGGGATAAGACCAAAAGGCTCGCTTTTTGTCAACGTAATTACCATACGCGAACTATTATATAGCTTAACAAAATTACTGTCATCTATATTAAATGACGTCCTTAATTTGATATATATTTTAGGATTTTTTTTAAGTAAAAGAACAGCATCGCAAAATAATTTATATCTACTTCTTTGGTCTTTATTTCCAATAAATAAAACGTCGAATATTTTCTTTACTTCTAAGGGTTTGAATAAATTTGTGTCTACTCCCAAATAGCACACAATAGACTCTCGTCCATAAGCACTTTTAACCGTCTTTTGTGAGTATTCTGAATTAACAAGAATATAGCTTGCGCAAGAAATATTCTTTCTATCAATATATTTACGGATAATCCTATTTACAAACTCGTATGGTCTTTTCAGCAATGGAATTTTTTCAATTGACGCAATTTGCGGGTCATAGACAATTCGAAGCGGCTCCTGACAATAATAAATCGTTTTTTTCTTCAAAAACTGCAAAACAAAAGGTGCTTGGGTATATTTAGAAGGATGAACAAATACTAAATCGTACTCTCCTGAGTTTACATCTTTCGCTATTCTTTTATGAAGTTTGTACAACTTATAAAGTTCAATAGTGTCTTTATATAACCGCGTCTTCCAATTTTTCCCTGTCCATTTTTTTGGAATGAATTTATAGAAAAATACACCTGAAAAGAATTTTTCTTCTTTACTAATTTCTGCATCAACTAGATATAAATCCACTAAATGATTTTTCTTGAGTGTCTTTGCAAAATCATTAACAGTTCTTCTTGCTCCACCATAATTAAGCTCATGAAATATAGCTATTTTCATTTTTTATTGTTGAGTACAGCCACAAAATCACTTCCAAAGATTATATTAAGAGGAAAATACTTTGAAAGAGGATGTAAAAAAACAATAAAATTAAATAGTAAATCTTTTATACTAAATATTGGCTTTATTGATACGATGTTGCTACTCACAACCGAACCGTCAAAACCATGCGATCTAAATAACTTTTTCAAAGAAAAAAACGTTGGTTCATTTATGTGCATAAGAGCATGTGAGCTAGTTCTAAGAGCTTTAGGTTTTTGGATATTAGGATAATGGGATTTTGATATAAAATTCCAAGCACGAACAATCAAACTGCTCATAGGATAAGTATAAAATTTGTATCCTATGTTAAAGAATAGTTTATTTGGAGCCGTATGAACGAGCAAAATTCCTCCTTTTTTTAACACTCTTTTAATTTCACTAAATGACATATCAAGTTCTTCATTATATAAGTGCTCGATAACGTCAGTCAGTATCACAACATCAAAAAAAGAATTGGGAAATTTGAGTTTTTTTGCATCCATAACATAGAATTTCATTTTTTTCTGAATCTCTTTATCCTTTTTACTTTTTAATTTATTTGCAAGTGTTATTGCCTCGCTTGAATAATCAATGCCTGATGCTTCCGCCCTATGTTTTGCCATATAAAAAACAAGTTCACCTCTTCCGCATCCTACATCAAGTACTCGCATTCCCACATTTACTTCGATGCGATCGACAATTGCTTTCAATCTAGGCTCAAGATTGTCTCCGTAACTCTTTTTAAACTCACTATATCCGGTACAGTCAGTTAAATAATATTCCCTTGTGTAGACTCTTGAATCAACTGATTTTATTTTCTTATTCATAAATTTTCATATTTAAAATTATTGTGCTTTTCTCATACTATTTTTATACAAAGCGATCGAAAGAGGCGCTTGATGCAAACCTGACATGAAATAATCTCTTTCATCTCTAAATAGTCCAAGAACAGAAATATCCAATTTTACTGAAAAAACATTTTCGTGCTTGCTTGCTGCGAGTTCCTTAAGAAGGTCATTCTTAGGCGATTGCTTAAAAAGTTTTTGGACAATTTCTCCATTAGTAACCAAAACATATTCCGGTAAAGATACCGAATGATTGCTAACTATTTCGTAACGAAACTGTGTTTGCCTGTCTAAATATTCTTGTTTTTCATAAAACTCTTTGAGAACTAAGTCTGGGAGAGATTGATAAATAGGGATATTTTCTATTCCAATAGAACTTTCTCTTAAAATTGTTGACTTCATAAGTCGTGATGATTCTTGTCGTGGGTCAGTTAAATACTTTATATAAACCCAACTAAACGACTCGACCGATTGAAACAATAAACCGATAAAGACTATTCCAATAATTATTTTTTTAATATATTTATGTGAGTAAGATATAGTTTTTTCAATAAAAAAACCTGATATTATTACTATGAATGGCAAAAGAACAAGAAGTCTGTTTCCTCTTGCTTCAATCTTCAATGGATAAAGACTAATAATAAAAATTAAAAGTGTAATAAGTAAAAATATATATTTTTTATCAGTACGTACTTTTCGCATAAAAGCACCTGATAAAATAAAAATTAATCCAAGAACAAACGCACCATAAAGAAAATACCCAAAAACCGTGGACACGCTTTTTGTAATTAAAAATACAATATAATTCATACCGAGAATATAATTTGAAGAGTATTCCGGAGCTCTAACAAGATTATCGTAAAGATACTCTTTAATATCCCCTTTTCCTAAAAGCAAATCAGGAATTCCAAAAAACAAAAATGTACTAAAAAATATTAATACTCCCGATATTAAATGCGATATCTCTCTTTTCTCACTACGATTAAATAAGATAAACGCAGTAATTAATATCAGGATCATAGGAATTGCGCTTATTTTAACCGATAATGCAATACCAGATATGAATGCTGCTAAACAATAGTTAAATAGTGTGGGCTTAGTCATATATCTCAAAAGTAGCAAAAATCCTAAAATGATCCAAAAAATAAGAGCAATGTCATATTTAAAATAATTACTAAGAGAAAGCCAAATAGGATTAACTACAAATAGAAAAGTTACAATAATTGTGTTGAGATTAAAATATTTTTTTGCAACATATGCTATAAGGATTACTGACATGACTCCAAAAAAAAGCGTATTAAATCTCAAAACTTCAAATAATCGTGTTTGAATCTCGAGAAAATCTATTGAGGATTTAATTGCGAAGGGATTAATAATTCCAAAAAGAATGAATGGAATAAGCCAAACTCCTGCTAGTAAAAAATGGAACATAGATCCATTTGCCGAACCTTCTATATTGGGTGATCCCTGGGTAAATACTGCTCTAACTGACTGCATTTGGTGCCATTCATCCATCTGGTAATTAAATGGATGATTAATATTTGGAATTCCCCAGTCAATAATAGACAACATAAGCAAAACATACAATCCAATAATTGTAGCTACAACCTTGTTAGTTTTTATCAAGCGATAAACAGAAAAAAAATTTATTTTTTTAAA
>Ga0209542_10010529_pt1 | contig 16640 bp, 20 predicted proteins | sample RifCSPhighO2_01_FD_184028 | JGI IMG/M metagenome (GOLD analysis project Ga0209542, IMG submission 184028) | Soil microbial communities from Rifle, Colorado - Rifle CSP2_plank highO2_0.1 (SPAdes) (version 2) | ecosystem: Environmental > Terrestrial > Deep subsurface > Rock core/Sediment ...
AGTATGAAATTAGATTTTGATGAAAAGATTGCAGATGATTACACAAGCGCCTCACAAAGGGCACGCGTTTTAACCGAACACTGGGTCGATGAAACTGTTTTTTGTCCGAACTGCGGACGTTTTGAAATTGATAAATATCCGAACAATCAGCCAGTAGCCGATTTTTATTGCTCAAATTGCAAGGAAGACTACGAGTTAAAAAGTAAACGAGATAGTATTGGCACAAAAATTCTTGATGGGGCATATCGCACAAAAATGGAGAGGTTGCGGAGCAGTAGCAACCCGAACCTCTTTGTGCTCAATTACCACTTACAAAATCTATCCGTTCTCGATTTCTTTGTCATACCAAAACATTTTTTCGTACCAGAAATAATCGAGAAAAGAAAACCTCTCGCCGCAAGTGCTCGACGCGCGGGTTGGATAGGTTCAAACATTCTTTTGCAAAAAATTCCACAGATTGGGAAAATATTTTTAGTACATCAGCAGAAAGTTGAACCGAAAGAAAAAGTACTTGCCGAGTGGAAAAAGACACTGTTCTTGCGAGAAGAAAAAGAAATATCCGCGAGAGGATGGCTACTTGATGTTATGCGGTGCATTGAGAAGCTTGGAAAACGCGATTTTACGCTTGAAGATGTATACGCATTTGAAAAAGAATTGAGTGTGCTTCATCCCGAAAACAAACACATTAAGGATAAAATACGCCAGCAGTTACAGGTTTTGCGCGATAAGGGCTATCTGGATTTTGTATCACGCGGATATTACCGCCTCACTTAATTATGCAAATCACACTTACTCCATTTCTCGCAAAAATAATTCTTCGGTTTAATCCTTTTCGCCGCGTACTGGTGATGTGTAAAGGATACAGTGAGGACTATGAAAATTTCACCGAGCTTGTATGGGGAGATGACAAAAATTTGGATTTTTACGACCGAGAAACTTATCCAGCGTTTCAACTATGGATGCTATGAAACACACTCAAAAGACAATTGTTCTGACTTGCAAATGCGGGAGGAAAGTTGAGATGCAACTTGTAGGCGGACAATATCAAGATTCATATTCAAAAACTTGCGACTGCGGCAGAAAATGGCTTTTGGAGGATTTAACAGAAGATTTAACAAACGATGGCAATAACAATGATAAATTCCGAAGAATTGAAAACCCATTCGTTTTTTGAAAGCCATGTTTGGGCAAAGCTCAAAACCATCGTATTTTGCGCGGTGCAGTGGGAGGGTTTGAACGCAAAAGGTTCAAAGTTATTGTGCGTTGCAAGTTTGGACTTTGCGGAGGACGATGAACTTATCAAAGAGATAAAAGCCGATTATGATTTTATCCGCGCAAAACTTATTAAAGATGGTTTTGGAGCTTTGACCGGAAAAGATGGAAAGTGGATACAGGCAAGGACTAAAGGAATTGGTGGAGTAAATCCCCGAACTGGACAACGCCGACCGATCACCCGTGCATTTTACGCACGGACAGGTTTAGTGAAAAAGATTTTTGAAATAGCTAGCTAAAATGAATGGAGAGAATATAAAAATCCAAAGTGTGTTCTCGCTTATACCGCCCACTCACTATAAATTTTCAGCCGTAAAAGAAGGCGAGCTATCTTACGGTTATTACGAAGTGAGACACCCTGGAGCCATTTTTCTATGCACCTGCAAGATGTTTTCGGTGCGTTTAACGCTTTAAGTTTTGCGGTCGGGAATCTTCAAGCAACTAGTGGTAAATGTTCAGATGAGGAAGCGGAAAATCTACAATCACTCACGTTGAATTTTCTTTTTAGTTTGATCAACTACTTTGAGAGTGGTTACGAAATATTTTTGTGTTTTTGCGGCCAACATACAAAGCCCGCAAAAGACAAGCCGCTGTATCAGTGGCTTAACTCAAATGAGTATCAGAGTGAAATTTCAGAGTATTTTTCGAATATTGATCCTCTACTTAAACACTACCGAAATTTTTTCAACGCGCTAAAACATTCCAGTAATCGCATTATGAATTTTCAATTTTTGAAACCGGATGGAACGCAAAAAGTCATGGGCTTTTATCTTGAGGGCGTAAATGACAAAGGAGTTATCGGGCCAGTGGTAGAATTTCACTCCATGTATGACGATATGTTTACGGCATGGTCTTACAATTTTCATTTGTTTAGGACTTATTTCTTAATCTATCAGGACTTACGCACTCCTAAAATCCATTTGATTCATAAGGGAATCGACAACTTGCGATGCGTAATCTGGATCACTGAGACAGAGATCATGGATTGTGTAATACGTGCTTAACTCGGCGCGTGTTTTTTCGCTTCCAAGTAGCGCGAAGGCAACCATAACGAAGGCCGCATGATGAGATTGTGCCGTAAAAGATCTCGACTCGCAGGTATCAATCTTGAGCCGCGAGTGGAGAACCCGAAACATTTCCTCGATGGCCCATCGGTCATCGTAATAAGCGATGACTTCTTTCTTCGGAGTAAGGAAGTCATTAGTGAGAAAATATCTCTTGCCATGCCGAATCACCCGCGCCGATAGTCCACACGACAATTTCCCCGTCTCTTCCCAGTAGGGGTGGCGGTGGAGTTTTTTCACCTGGCTTTGGTTCAATACCCGATTCGATTTGATCTTGGTGACGTAACTCCAACCGTATTCCTCCAGACAGCGGAGAATCTTCTCCGCGCTGTAGAAAGAATCAAACAATACTTTTTCGGGGTTGATCTTCAACGTATTTTTAGCATACTCCAAAAGATCGAGAGCGATGTCGATTTTAGTGATCTGTTTCTTTTTATCACCCGACTTTTTGTAAAACACCCATCGAAGGGGAATGCGGAAACAAGGAGTACTCCACAGAAGCACAACGACTTGATACCCGAAAACCACCCTCTCGTCGTTTGAACTCCATAGCCAACCGCACCCCTCGATGACTTTGGCAAATTGTTTGGTAATGGTAGTATCATCAATAATCAGGACGCCTTTTGAAAAGTTCTCAAGAGTTTTCAAGATGAGCGAGGACACAAGCGCCAACACGCGCCCGCCGCTTGTTTTGAGAACTCGTGAGAGACGATCATGCGACGTTTTGACTCGCAACGCCAACCGTACACAATTGGCATTGTGTACGACGCTTAAGAGTCCGATGAGATACGATCGAACCCCGGATATTAAAATTTTGTCCATCTTTTAAGTTTATCAGTCAGGCAGACATAAAAAACCTTTCACGGCTTCAATACTGGGGATTTCGGGATTGCGTAAGTCCTGACTTTAAATATCCACATCGGATTGAACAGCAAGTGTTGATAGATGCAATAAAGAGGCACGGCCCCAAAAAGAATGCGGCGGAAGTCGCCCCCCCATCGCTTAAAAAGTTTAGTTGATGATGAAAGCGAGGCATGGAAGTTGCACAGGCTTGGCCGTCAAAAAGCAGAGGCATTTCTTAACGAACTCATAGCAAGTTTCTTTCTCTGATTCCCACAGAAAGCGTTATAATATTGGGTAAATGGTCAAATTTACTCGCCAATATTTCTAACGCTTTCCATGAAAACCAAACATAAACGGGGGCGGTCAAAATCACAGCGGCTCTCTTTAGCATACAACACTTTGAATTACGAAACTCCCATTTTCTGCTAAAATATCAAAGAGCCGCGCTCTTTAGAAAAACGCGGCTTTGCCTGGGAAGACAAGTGCCGCAAGCTTGTGATACGATATGAAAGACTGGAAGCGACATTCGAAGGATTTCGTTATCTTGCCGCCGCAATGGTGAATTATCGGACGGAATTCGGAAGAAACTTGCTGTGAGTTCAACGGGAAAAATATAAAATAACCAATATGAAAAACAAACCAAAACTTACAATTGATATTTTAAAAAAGGAAGCAGCAATTTTCTCTAAAAAACAATCCAAAGAGGAACTTTTTGAACTTTACAGCGTAACTGATGGCAAGGCAGTTGGAACTTATATCGAGCACAAATTTAGAGCGCATTTGCTGACACAATATTCATTTGCCCCAGGCAACTCTGCGAATGGGATTGATTTCCCAGACATAGGTGTTGATATCAAAGTTACTAGCATCAAACAGCCACAATCTTCCTGTCCATTTAAATCTGCACGGCAAAAGATTTTCGGGCTTGGCTACTGCTTGCTTGTATTTGTTTACGAAAAAGCCGATGACCGAAAATCGAAGTCAGCCGTGCTAAATTTTCTGCATACCGTCTTTGTAGAAAAGGAACAAACGGCTGATTTTCAGATGACAACAGGATTGCTTCAAATTCTTGAAAACAAAGGCAACGTGGACGATTTGATGGCGTTTATGATGGATAAAAATTTGCCAGTGGAAGAAATAGAGGCGGCCAAGCTCGCCGAAGAAGTATTAAAAAAACGACCCGAACAAGGATATCTAACAATCTCCAACGCTCTCCAGTGGCGACTTCAATACGGCAGGGTTATTCAAGAAGCAGGAAAAGTGAACGGGGTGCTAAACTTAATACAATAAGTTGGCAAGATCAAAAAACAAAGTTGAATTCGGTGACTTTCAAACTCCAGCGGAGCTTGTGTCCCGCGTTTGCAATTTGATTAAACAAAACGGCGCAAATCCAGTTTCGCTGATAGAACCAACTTGTGGGGTTGGCAACTTCGTTTTTTCTGCATTAGAATATTTCCCCTCAATTGAAAAAGGAATCGCATTAGATATCAACCCAACCTATACGCAAATGGTCAAAAAGCGTATAGGTAAAGATAAGAGCAAGGTTGAAATACAAACCGAGGATTTTTTTCAATTCAATTGGAATAAGTATATTGCTAATTTACCGGAGCCGATACTTGTAATCGGAAATCCGCCATGGGTTACCAACTCACAAATTAGCTCAATTGAGGGTACAAATATTCCCACAAAGAACAATTCTCAAAAATTAAAAGGAATGGATGCTCTTACGGGGAAAAGTAATTTTGATATTTCAGAATGGATGATGATTAAGTTGTTTGACGCTCTGACCGATAGAAATGCGACACTTGCTATACTTTGCAAACTTTCGGTAGCTAGAAAAGTTTTGACCTACGCATGGAAGAACGGGCTTGATATAGGCGAATCTGCTATCTACGAAATAGATGCAAAAGAAGATTTTGACGCATCGGTCGAGGCGTGTCTTTTGGTGGTAAGATTTTCGCCAAATGTTATTAGCAAAGAATGTCTCTGGCACTCTTCATTAAGTTCAAATTTGCAACCCAATCGAATAATTGGTTTCCGAAATGGAAGAGTGGTTTCGGATGTTGTTTTATACGAGAAATGGAAGCATCTACTTTCTCAAACAGAGCAAGAATATATATGGAGAAGCGGAATTAAACACGATTGTAGCAGAATCATGGAGCTACATCGTGTTGGCGAAAATCGCTATCAGAATGGTTTAGGTGAAGAAATTGAATTGGAAGAAGAATATATTTACCCTTTGGTTAAAAGCTCGGATTTATTCAACGAAAGAGAGCCTAGCAGGTGGGTAATCGTGACACAAAAGAAAGTTGGTGATGATACTTCTGCCATTGAAAAAATAGCTCCCAAAACATGGGCGTATTTAAAATCTCATCAAGACGATCTCGCCAAACGAACTAGCGGTATTTATAAGAATCGCCCGCCTTTTTCAATTTTTGGAATTGGCAATTATTCTTTTAGTCCCTGGAAAGTTGCCATTTCTGGCCTTTATAAAGAGCCGCGCTTCCGAATGCTTGGTACTTATTTAGGTAAACCCATAGTTGCCGATGATACTGTCAATTTTGTTTCGTTTGGAAGCGCGGCGGACGCAAAGGAACTGGCGGGCGTTCTTAACTCAAACTCCGCTCTTAGTTTCCTTAGAGCGATGACTTTTGTTGACGCGAAGCGTCCGTATACAGTTGATTTGTTGAAACAGCTTGATATACATAAATTGATCGGTAGACCTCGTATAAAGTCGTCGCTTTTTGATTAAGTCGCCCACTCCCCCACAACTGCGAGGGCATGGCGGAAGGGGTGTGGGGAATTCCGCCTTATACTCCTCATCGCATCGTCCGGTTCCCTGTATACCCGTCGTTTGTTGTCGTTCCCTTATACATATACTTGCCCCTTATACTCGTCGTCCGTCCCCATATACTTATACTCACCCCTTATACTCCGTGTATACTAAAGGAATGGTTTTCGAGATAAAAACCCCCATATTCGAAGGGCCTCTCCACTTGCTGTTATCGTTGGTGGAAAAAAGACAGCTTCTTATCAATGAGATTTCGCTGACCAAGGTTACGGATGAATTCATAAGTTACATAAATTCATCGGCCAATGCCACGACTTCTGAAAGCGCCGAGTTTATTCTCGTGGCGGCGACTTTAGTTTTGATAAAATCTAAATCGTTACTGCCGGCCATAGAACTGACATCGGGAGAAAGCGCCGATATTGAGATGCTTGAACATCGGCTGAAGATGCTAAAGACGGTCAGGGAGATGGCCGGCTTTCTCAAACATCATCTGGCAGGACCGCTGATATTTTTAGCAAATGACCGTCCTTTCACCCCGATATTTTCACCGGAGGAGGATTTGAAGTACGAGTCCCTGAAAAACGCGATGAAGGAGCTACTCGCCTCACTCCCAAAAAAGGAAGCCGTCCCAACGGCAGTGGTTCAAAAAGTCGTTTCTTTGCAAGAGATGATAGAGGATTTGACAGAAAGGGTGCAAAGGGGGTTGAAAATGAGCTTCAGACAGTTTTCGAAAAACCACGCCGAATCAAAGGTTGGTCTGATTGTCAGCTTTCTGGCGTTGCTGGAACTGGTGAAGAGGGGAATCGTCAGCGTGTCGCAAAATGACACATTCGATGATATTCTTATAGAAACGGAGAATTTAGGGACGCCGAATTACTTATGAACTTATGAACAAACTGGAACAACAAATCGAGGCGCTTCTGTTTTGGATTGGGGAGCCTCTTAAAAAAAGCGAGTTGGCAAAGTTGTGCGATGTTTCCGCGGAACAGATTGGCGAAGCGGTTAAAAATCTGCCCGCTCATTTTTCGGAGCGGGGGATAGTGTTTATTGAAAACGACGATGAGATCTCGCTTGGCGCTTCACCCGATGTGTTTGATGTTATCGAAAAGGCGCGGAAAGAGGAGTTGAGTCGGGAAATCGGAAAGGCCGGTTTGGAAACTCTGGCCATAATTGTGCACAAAAAAGACGGGGCTACTCGCCGCCAGATTGATTTCGTGCGGGGGGTCAACTCATCGTTCATCCTGCGCAATTTATTGGTTCGCGGGTTGGTCCAAAAATTCAGCAGTCCCGCCGTCCGCGGATATGCTTACAAACCGACGACGGAGTTGTTATCTTGGCTTGGCGTAACAAAAATCGAGGATATCGAGGGGTACGCGGAGATCAAAACCGAAATGGATAACTTCGAGGCATCCCTGGAAGCCGCCAGCCCCGAAGGCGATTCTACAGTAGCAGAGGCGTCAATCCCCGTAGAGACAACGGATCTAAAATAACCAGTTATAGAACTCATCTAAAGTTTTGAACACTCGTATATGAAAAACGTAAGGAATACATACTCGTTTCGCCGCTGCGCCACGCAAAATTCTGCTGCGGCTCTTCATCTGCGCCCTCGTACCGTTGCAACTTTTACCTTGTTACATCATTTTATAGGATATCGCCGATTCGTAATCGTTGTCACATCTGATGCGGGTTTACACTTAAGTCGCAACGGCACTCGTCGTGCCTATAGCGCGCCGTCGGGCTTGCCCCGACACCAACTTCCGCGTTGCTTGTCTGCTTTAACATCTTATGGGAACAGACCGAATACCACGTATGTATCAAGTGATTCATTCGCCGTCCATACAACAAGCAGACGACGCGAAAGTTGGTGTGGGGGCTTGATTTCGAGTCTCGCAACGAATTTTGCGCGGCTCGCTTGGCGATTAAAACTTAGATGAGTTCATACTATGGATAATTCAAACAACATCAGCGGTTCACGATTGCAATTTATCAAGGACTTGGCTCACAGCCGTCCGGCCATGATATTTTCCGCGCTAATTTTAACGGTGGTGGCTGTCATCTTGATGGTGAATTCTTCGCGAGAAGATGTCTCGGCTTCTGCCGATGGTTCGAACACCCCGCAACCAATCATGCTTTTGACGAACGATCCGTTTGATGATTCGGGGTTGTCGGCTCAGGCCGCGCTGGTAACAGACCTTTATAACGGGAAAATATATCTGGAAAAAAACAAGGACGTACCTCTGCCTCTGGCTTCTCTGGCCAAATTGATGACCGCCTTGGTCGCGCTGGAAACTCTCCCGGGCGAGGAGGTCATAACGATCACCGCTTCGGCGATTTCAAACGAAGGCGACAGCGGCTTGCGTATGGGAGAAAAATGGAATCTGCGAGAATTGGTGAGATTCTTTCTGGTCACTTCATCCAACGATGCCGCGGCCGCCGTCTCGACGGGGGTCAATCAGGCCTTTCCATTCGTAAAAAATGAAACTGGCGAAGAATCCGGGGACGAGCAAGATTATTTTGTTACTTTGATGAATGCCGAAGCAAGACAAATAGGTCTGGTCTCTGCGATATTTCACAACTCGACCGGCCTGGATTTGGATGACCGCGAAGCGGGGGCTTACGGATCAGCATCGGATGTGTCCGCCATGGTAAGAGAACTTTTTTTCAGACATCCTGACGTTTTCAGCGCGACAAGCCAAACCGAGGAAAAACTGTCTTCGTTCTCTACCGTTTACGAAGCCCGAAATACCAACAGGATACTCGCCCAAATTCCAAATGTCTCCGCTTCCAAAACAGGGTTCACTGATCTGGCGGGCGGAAACCTGGCCGTAATCTTTGATTCGTCTTTTGGACGACCGATCTCGATTGTCGTTTTGGGATCCACGCAGGAAGACAGATTTAACGACATCCAAAAAATATCCGATGCAGTCATGAGGAGTCTTAGGATAGAGTCCTACAATCAACGAATTATCAGCAACGGGCAAAACAAATAGCATGGAGGATGTAATAAAAATATTTATTTCCGCCGCGACTTCTTTTTTTCTGGGCATGATGATGACGCCTTTGCTTACGCACTATTTGTACAAATACAAGGCTTGGAAAAAAGCGCCCGGTAAAATCGCGCTTGATGGAAGCAACGCGCAAGTCTACGGCAGTTTGCACGGCGAAATGGAAATAAAAACTCCCAGAATGGGCGGACTGATCATCTGGGTGTCTACGGCGGTTACAGCTCTCATTTATATTTTGAGCGCGAGTGTTTTTGATACCGAATTTTTCGCGCGCATGAACTTTATCAGCAGAAGCCAAACGTGGCTGCCGCTCTTCGCGATTATCGTCGGCGGGCTTGTCGGACTCTCGGACGATCTTCTTGAGATTCGAGAAAAAAGAGAAAGCGACAGAAGCGGGGGATTATCCTTAGACAAAAGACTCTTGATTGTCGGAGCGATTGCCCTATTCGCCGCGTTGTGGTTTTACACAAAACTTGAGATCAACGCTATCGCGATTCCCTTCGATTCCGAATTATACTTGGGCATTCTGTTCATCCCCATCTTTGTCCTAATCGCTCTGACTGTTTACGCCGGCGGCGTCATTGACGGGATAGACGGCCTGGCTGGCGGCGTATTCGCCGTCATATATTCAGCGTACGCGGCGATTGCTTTTTTCCAAGATCAGCCGAATCTGGCGGCCTTTTGCGCGGCAGTGGCCGGCTCAATTTTAGCCTTTTTATGGTACAATATACCGCCCGCGCGATTTTATATGTCGGAAACCGGCAGTATGGCATTGACAATAGTTCTGGTCATGGTGGCCTTTTTGACGGACACCTTGACAGAGGGGATAGGCGTATCAGCCCTCTTCATAATCGCCTTGCCATTATTTCTTACTGTTCTCTCAAATGTCCTGCAGATTGCATCCAAACGTTTCTTCGGCAGAAAAATTTTCAGGGTCGCGCCTCTTCATCACCACTTTGAGGCAATCGGTTGGTCGTCGTACAAAGTAACGATGAGGTACTGGATAATCAGCGTAGTTTTAGGAATCATCGGCGTAATTTTCGCTCTCACGGGATAAAAATGATCTCTCTGTTTTTTCCATCACAAAAAGTAGACAGGCAATTTTTAGTCGCGACTTTGCTGTTGTTGTCGCTGGGTGTCCTGTCGTTTTTATCGGCATCGTTCGGTTTGCTTTTCAATGACGGTCCGCGCTTCGCTTCGGTCGCGTGGAGCCACTTGGGATTGGGAGCGCTGGGCGGTTTGCTGGCGATGTGGTTTCTCTCTCTCATCAACTACAAAATCTGGAGAAAAACCGCCATATATTTCTTTTGCGTCGCTCTAGTCTTGAATATTTTGGTGGCCATTCCGGGGATAGGGGTGGAATACGGCGGCGCCAGAAGATGGCTGGAATTATTCGGCCAGTCTTTTCAGCCGGCGGAGCTTATGAAAATCGCTTTCGTGCTGTATTTTTCCGCATGGCTCGCGACCAATCGAGACGTCCTGAAAAGGATCAAAACCGGCGCGTTGCCTGCCGCCCTGATCGTGTTTCTGCCGGCGATGGCGTTTGTCATGCAAAGAGACACTGACACACTCATGGTACTTCTTGGTTGCGCCGCGGCGATGTACGTCGTGGCCGGCGGAAGACTGCGGGATATCATGGCGGGTTTACTCGTCGTGGCGATCGGTCTGTCGTTCATTGTTTACACTCGCCCGTATATCAAAGAAAGGATTACGACCTTTCTCGACCCGGGCAGAGATCCGAAGGGAGCGGGATACCAAATCCAGCAATCCCTCATCGCCATAGGATCGGGCAATCTTACGGGACGGGGTTTTGGCCAGAGTATTCAAAAATACAAGTATCTGCCGGAGCCGATGGGCGATTCGATCTATTCGGTATTAAGCGAAGAGTTCGGCTTCGTCGGATCTTCGCTCGTGATATTGCTGTTTTTATTTTACTGTTTGCGCGGCTACAAGATAGGTAGTTTGTCCCCGGATAATTACGGCCAATTTGTCGTCGTCGGGGTGATAACGGTTATCGTCGTGCAAGCCTATATCAACATCGCCGCGATGCTCGGCGTCATTCCTTTGTCGGGAATACCGCTGCCGTTCGTCAGTCAAGGAGGCACAGCCATCTTTTTCGCGCTTAGCATGACCGGTATTGTTTTTAATGTTTCCAGAAAAGCCATATTCAACAGAACTCATCTCGAGTTTTGATCGCCAAGCGAGCCGCGCAAAATTCGTAGCGAGGCTCGAAGACAAGCCCGAAGGCGTGCCATAGGCACGACGAGGGCGCAGTCGAAGAGCCGCAGCAGAATTTTGCGCGGCGTAGCGGCGAAACGAGTTGTCGTTCCGCGGTATAATTTAGACGAGTGGTCAAAACCGAGATGAGTTCACAGAGATAACGCGCGATGATTGTGATATAATCAACGCACTCGATTCATAATAGAATATGATTCATCTATGAAAATCGTATTGACAGGCGGCGGTTCAGGAGGGCATTTTTATCCTTTGATCGCGGTGGCGCAAGACATCCAAAAAATAGCCCGGGAGGAAAAACTCCTCGGTGTTGATGTGTATTACTTTTCCAACGCCCCCTATAATGGCAGAATGCTTTTGGAGAATAATATCAAATTCGTGAAAGTGAGCGCCGGCAAACGAAGAAGATATTTTTCTCTCCTGAATTATACTGACATGTTCAAAACGGCAAAGGGCGTCATCAAGGCCATTTTCGAACTTTACAAAATTTATCCGGATGTCGTTTTCGGTAAAGGCGGGTACGCCAGTTTTCCGACACTGTTCGCGGCTAGATTTTTGCGTATTCCGGTGGTAATTCACGAATCCGACTCGGTGCCCGGCAGAGTAAATCTTTGGGCGTCGAAATTCTCGGAGAAAATTGCGATTTCTTTTTCCGAGGCGGGCAAGTATTTTCCGGAGAGGAAGACGGCCCTAACGGGAAATCCGATACGCAATGAATTAAAAGCCGTGCCGCCCGAAGGAGCGAGAGAATTTTTTAAGTTGGAGGAGGGCGCGCCGGTTGTTTTGATATTGGGCGGGTCTCAAGGATCGGAGACGATCAACGACGCCTTGATAGATGTTTTACCGGATTTAGTCCAGTCATTTGAAGTCATTCATCAAACCGGACCCGCGAAATTCAAACTTGTTAAAGACACCGCCAATCTAACGTTGATGGATAGTAATTTCAAGACTCGCTATCATGCGTATGAATATCTGGCAAACTTGCCCCTCAAGATGGCCGCGGGGGCGGCATCCGTCGCCGTATCTAGGGCAGGTTCAACGATTTTTGAATTGGCCGCCTGGGGTCTCCCCGCGATTCTTATTCCTATTTCAGATTCGAACGGCGATCACCAGAGGCAAAATGCATTAGCGTACGCGAAGTTCGGCGCCTGCACCGTTATTGAGGAAGCCAATCTGACAAAACATGTTTTACTGTCGGAAATTGCCAGAATTGTCGGAAATGCCCAGATGACCGCGACGATGCGGAACAACGCCAAAAATTTTGCAAAAATTGATGCCGGGGAAAAAATCGCCAGGGCGTTGATCAACATCGCCCTTCGGCACGAGGTATAGACAGCGTCAGAGTTACGGTATATCAAGTCAGACTTGATATACCGTAATTAGTGGTTACATAAAAAACGCGCTGGTTAGGCGCGTTCGTGATTCTTGCGTTTTCTAGCGACGATACGCGGCAACGTTCCTCTCTTGTCGCAGTTTTCGTACTTCGCGGACGGAGACGTTGGCCGTACTCGCGATCAAACTGTCGGGCAGTTTACCGAGAAAGCGATAGACTTTCTTTTGCCAAGAGGTAACACGGGGCTCGAGGTTGTACTTCAACCCGACCCGTTTGAACGCCGCTTTCAGACTGCCGAAGTGATACATGGCGCTACGATAGATGGCCGCGTAGGTTGTCTTCAACACCGCGATTTCCACGCCTGCCAGCTCGGACGTAAGCCTGGCTAGTGTCTGTGCCTGGCAGAAAAACGGTATCTCAATCGAGCCCCAGTCACTACTGCTCGACACAAGTCTCGGCTCGAAACGTTGTTTGCATTTTGGACATTTCGTCGTGTAATCATCCGGGTTTCGGTTGAAACCCATAACGATCTCGGCCGGAGTGAGCCGACGACTGCACGACGGGCACGCTCCTTTTGGTTTATACACCTCTAATTCTCCGTGGATTTGGAGCGCGAGCTTTTGCGAGAGCGAAAGCTGTTGGGCCAGGACTTGTTTGTGTTCAAGCCGCTGTGTCAGTTGCGGTGCGAGACTGAAGCTAAGACTCATTCCCATCGGCATACATTTCCTTTCGTCGTTTGTTTTTTGTAGGTTTTCTGCGTTTCCAAGATAAGGGTAGTATATAATCTCTGCTGTGTCAAATTTTTCAAAAAAGCCCCCATTCATGGCGCGCGATTTTCCGCGCCACTTAATTGATGGTAAAATGTATTTATGGACGAAAATGAAAAAGTTGTAGTACGCTTCGCGCCGAGCTCGACGGGACCATTCCATGTCGGCGGAGCGAGAACGGCGCTATTCAATTACTTATTCGCCAAAAAATCGGGCGGTAAATTTATCGTCCGCATAGAAGATACGGACAAGCAGAGAAGCGAAAAAAAATACGAGGAACAGATTTTAGACAGTCTAAAGTGGCTTAGTATAAAATGGGATGATCTGTACAAACAATCCGATCGTTCCGAAATATACGAAAAATATCTTAAAAAACTTGTTGCTGACGGATTCGCGTATATCTCTAAAGAAGAGAAAAAAACAGAGGGCAGCAGGGACGAGGTTATTCGATTCAAAAACCCTAACAAGAAAATTGCCTTTGAGGATTTAATCAAGGGCGTAATAACATTTGACACAACCGAGTTAGGCGATTTTGTCATTGCCAAAAGTCTCGACGAACCGCTTTTCCATCTGGCCGTGGTGGTGGACGATTATGAAATGGGAATCACCCACGTCATAAGAGGGGAGGATCATATTTCAAACACGCCGAGACAGATGTTGATCCAAGAAGCCATAGGCGCGAAAAGTCCGCGCTACGCCCACATCCCCCTGATTCTCGCAGATGATCGTTCCAAGCTATCAAAAAGAAAGCACGGCGAGAGCGTAACAGTGATCCATTATCGTTCTCTGGGATTCTTACCCGAAGCGATAGTTAATTTCCTGGCTTTTTTGGGCTGGAACCCGGGGTCACAGAAGGAGTTATACACGCTCCGGGAATTGATTACCGATTTTGACATATCGCAAGTACAAAAAAATAACGCCATATTTAATATGGCCAAACTGCGGTGGTTTAACCGCGAGTATCTAAAACTTCTGCCACAAGATGTGGTCTTTGCTTCACTTCGTAACGCGGCAGACACCACTCCGGTAAAAATTGATGAGGGCGTGTTAAAAAGAGCGCAAAACACGATAATGGAGAGAATCAACACTTATTCGGATTTTGGCGACCAAATAAAGACGGGGGAGTGGGATTGGCTTTTCAGAGAACCCCTGCCCAGTCGGGAATTATTGCTTTGGAAAAAATGTCCGGATGCCCAAATGACAGCCGCAAGGATAAAAATGTTCCAGGATATGGTCGGAACTTTGCCGCCGGAAAATTTCAAGGCGGAGACGATAAGCGGGATCGTGATGGACGCGGCGATCAGAGAAGGAAAGGGAGAGATGCTCTGGCCGGTGAGAGCGGCGCTATCCGGCAAGGATAAGTCGCCGGACCCGTTCACGCTGTGCGAGATATTGCAAAAAGACACCGTGAACAAAAGGCTTGACATTGCCCGTAAGATATTATTATTAAACAATGATTGACCTGCACACAAAGGCGGCGGCCGTAACCGCTTTGGTTTTGGCGTCGCTTTTTTACGGCGCGTTCTTACCGATAAACATCGGCAACGCGGAAGACTTGACCAAAATGAACGATCTACAATCGAAGATCGCGGAGCGCACCAAGGCGATCGAGGAACTTGAAAAAGAAATTGCGGGGTATCAGAACCAAATCGAATTGACAAAAAGCGAGGCCGAATCTCTGCGAAAAGCGATCAATACGCTTGAGATTACTCGCAAAAAATTGGCGGCCGATATTTCTTTGACTAACGTTAAAATCGGAACCGTTAATTTAACCATCGAAGAGTTGCAGATTGAAATATCAGAAACCGAAGCGAGCATTCTCAAGCGGAAAGAATCCATCGGCAAGGGAATACGGAGAATCAACGAAAACGATCATGTGGATTTTGTGGAAATCGTCTTCGGCGCGTCCAACCTGTCTCAAGTTTTGGATGCCACCGAAAGAATGAGAGAAGTGCAGACCGCTCTTTTCGCCAACATTGCGGAGCTTGGTTTATTAAAATCATCGCTCGACAGCAAAGTCGCTTCAAATGAAAAGAAAAAAACCGAACTGACCACGCTGAACACGCGTTTATCCGACCAGAAACAAATCGCGGAGCAAAATAAAAAGGAAAAGGACGAACTGTTAAAAAAAACGAGAAACAAAGAGTCCCAATACCAGCAAAGCCTTAAAGAAAAAATGGCGATCAAGGAAGCCTTCGAAAGTGAACTTCTGGAGTTTGAGAGACAGCTCCGCTTTGAAATGGACTCATCGAAGCTTCCGGCGATCGGATCGGGGGTATTGTCGTACCCGCTATCAAATCCGTTTATCACCCAAACGTTCGGCATGACCGATTTCGCCAAGAGCGGAGCTTATGACGGACGGGGACATAACGGCGTTGACTTTCGGGCGGCCATCGGAACGCCCATAACGGCGTCCGCGGATGGCAAAGTCGTCGGAACAGGAGACACCGATACCGTCTGCCCGGGAGCTTCATATGGTAAATGGGTACTGATTGAACACGGAAACGGACTCTCGACTCTCTACGGGCATCTTTCCTTGCCGAAAGTTTCCGCAGGCGAAGCCGTCTTGCGCGGGACGGTAATCGGCTACAGCGGCAATACCGGCTACTCAACGGGTCCGCACCTTCATTTTACCGTTTACGCGGCGGATGGTGTTAAAATAATGGAAAAGAAAAGCCAGGTATGCAAAGGTACCTACACGATGCCGGTGGCCGACCTCCGCGCGTATCTAAACCCGATAGATTATTTGTAAATTTCAATATCATTTTATCAATATCAAGCGTCATGAATATGATTCGTCAGATCAAATCATACCGGGAAAATACCTTTCAAAAGGGGATTGTCGGAGTAATAGTTCTTATAATCATAGCGATCGTGCTTTTCAGTTATTTCGGGATCAATCTGAAGGAACTATCGAATAAACCGATTTTCAAAGAAAATTTTTCCTTTGTTAAAGAAATATCCATAACGATCTGGAATAATTACTTGCTTCCAATATGGAACAATATTTTGAAAACTCCGGTTTTGTTCCTCTGGTCGAAATTCATCGGCCTGCTTTCCTAGTCCGGGTATGAACTCATCTAAAGTTTTAACCACTCGTATATGAAAGACGTAAGGAATACATACTCGTTTCGCCGCTACGCCGCGCAAAATTCTGCTACGGCTCTTCATCTGCGCCCTCGTCGTGTCACGGACACGTCTTCGGGCTTGATTTCGAGCCTCGCAATGAATTTTGCGCGGCTCGCTTGGCGATTAAAACTTTAGATGAGTTCTATATCAAGTCAGACTTGATATACAAGGGGCATGTCGCAAAAGGTATATTGTGCGACA
>Ga0209542_10010530_pt1 | contig 16640 bp, 10 predicted proteins | sample RifCSPhighO2_01_FD_184028 | JGI IMG/M metagenome (GOLD analysis project Ga0209542, IMG submission 184028) | Soil microbial communities from Rifle, Colorado - Rifle CSP2_plank highO2_0.1 (SPAdes) (version 2) | ecosystem: Environmental > Terrestrial > Deep subsurface > Rock core/Sediment ...
AGCTCCTAAAGAGGTTCTTGTCGACGCTAAAGCAGAAGATGCAAAAAGCGCAAAAGAAAAACTAGAAGGAGCAGGGGCAACAGTCGAACTAAAGTAAAAATAGTTCTACACAAAACAAACTCCCGCCGTCAAAGGCGGGTTTTTGTTGGTCAATCAAAAAATCCGATAAAGGAGTGGGTAGCAGCCAAAACAAAAGGATGGAAATTAAATATCAGGTTCAATAGAGAGTATACGAAAATAGCAACATAGAAACCACGATACGCAAGGAAATCCCAACCTTTTAAAACACCCCCTTTGAGCCGACCAGTCCCAGGCCCAAAAACCATCTGTTTTTGTTTAAACCAACCTGGCTTGAAACAGAGTCCAATCAAGTAGCCCACAATCAACACAAAAGAAACAGGCCTTGAAGAGAAAACTGCCATTATAGCAAACAGCACAGCAAGCACCCCAACATCAAAAGCCTTCTTCAACACACCAACTCTTCCTTTCGCCATATTTAATATAAACACAAATCTTCTCAAAAACACCAATGTGGTTACATAAAATAGTTCAAACAGTAATCCCTAGTCATATCTAAAAACTCCTTGACACCCTTCCCCATAACTGCAATACTCGATTAATCGATAAATCGATGACTCAACTCTCAAGAAAACCCATAGATAAAAATCTCGAAGCTGAGATACTCAACAAGTTCTGGCAAGCCCTATCTCAAGTAAACGATCCGCCTTCCAACATAGAATTCTTTGGAGACTTCCTAAGCGAGATGGAAAAAATAACTCTCGCAAAACGATTCGCAACCGCCCTGCTCCTCGCAAAAAACTACTCGCCCTCAGAAATTAAAGAGAAACTCCACGTATCTGATACTAAAATTATCTCAGTTTCAAACTGGCTAAAAAACGCAAACCCCAAGACCAAGCAAATTATTGACGCCGTTCTAAGAGAGCAGAACAAAGAAAATTTAACCGACCAGATCGAAGAGCTGTTTGACTATCTCCCACCTCTTCCCTACACCAACTGGCACCAAGCAGGAAAAGAAAAATTCAAAAGGGAGAAAAAGAGGTCTACGCGACACGCACTAAGATAGTCCAGCCAGATACTTTACAATCTCTTCCTCAACATTAATCCCCGTTTCTTTTTTAAATCTTGCCCAGCGGGGGGCAGAATTTACCTCCAAAACATATACTTTTCGGGTCTCCAAATCCTGAATCAAATCAACCCCAGCAACATCTATCCCAAGTGCTTGAGCCGCCCCAACTGCCAACGCCAACTCACGCTCCGTAAGGGGAGACCTTTCAGGGGTCTCCCTGCCCCCATAGATCCCTTGCACATATCTCCTCCACTTCGTAGGCATTGTAATACTTCCAAGAAGTCTATCTCCTAAAACAAATACCCGAGTTCGCTCGGTAATCTTTATAAATTCTTGCGCAAAAAATCTTTTTCCTTCCCTCTCTAATTTTTTCAATTCTCCGACCAACTTACGAAGCTGATCTTTATTGTCAACTCTCCAAACAGCATGCCCTTGCTTCCCATAACTCCCCTTAACAACAAACGGAAAATCAAAAATCTCTGGCGCCTTTTCCAAAATCATATCCAAACCCCCAAAGAAAGTCTTCGGGAAAGAAATCCCTGCTTGCACCAAACACACCGCCTCCTGCCCCTTCTTAAGAGGGAGATTGATAAAACCATCCCGGGTATATATTTGATCAACCACAGGAATTTTATGCTCCCTGGCAAAACTCACAACAAGTGCCGCATCTTCTGCCCGTTTGCCTACTAACCTAAAATAAATAACATCAAAATCCGCAATATCACGTTCGCCAACAAACAAACGAGGAGTCTTTTGGCTACTTTCCGTTAAGTAACTAAGTTCACCAAAAGACCCAACAACAACCTCCGCCCCAACATTCTTCCCCGCTTCCAAAAACGGCTCCAAGTGTTTTATCTTTCCCCCTGCTAAAATAAGTATTTTCTTCATGTTTACCTAAAGTCGTAACTGGTTTTCTAGCTACGAGTCGCCAAGTCACTTAGTTGCTATCCTAATCCCCTGGGTTTTTCCGTATACGCCTTTGGCGATTAATAGAATCCATATCAATTAAAAATCCGCCTAAGTCAAGCCTTCCAATAAGTATCTGTTTTGCCAAATTCTTACGATCCGCAACACCTGCCTGAGTAACAACCTTTTTACCCTTTAGCCAAAACGTCAAACCGATAAGAGGCCGCTCCTCAATCCCCAAAGCACTTTTAACTCTCTTGTTCCAAAGAACATTGCGGGTCGTAAGAAGTCCCATCTCCTGAGCAAGGGTTTTATCAATCGCAGTCCTCCATGCTCCAGTATCAATCTTTGCTTCAATCATACGTCGCTTACCCTCTGCGTCACGAACCTTTATTTTCTCAAAAACCCCCAAAACCTGTGACGCTTCGTCTTTTTTACTTTTTCTAGTCACGATGTGGGAAGAAAAAAGAGATTTTGCAATCTTTACCCCATGCTCTGCGTCCAATACTCGAAGGTCCTCAACTCTCTCCAAGCGTTTCCTTAAGCCCGCCATGTTAGCAAGCTGAATTTGGAGTCCCGGTTGAGAGTTAATCTCCAAAACCATAGGCCCTCGTTCCGGATGCAAGACTATATCAACTCCCGATAGTTCCAAATCCGATACAGCCTGGGCACGAACAGCAATCTCCAAAATCTGGTTCCAATATGGGATCTTTATTCCGGAAAGTTTTTTTTGAGTTCCTGGTTTATGGCGAATATATTCTCCGTGATGCACGGCATATGTTGTAATTCCGGTTTCCATGTCAATCCCCACACCAATCCCTCCTTTGTGAAGATTTGCTCTTCCTCCCGACTCAGGAGTAGGAAGCCTAAGCATCGCCATAACCGGCACCTTGTTATATACCATCACCCGTATATCCGGCGTTCCGCGATACGCATACTGTCGAAAAACCTTGTGCCTTCCCACATACTCCTCACAAAACGCAATGTCTGGAACGCTTCCAATACTATATGCCCCTTCCAAAATATCAACAACCTGGAGGTCAAAATCTTCAGCATAAAGTTTTTTCCGCTGGGTCGTGATCCAAGCTTTTCCGTCAACCGATTTTTTCCTTACAACAATAATTCCATCCCCATACGAACTTTTACTTGGCTTCAAAGCAAAAGAAGAAGAAATCTTCCTCCAATCAAAATTAACAATATCCTCATTTTTTCTAAAAACTTTATAAAGCCTGGGCGTCGGAATACCAGCCCGTCTTAAAATTCGCTTCGTTAAAATTTTTGATCTGGCAATTTTTCTGGCATGACGAGATTGATTGGGAAACAATCGGGCTCGGGCATTCAAACCAAGAATAGATGCTATCTTCATATGCAATTCACAATTTAAAATTAAAAATTAGTTCTTCAAGAGCTTCCTAAACCGCCAAATCTCCAACAACCTTAAGCCCGTATATCGACCCATAAACCACGACAAGATAAGAACCCCAATTAACACATACTCAGGGTTGAGAAGAGTCAGTTCTTGCATTGCCGGATATGAGAGAATCGCAAAAGATAAAATCGCAAGCATTAAAGTTTCAGAAGTCAGAGAAATTGCAACCTCAATGTTCTTGCCCAACTGCACTCTTGTAAACTCCTCCGACAATAAAACCAATATCAAAACAGGAAAAATAGAAACATCCTTTAAGTTAACCTGAGTAATATAAGGTGCTGCAAAAAGAAGTCCCAAAACCGACAAGGATACAGCCCAGAGGATTAAAGCCATACGAGGTAAATAACTAAGTTTTAAGCGAAGTCTTCTTAAAAACAAGCGAAAGAGAGTAGATACCAATACAATTACCAAAAACAAACCAATTCCAGCAATCAGTCCCGTAGCAAGAAGAACTACGCTCAAAGCCGCGGGAAAAAATATCCCAAACCCTCGGAGTCCAACCAAATGGCGAACAGCACTAATAAAAAGCGCAACAACAGGCAACAGTAAGAGAAGAACGATTGTTTCAATAGAAATCCCCGAAGAAACAGCATTGCGTATTGCATGTTTTACCGGATTAGCAAGCAGAATTCCTGGATTTTGACCTTTTAAAACACTATAAAGCTTCTCAGAATTATCCCCTGGAGAACGAAGAGTATTCCGAAAAGCCGCGACAGCACTTTCTGTGGCTACCTGCTTTGTAATCGGATTGGAGGACAGCGCAAAAGCTCTCGCAGAAAATCCAATTAAAGAAATAGCAAGAACAGCCCCAAGAGTCCCCAGAAAAATCGACCGCATCAGAAGAGAAGTATACTATATTCGAAGCTAAAGACGCGAATTACAACTCATCCTTGGGCTGTATCCCCAACAAATACAAAACAGCTTCTTTTTTATACCTTCTGTCCCCCCTCGAATTTATACGAATTGCGGGAAGTTTTCCGCGCTTTCCCCAGCGCTTAATGGTCAAAGGAGAAACCCGCAGCACTTCAGCAACCTCCCGAACGGTTAGTAAATCCGGAAGTTCGTCTATCTTAAGAGCAGTTCTTGTTCTAGGAGCCATTATGTTTAATTAAGTTAGTTTCTACAAAGAAATGTATCAAAGCCTCTTCAACCCTGTCAAGGTGTAATTTGACATCTCCCCAAAACAAGAGCTACAAATAATCATGCCCTCTCGCCGAGAACTAGGACAACTCCTTGGGATTGGAGCTTCATCAGTAGCCGAAGCCTTCTTGCTTTCCCGCTGCGCACCCCCACCAACCAATAGCCCGAGAGAATCCAGCCCTCCTGACAAAAGAGGAACAGCCCTCGTTCCCTCTCCAACCCCAGAACTAATTCAATCCCTAGACAAACCACTGGGCTCCATGTGGTCTGTTCGAGCAGGCAAAGAAGCTGTAGGTTTGTCAAACCTCCACGCCCAAGCAAATATGCCCCGCGGCGGACTCTTCGCAGTCTCCGAAGGTCTTGTTTTCTACCAAGACCCGTCTGGTATCTCAAGAGCTTTTGACCCAAGAAGATCGGGAAACCAAGAAAGAGTTGTCCTATGGAAATCCGAGCCAGGAGCAAAAGTCCTCGCAGCCGATAAAGACCGCTTCGCAGTTCTGGAACCTGCCGGAAATAAAATTGCACTAATAAATGCCAAAACAAGAAGACAAACAGGCGCAATAAGTGCCAATCCACAACTCTCCCCGGAACAGCAGAAAAAGCATTTTAACGAGGCCCACTTCATCGGCGATCACCTAATAGTCACCCACAACGAAGGACCGTTGGGATTCTCAAAAGGATTCTCCGTATACACTAAAGACGGCGAAAGACGCTGGACAAGCCCAGAAGACCACTTTACGCTTCTTGAAGCAACGTCCAACACCTTAGTTGCAGGCAATCAGGACCAACTCATACCCTTCGATTTTGCAACCGGCGAAAAACTCGGCTCGATTCCAGCTCTCAGGACCGGGCAAGACCAATGGGCATACGCCCGCAATGGAGACGTAATCGTCACAATTGTCAAAGGAGAAAAACATCCAATAGAAAACGCAGTAGAACAACACCTTTGGGTGTACGATTTAGCCCACCGGAGAGCCGTGCGAGCAAAGTTTACCACCGGGAAATATGACATAACATCTTCCGGACGCGGTGTAGTTTATGCTTGCCGAACCTACTGCGACCAAACCTTCAACCAAATAACCCTTACCCCGCGCTCTGACCCTACTATTGACCACAGAGAAGGACAATTCTTCGAGATATATGTTAGAACTGACATTGAACCCAAGCAAAGTGGGTATAACCACGGCTACACGCAATATCTCTTCGACCCCAAAACAGGAGAACTTGAATTAATAGACTATCCTTTTTTCACACAGAAACAGCCTCTTATGGTAGAGTCCGACGGAGAGGTATATCTCAGAAGACACGAGGACAACCTCACAGTTTTTCCCCACAACGCGCGCAGTTATGAACGATTCAATAACTCCGATTTTAGAAGGCAGCTTATCATCAATGTAGACGGCAAGAACCTTATCTATCCGGATTTTAGCGACACCGGCTACAAGCTGATCGGCAGGTTTGGAAACCGGGTAATTATTGGTAATTGGGGACCAGGCACTCGTCCCCAAGAGTACAAGTTGTACGGATTGACAATAGATGGTAAGACTCGCTGGGAAAAATCACTCAGAAACATTCAGGTTTACCCCATAAAACGAGAGGGAAAATTATTTCTCGTAAGTTCAGAGTCAATAGTTCAAGTAGATCCCGAAACAGCAAACCTTACACCAATCGCTACAGTCGGCTCTCCCATAAAAAGAGTAGTGGATGCTCCGCCCTACACATTTGTCGAAACCACCGACAACCAAATTATTGCCTATTCTTTAAGTTAATAGTCTCTAACAAAAACCTCAAAACCCCCTAAAACCCCAAATAAACAAACAGACAACTTAAAACAGCCACAGAATAAAACATAAAATGACAATAACGAGTAAAAATCAGGCTAACAAAAACAGGTAAATTACTAACCCGGAAACAAAAAATGGAACTATCTTTTCCCGCTTAGTTATCCCAATCCTTCAATATCTCAAAACCTACCTTTTAGCCTTAAAAATACCCCGGCAAAAGCCCTAACCACTCCAATTTTCCCAAGTTCCCCTAATTCCTCCCTCTCCCTCCCAAAATCCCCACCGAGTAATTCTATTACTCGCTAAGTATTTCTTGACTAGGTATTTTTACCCGGGGTACTTTTATCGGTATTTGTTCGGTTAATTGCCTAAAGTGTTCACAAAGACAATTCGACAAACAAATAAGCTTTCTCTCAAAATTTTTAATTTCTAATTTTCAATTTTAGTTCAAATTTTAAATTTCAAATTTCAAATTAATCCAGCGTTAAGATGGCTAAGTGCATGTCCCTTCTAAAATACCCTCGCCTTAGGGCATCCTATGAGGTCGCAGGTTCAAAACAGTGGAATTTTCTCCCTAAAACCCCAAACAACCCCGCTTCGGGCTTAAATTTCCTAAGAAATCCCCACCCATGACATATGAGCGTTCAATTCATCCCAGATTTAATCAAGGTTTTCTTGAATGCTCCTATAACATAACTTATCCACATCCCATAACCCTACTATGTGGAAAACTATGGTAAAATACCTTTGCCCAAAAATTTGCCCGTCGGAAGGATCTTTGACATGGCCGAACCTGATGGACCAACCACCAAAAATCCAGTTGTGCTCTACCTCGACACGAGCGACCCGGCAGCACGCGAAGCAGTGAATATGCTTCTAGCCTCAGGCCTACCCATCGCTTGTGTTTCGTGCGAGGCTCTAAACGCACCGTATATCCAAATAGATGGGGAAGACATCCACTCCGGCCTTCGCCAGATCAAAGCCTACATCGACAGTGTCCGACAGAAAGAATAGGAAGGAATTGCGATGGAAGCACAAGCAAACATGGCGCTCGGAGTTTTTTTCTCATTGCCTGGGGCGGGTTCGTCTACCTATTCGGTTGGAAACAAAAGCTGAATATGAACAAACCGCTCGCATTTCTTGAGGCAATCGTCCTATGCTACGTCGTCGGCATGCTCTTCGGAATAGCGATCACTCACATCTCAGCAGGTCTACGGTGGGAAAACCCGGCAGTCAGAGAATGGCTTACCGCCAACATATCCCTCGCCTATGGCGTGGGGTTCATGTTCACCTTGCTAATCATGCTTTTCCGCTGCCTCCCAAGGCGGGCTGCCAGAAACCAGCAGGAAGACCAACGACCCACCTGGTGAGGAAAACCCAACGAAGCAAACCCGCCCAAATCCGCGTGCGAGAGAGCACCCACATCTCACTCCCCCCGCACGCGGCGCTCACCCTTTTTTCACCTTCCACCTAAACACTCTCCAAGGAAAGACAACTACAGCGTTCCATATTCTCTTTACCCTCCAAGGCTGAGTAGCAAGCCTCCACAACCATTCCAATCCCCAGCTACTAACCCATCCAGGCACAGCCGGAACCACTCCAGAAATATAATCAAAAGCTCCCCCTACAGTCATAACCAACCTTACGCCACCCAACTTATCCCAGTTTCGGGAAATCCAGTACTCCTGTTTCGGCGCTCCAAACCCAACAAACAACATATCAGGCTCAAACTCCCTTATTTTGCTTATTATGTCACCCTCCAACCCCTCCTGACCCTTAATAGGCTTCCCTTCCTGGGTAAGCACCGGCCCACTTTCGGCCTCAATTTTGAGTTTTAAGTTTCCAGTTTTAAGTTTCTGCGCCGCTTGAGCCGCAACTCCATCCTTACCCCCCAACAAAAAAACCCTCAAGCCTTTCTTCGAAGCCACTCCCACTAAATCTTCAAAAACAACCCTCCCGGGAACTACTTCCCCCGCGGAAAAGAGCCAATCACGAGCTATAAATGCGGATAAACCCACCCATAGACCCGAACAAAGTGATACCAAATGCATCAGCCCAGGAACACGCATAGTTTGAAGGTTAAGATACCTCTGAGCCATTACTACCCCTATACCATCAGGCAAACTAATACTTGCGTTATGTAGTATGCTAGCCAACGGTGGCTTCTCTGAAGCTAAGCTAACAATTTCTGGGTTCGGGGTCACTATAAACAACCTACCTTGTGACGAACTTCTACCTTTTTTAAGGCTAATCTCCAAAAAAGTCTCGATTTCTCCTAGCACTCGCGCTCGGGTAGTGCTATCCACGGGTACGCCCAAGACCGGCACGATTTTTCGTTCTATTTTGGTAATTTTAAGACCCATTTTTAACTAAATTTCAAAAAAATCGACAATTTCCCTAGGCATAAGGCCGAAACTAACCAGTTCAAAGGTTAAAAGGAACAAGTTAATAGTAAACCCCAGCTAACCAAACTGCAAAGTTGTAAACTATAAGATAAGAAGAAAGGCCTTTTGTACGAAACTACAAGACGTAACGAATCATAAAAACAGCCTCTCCCCTACTAAAGGAATCCAAACAAACTATAAGACCCTAGACGATCTACTCTATCCTTTCCAAAACAGCCAATATGTATACAAAACATAAACAAAAAAACAAGCATAAATCACGGCTACCTACTATGTAGGTCAGTAAAATAATGTAAAAAAGCAACCACCTACTAGAAGACTACAAGAAAGTGTAGTCAGAGGTCAGAAACGGGCAAAATTCGTGAGGAAAAACCTAAAACTATAAGACTGAAACAGGAAAGGGATTTCCCCAATACTCAGAAAAAAGAAACACTAACCACCCAAAAAACCAACAAAGCACCTGTGATCAGTCGGCCCAAAACCCGATGATTGGAAAAACAAAAACCAAAGCCCAATAAAGAAGTTTCTACGAAAGAAAACCGGCAGCAAAATTATACACTATCTCCGCAACAGCAAAATTTTTGCTTTTAGAAAATTCTGCGGTTAATCCTTCGAAAAAACACCAGAATTATCAATGCTCAGTTCAATCACCTAAGAGGACAGGGTAATTCGTGAGCATTTCTTCCATTTTGCGCAACACAACACACGGTGCGTTCCGGATATGATCCCGTCAACCTTTGCAAGATCCCAACAACCCGATCTTCCCTATGGCCCCAATCTCCAAAACCACATCTTAACAATAAACCATCCCGACCTTGCGTGAGCTGCCAAACGCGGTGGACAGGCTCTAACGGGAGCAATCCAAAGATCAGCCTACAAACCTAAAGCAAACCAACAACCCTTGTCTCTTCCCTACTTTCTCTTAAAAAGCCAGGCCCGAATAAGAATAATTGTATTTCCTAGTTTTTCTTCGCATATAAAAGTCTAAGAAAACCTTACCTTTTAGCAACTTTAACCAGAGCGGTAAAAACAAAGCTAAGGTAGGTCAACTTGCGGTAAAAATTAGCACTCTAGCCCAAAAAACAGCTAATTTGCGGAGAAAACACGCTTAACCAATTAAACCCAAAGATACCTGCGGTTATTGTACACTGTTGAAGCTGTTACACGCGGAGAAACGCAGAAAGAAGTAGGAAGTTAAAGGGTTTCGAAGCTAGTATCGTGAGGAGGTTTCGTAAAGGGTCCCATACCGCTTAACTCTTTTCCATACCAGCTTCCACACCCCTTAACCCTCAACCGTATACTTTTACCTTCTAGCTATACTCCGTCGGTAAAGGTCCAAATTCTCCAGCGCCACTCCAGTCCCCCGAACAACACACAACAACGGCTCCTCTGCCAAATGCGCTGGCACCCCGGTTTCTTGAACCATCAAACGGTCAAAATTCCTTAGTGAACTGGTTCCGCCAGACATCGTTATACCTCTCTCAATAATATCCGATGCCAACTCAGGCGGAGTTTCTTCTAGCACTCCCTTAACCGCTCCGATAATAGACAATAAAGCTGGCCTCATAGCCTCAGTCACCTCACTTGAAGTCAAAATAATTGTTCTCGGCAAACCCAAAACCTGATCTCTACCTGAAACCTCGATGTTTTCTTCTTGCACAAGCCTAGTCGCCGAACCAATCTTTATCTTTATCAGTTCAGCCGTCTGATCGCCAATTATCAAGTTGTGTTTCTTCCGAACATACACAGCTATAGTCTCATCTATTTTATTGCCGCCCACTCGAACAGACCTGTGAACAACAACCCCACCCAAGCAAATAACTGCGGCCTCTGCTGCTCCTCCGCCAATATCTAAAATCATATGCCCCGAAGGGGCAGAAACCGGAATCTTAGCTCCAATTGCGGCAGCAAGTGGCTCATCTATCAGATAAGCCGTACGAGCGCCAGCTGATAATGCTGCATCAAGAACCGCACGCCGCTCAACTTGAGTACACCCAGCCGGAACACAAACCATAACTTCCGGTCGGAACAAAGAAAACTTTGGAGAAACCTTCGCTATAAAATACCTAAGCATCGCCTCGGTAACCTGGTAATCAGCAATCACTCCATCTCGCATAGGACGCAACGCTTGAAGATTCTCCGGAGTCCTCCCCAACATTCTCTTTGCCTCATTCCCGACAGCAACAACTCTGTTCTCTTCGACAGAAACCGCAACAACCGTTGGCTCATTAGCAACCAACCCCTGTCCAGCAACCCAAACAAGTGTGTTTGCCGTACCCAAATCAATAGCGATCCGCTGTGAGAACTTCATGATATGTTTAATGACATATGAGCTTTCCTAAGCAATTATTATAGTTTGATAGAGATAAGATGGTTTAGAAACACTTTATTGCCTACCAGTCTGTTTAGAGTATAGCAAAACAAAGCTACCAAGAAAGACACAAAAAAAGAAGGTCAAAAGACATCAACTAAATTCAAAAAACGATCAAATGGCCATTGACTTATGGGAGGCTGTAGGCAACTATAATAATAACGCGTGAAACTTGGAAAAACTTCCAAGTTCTAGGCTCAAAAACTGCTCATATGAAGAAGCCTGCCCTGCCCTGGCAGAAGATAGAACACAGGAAACTCTCAATAGCCGAGGCCGCTCGGGTCCTAGGCGTATCCGATAAAACTCTTCGAAACTGGGAGGAGCAAGGAAAACTAATTCCCCAAAGAACCCCAGGCGGGCACAGAATCTACAGGCTAAAAGACCTGGAAAAGTTTCTAAAAAACGCCAACCCGCATTTTGCGCAGGTTTTCAAGTCTCAGACGCTGCCCTCGCCGGACAACTTCTCAAGCGAAATCAGCAAAACCCTAAATGAGATAAAAGGGGTTTTACAAGACCGACTCCCCAAAAACGAAGGTTTCTTCCCGGAAGAAAAACCCCTATCTTCTGAACATATTCACCTCCGTGCTCAGAAAACCTTCATTGACCCCACTAAAGCCTTAAAAACATTCCTCGCTACAGGTCTCATAGGAACCTTGATAACCGCCAGTCTTGTTTACGGATACATCCTCAAACCCGAACAAACTGGAACATTCTTCAACCCACAAGCTCAAGTGCTGGGAGCAAAGACAGATTATGTTATACAAAAAGCCCAAGACCTCTTCCGTTTTCTGCTCTCCCCCTTCAACAGCATTGCAGAAGAAATAATCAAAAGGGTTAACCCTGAAAAAGCCAAAGAAGCAGGAATAGACCTTGGGTCTTTTCAAGAACAAGCTCTAGAAAAATCAAAAGTCTTAATTTCAAAGTATCTCCCTCTAACCGGTGGCACACTAACCGGAAAAGTAACATTCAAAGAGAACGTAATCTTTGAAGATGGTGCCACCATTAAAAATGGCCTAAAGCTTGTAGGTTCCCTAACAATTGGCGGTAATACAATAATAGGATCAAACGGTAAATTAAGTGGTCTTACCGGATCATTCATAGAAGATTTAGACGGATCAGAAATTACCAAAGTCAATGCTGACCATCTTGACGGTATAGATTCCGGATCTTTTGTTAGAAAAGACCAGGCACAAAGTGTCGAAGGAGCGATCACCTTTACCTCAAAACCAGGCTCCGTAAACATCTCCGGTGGCCCTGTATATATAAATCCTTCTGCTTCTTCTTCCGATTACACTCTTTTTGGGATTGCAGTAAACGGGACTCAGAAATTCAAAGTAGACACGGAAGGTGATGCAACTTTAGCAGGAAATTCAACGATCGAAGGAACCTTAGCTGTTTCAAGTGCAACTACCCTCTCGGGAACCTTGGGAGTTGCCGGAAATACCACCCTAACCAGTGACTTGGCCGTAAACGGAGGGGATATAACCTCAACTGCTACAACTTTTAACCTTGTCAACTCAACTGTAACCACCTTGAACTTAGCGAGTGCAGCAACCACCATATCTCTGGGTGCCTCCTCTGGCACAACAACAATAAACAATGCATTAACAGTAACAGGAGCCAGTATTTTCACAGGCAACAACACATTCAATGGAAGACCAACATTTACCAAAGCGCCAACAAGTGCTCACACAGGTACATGGGCAATAGGTTCCAGTACCTGGAATCAAGCGGATAGCACTGTTTACATAAACCCTGCATCAGCAACAGCAGATTCAAACCTCCTTGGGTTAGCAGTAGGTGGATCTGTAGTGTTTGACATAGACGCAGAAGGAGACATATACGGTAAAAGCCTCGTGTTAACTGGTACCACCACAACAGGTACCACTAGTGTTGTCGGAGATCTATCCGTTGAAGGAAACACTACCATAGGAGACGCAACAACAGATACTTTGACAATTAACACAGCTACCTTAACCTGGGCAGGAGGAGATAAAACAATAGACATTACAGGAGCTGCAACACGTATCCTTACCCTTCTTAACTCAACCGCCTCCCAAGTAGCAGATTTAGACCTCTCAGATGGATCCTTAAAAGTTGGTGGCACAACAAGGCTTACCAATGCAGGAGTAGGAACTCTAATTACAGGAAGTGTAATAGGTTCTCAAACATTTACCACAAACAACATTGCAGACTCAGGAGCCTTAACCATTGCGTCAGGTGGTGCAGGAAACCTGGCACTAAACACAGCCTCCGGAACCCTCACGACCAACGCAACAACCATTACCGGAACTTCTGCAACAACCATTACCCTCGGTTCAACAGGAGCAGATACCATAATCTTGGGGAACGGTGGAGCAGATACAATCACCATTGGAGGTTCTGCAGCAACTGGGGTCTCAATAACAGATGATAATTGGAGTGTAACAACAGGAGGTGTTGCAAACTTTGTGTCTGTAGGTGCAACAACTGCAGGAACCGGAGCATTTACTACCCTAACATCAAACAATACAACAACCATAGGCAATGGATCAGGAATAATTACCTCTCTTGGTAACTCTGGAGGTGCTGCAGCTATCAATTTAACCTCCGGCACAGGCAGTCAAACATTCACCTCATCTGTTGCAACAGGAACTACAACAACTTCTGCTTTTGTGTTTACAGATGGGAGTCTAACTTCAGGCACAGGGATATATAACACTTCCAGTTCTGTTACCACTGGAAGACTTCTTGATATAGCCACCTCAGGGAACACCTGGACAGGAAATGGGACTACTAACGGGCTGGTTGATATTTCATCTTCTTCAACAGCTGGCACAGGCTCATCTTCCTCAATTCTTTTGAATTTAACAAGATCTGGAACAAATTCAAATGCTACCCACACAGCATACGGAGTGTATTCTTCTGTAACAGACACAGGAACTACCTCAACTAACGTTGGTGGATACTTTACAGCAAGTGGAGCTACCAATAATTATGCAGCAATCTTCAATGCTGGCAACGTAGGAATTGGTGACACCTCTCCCTCCGCTCTGTTGGAAGTTGGCGACGGAACAGACAGCCTGCAGGTATCATCAGTCGGAGATATTACCTTTGTTGATGCCAACGGTGGTGCTTCAATAACCGGTCCTGCTGGCGGATCACTTTCAATTGCTGCTGCCAATTCCCAAGCACTAGCATTGTCAACCACAACAGCTGGTGATATTACCCTAACCCCAGCCGCAACAACAGGATTAGTAAACGTGTTAACCGGCAATTTAAAAGTAGGCGCCGGTACCCCTGGAGTATCTCTAAACGGTGACGATGCATACATAACAGGAACTCTAGAGGTTGATGGTGCCATAACTTTAGACGGCACTCTAGCTCTAAACGGAGTTACAACGGTTAACACCGACTTAGACTTTACCCTGGCAGGAAACGAAAATGTAACCATATCCAATACCACCAATACTCTTGGCGCGTCTGGAATGCTTGACCTTGCCTCTACCGGTTCAACAACAGACACAAGAACCTTAGACCTGGCAACCACCTTTACCTCAACCGGCGCTACAACCTCATACGGTTTGTACAATACCTGGGCCTCGTCAGCCGTTGTTACAGGAGCAGGTGTTTCCCAAACCGCCTACGGCCTCTACAACACTGCAACAAAAACAGGAGCAGACGACGCAACAGGCACCCTTACCCTTTACGGAAGCTACAACACAGCTTCAAATACCGGAAGAACCGCGGCAGGAACTGTAACTACATATGGGGGCTACTTTACAGCAACAGGGGATGCAGCCGGAACAACAACTGCAACAGGTCTCTACGCCACAGCAAGCGGAGCAGACAATAACTACGCAGCAATTTTCAATGCAGGGAATGTGGGAATTGGAACAGCAACCCCAGGGGAAAAACTAGCAGTTGATGGACAACTTCTGCTTGATAGTTTTGCTAATGCTGGTACTACTGAGTTTGCAGCACAGCATGGTTTGTTTTTCCGCACTGATTTCTCACCAAACGGGTCAAGCGGCACAACAGAAGCCAACAGAAGAAATCTATCTATTACTGTTGGACAAGGTACTTCTGATACCAATGGTGATTCACTTGAAATTAACGGGTATCATCACGTTTCCGTATTTACCGGTGGCGCAAACCAAAGACTACGGATAGATTCGGCTGGAACAATCTTAGTTAATTCGACCAGTTTAGTTTCAACCAGCGGACAAGACTACCGTATCCAAACTCAAGATACGGGGTTTGCATCCTCTGACGGAGATGGTGGAACTTTGGCTCTCTTCTCGACGACTGCTGCAACTTCTGGCGCTGATGTTGGAACAGGACTTGCCTTCGGAGGATATTACACAGGTACTTCAACTGCTGCCTGGAGCAGAATTAGAGGGCCAAAAACCAACAGCACCGACACCAACTATTCCGGCTATCTGGCTTTTGACACCAGAACCAGTGGAGGTAATTTGACTGAAAAGATGAGGATTGATAACGCTGGAAATGTAGGGATTGGAATAACAGACCCTCAAGTAATCTTTCAGGCAGGAAGCACTACAAACAGATTGGGCGCAGAGGCACGAACAGATGGGGCCAATATTGGAGGATCAGGTGCTGCTAATCTTGCCAGCATCGGCGGATACTATACCACCAACCCTATACCCGGATCATCTATTCACTTTGCAGCCCAGGGAGCCTCTGGACAAAGAGGAGCGATCGCTTTTTTAACCAAAGTGGCTGATGATAATACAACTCAACCATCAGAAAAAATGGTCATCACTCAAGCTGGAGATGTTGGTATTGGAACAACTGCCCCTTCTACCAAGCTTGATTTAAATACTGGGGGAAGCACTGGAACAACCTCACTTTTGACTTGGAGCGGTCTTGACAGTGGAGCAGCCTATCAGGCCTATATTGATTCCAGACTAGCAATTGACGACAATACAGCTGGCTCTGAAGACGGAAGTTTAATTTTTAGATCTTCGGTTGCTGGAACTATGACTGACGTGATGAGCGTTGGTTATACTGGCAATGTTGGCATTGGGGTTACGAACCCATCATCAGGCATGCTCCAAGTAAACAATGGTACCGGTACAACTGGTTTATATGTTGGTACTAACGCTTCCAGAACCGTTCCAAACATCCGCTCACTCGGATATTCAAGCAATGGTACAGATGCTGGCGGTGGGATCGAACTTGGAAATGGGTCTGCAAATAGCGTCAATATGTATATCTTCAGAAGAAGCGACAACGACTTTACAATTAACACCTCTGGGGCTGATACCTCAAACCTTTACATCCAAGCCAAGACAAGCCTATTTCTAAATAGCGCTAGTGGCAATGTTTTTATAGGTGACACCACCAACGGCAACATGGCCGAAGGTCTGACAATCAACCAACAGGCCAATGACGATGAAATCCTAACGCTGAAATCCAGTGACGTATCACACGGGGTAGACGGCGTCGCAGAGAGCGACACCTATGGTCTTTTCAGGAAGTACGCAGCAACCCAAGGCGGCCTAGAAGTCCTGGG
>Ga0209542_10010531_pt1 | contig 16640 bp, 19 predicted proteins | sample RifCSPhighO2_01_FD_184028 | JGI IMG/M metagenome (GOLD analysis project Ga0209542, IMG submission 184028) | Soil microbial communities from Rifle, Colorado - Rifle CSP2_plank highO2_0.1 (SPAdes) (version 2) | ecosystem: Environmental > Terrestrial > Deep subsurface > Rock core/Sediment ...
ATTATAGTTTTAATCTATTACCTTTTAAATATCTTTATTCTAATCTAGTGTTAGCATATCAGGGAAAATTGGCCACGGTTGACGTTCAAAATGGGCTCGTTGTTGAGGCTATCTGGGTTATTAGTTTATTTATACTGTGCAAAATGATGTGGAGGAAAGGAATTAAAAAGTACGAAACATTCGGAAAATAATTTTATGAAATATATTAAACTTTTCTTAATTTTATTAAAAATAAATTTTCTTCGGGAAATGGAATATAGAATCAACTTTATTGCAGTATTAATTCCGGCTGGTTTTTATTGCCTTGGGTACACATTAATGATATGGACGATACTTAATAAAGTTCCAAATATTGCGGGATGGAACTTTAGTCAAATGTTGATGCTATTTTCCGTCGGGCAATTTTCTTACTATTTAACTTGGGTGTTATATCGAGTTTCTCTAGATTATTTTCCGCTCTCTATTAAAAAAGGCGACTTTGATTCCATTGTTAAGCAACCAGTTAGTACGAGATTTATGGTTTCTTTCCTAAAGCAACGTATAGACGTTTCGGTTCCGATGATTGGCGCGGTACTAATTTTTGCTTATGCGGTTTCTGTCTTTGGTGTAAATTTTACGAATTTATTTCTATTTTTCCTGCTTCTCATTTCTGGTGAAATTATTTTATATAACTTTATGTTTACTGCAGCCTCTCTATCCTTTTGGATTATTGAAATAGATGGCTTAATTTCACTCATTGATGACGTCGTGGGGTACGGTTCCTACCCATTGTCTATTTTTCCTGGGCCTGTTGCCATCTTTCTGACTCTGATTGTACCAGCCATCATTATTGTTTATGTTCCCGCGACGGCATTTATGGGAATTCTTGATTGGAAACTTGGATTTTTGTCCGGCATGATGGTTTTTGTCTCTTGGTTTGTCTCCCAAAAAATCTGGCACGCGGGATTACGTCGATATTCCAGCGCAAGTTCCTAATATGAAGAGAACATTATTTATCGGGCAGGCCATGCCAAAAGTTAAGAAAGACCCTCATGATTGGCCCTCTCTTAACCAATGGCTTTATTCAATTGATTTAACGTTTGTTATTATTCAAAAATATTTTTTATATTCTGCCTTGGTTAATTATTTTCCGGGAGCTAAAAACGGATCTCATCTTATTCCCACGCAGGAGGAAATTTTAAAAGAGCGAGGGAGACTACAAAAAACCATAAAAGAATTCGATCCGGAAATTGTTGTTCCCATTGGGCGGTTATCAATTGCTTATTGTTTGGGAAAAGTTATTGAGCCGTTGGAAAAAAATATTGGTCAACAATATTTAATTGATCCATACGGTCTTTTTGGAAAACAAACTTTAGTAATTCCCCTTCCCCATCCCTCAGGCGCCAGTACCTGGCGCTATCGTCCGGAAGGAAAAAAACTGATCCCAGTTGCTCTCAATCTGCTTAAAACGAATCTGCAAGAGCTATAATAGCTAAATGGAAGATAGAAAATATGTCAGTCGGGGAGGGTTAAAACTGGAACACGCGTTAAAGACTTTTAATGTTGATGTCACCGGGTTGACCGTTTTTGATGTTGGCAGTTCTACAGGGGGGTTTGTAGATTGCCTGCTGCAACGCGGCGCCAAGAAAGTTTATTCAGTGGATACCGCTTATGGTGAGCTAGCCTACAAGTTGCGAATTGACCCACGCGTTGTGGTTATGGAACGGCAAAACATATTATTTCTTGAGAGTTTACCTGAACCTGTTGATTTAATAACCATAGATGTTACTTTTACCTCACTGGAAAAAATAATACCAGTGGTTAAAAAATTTGGAAATCCTTCGGCTCCGCAAAGGATTATCGCTTTATTAAAACCGCAATATGAAGACCAAAAACTGGCCCTAAAAAATAAGGGTGTTATTCCACAGGAAAAATTAGAAGAAATAATTAAAAGATTTGAGTTTGATCAAATAATTGACTCGCCGATTTTAGGGGGTAGCGGAAATAAGGAATTTCTTATATACTTAAAAGACACATATGCTTCATGACAAAGTTTGGTCTCGATTTTGGAACGACTAACTCTTCGATCAGTTTAAGTACTGAAGGAAAAGTGGCCCTCCTAGACATAGACCAGATAGCTCCGGATCCGAAGGTTTGCCGATCCCTTCTATATTTTTTTCACCGGCCTCTTGTTGAGCGAAAAGATAAGTACGGAAATAAATCTTCAAGTTATGAAGGTGATTTCCGTTACACTTTCGGGTCGGATGCCCTGGCCAATTATTTGCAGGATAATCGCAACCGTCATCCGGGGATTGTCCGACAGATTTTCACCGGCCGCATGATTCAAACGAATGTAAGTCTTAATGCCCCCAACGCCGACTTGGTGGCCGAATACTACGAAGACTATGACTATGGCGTCGGGCGCCTAATGCAGGCTTTAAAGACGGCATTAAAGTCCCCGATTTATAAAGGGACAAATATCTTTGGCAAGTTTTTTACTTTGGAGCAAATGATTGGGATTTTTGTGTCAAAACTCAAAAACGCGGCCGAAAATCAAATTGGTGGGAAAGCCGACTATTTGAAAGTCGGCCGCCCGGTACATTTTTTAAATGATCCGCAAAAAGATAAAGAAGTAGAAGAGAGACTTCGGGGGGCTTTAAATATGGTTGGTTTTAAACAAATTGAGTTTGAATATGAACCGGTGGCGGCGGCGAAATACTTTTTATGGAAATATCCCACTCAGGGGAAACGGGTTTTGGTCTTTGATTTTGGCGGGGGAACTCTGGATACGGCTATTGTCGAAATGAGTGACAAGTTTCGGGTTCTGGCAACAGACGGGGTCTATATCGGAGGCAATTTATTAAACTCCGATATTATGAGAGTCAAATTAAATAAATATTTGGGGACGGACGTTCGCTGGGGCCGGTTTATGACCGAGTTGCCGAAAAACTTTTCTGAAAGTTTGAATTCCTGGTACGGGATCGCCAATTTAAATAATCCCCGAGATATGAAATTTCTTACAGAAATTCAAAGAGAAAGTTCGGATCCCGAAGGAGTTGAAAGGCTTATTTATTTAATTAAAATGAATTTAGGATTTGAGATTTATGAAGCCATAGAAACGGTCAAAAAAACTCTCTCAAACAATGATCATGCCGTAATTACTTTTAAAGATGGTCCAATTGATATTAATGTTTCCTTATCCCGAGAAGAATTTGAGACGATAATTAAACCTAGAATTGCCGAAGTTGAGGAAACGGTGATGCGAACGCTTAAGGCTGCAAAAGTAACACCATCGGATATTGATGTTGTGGTTCGCACAGGCGGATCGTCACTTATTCCCGCTGTTGAAGACATGCTGGTAAGAATTTTTGGACAGGATAAAGTACAATTATTTGACACCTTTACGTCCATAGCCGCGGGGCTCTCGCTATGAAGATTACCAAATTAGAATATCAGAAAGATGACCCTAACAGGGTCAACGTTTATGTTGACGGGCAGTTTGCGGTTGGAATCGGTGTCGACGATGTTTTAAAGATGCAACTGTTTAAAGATAAAGAGGTAACACAGAAAGAAGTAAATAAAATTGTCGCCGAAAGTGAATTTGGAATGTTATACAATTTTGCTTTGAATTTTTTAAGTTTCCGTCCGCGAAGTGAATGGGAAGTAAGGTTCCACCTTGGTAAAAAAACTAAGGATCAGGGGTTAATCGACAAAGTTATTGAAAAGTTAGTGACCATAAAACAAATAGATGATGAAAGTTTTTCTAAGTGGTTTTTAGACCAAAGGAACGCCTTTCGGCCCAAAGGTAAAATGGTTTTAGAACTGGAACTTAGAAAAAAGGGGATCAGCACGGAAATCATAAAGAATGCTTTGACTGGAGACACGGCAAGTGAATTTGAGAAAGCGTGGTACTTGGTTAGCAAAAAGAAATTGTCGGACCGGGAGAAAATTATCAGATTTCTTGGCACAAGGGGCTTCTCATGGGATACGATAAATGATGTTCTTGCAAAACTTAAACATAAAGATTAAAATTAATAAAGATCATGGATAAGATACAAGAAATGTTTAAAAAACTTCTTGAACAGGTAAAAAAACTCCTGGGCTAATCTCTGTTCTTTGCTAGATGTCACTCTTAAGAAATAATCAAACTACAACCGTTTCTTCCGATGATATCCTCGCCCTTGAGAAAAAGCTTCTGGAACTTGAGAAAAGAGAGGAAGCGACAAAGGAAAAAGAGGAAGAGTTAACAGCTAAATTACAAAAAATTTCTGGGCTGACAATTGAAGAGGCCAAAAAACAACTCCTTTCAATGGTGTCGGACAAGGCCAAGGCTGAGGCAGCCAAGATTGTCCGCCAGACAATCGAAACGGCCAAGCTTGACGCGAAAGAAAAAGCCAAAGAAATTTTAGTTTCCGAGATGGTTCATGGGGCCAATGCCTATGTTCCTGAGTATACGGTCTCAGTTATTAAAATCCCGAATGACGAGGTCAAAGGGAAAATTATTGGAAAAGAGGGAAAAAATATCCGGGCTTTGGAAGCCGCCACAATGGTGGATTTTAACCTTGACGAGGAAGGTGAGATTAGAATTTCTTCTTTTGACGGGGTCCGGCGGGAGATTGCCAGAATTTCCCTTTTGAGACTTGTTGCCGACGGGCGGATCCAGCCGGAAAGAATCGAAGAGGTTGTTGTTCAGGTCAAACGGGAAATGGAGAGAACGATATTTGATGAGGGGCAAAAATTAGCCCAGGCGGTCGGGGTTTTTAATGTGGCCCCGGAGGTCTTAAGCCTTCTGGGAAAGTTCAAGTTTCGATTCTCCTACGGCCAAAATTTAATAGCTCACACTTTGGAAGAAACTAAAATCGGGATGGCGTTAGCTTCAGAGGTGGGAGCGGATTTAAATGTTGTCCGCCTTGGATGCCTTTTACACGACATCGGCAAAGTAATTGATAAAGAAGAGGGGTCACATGTTACTTTGGGGGTAGAACTTTTGCGCCGACTAAACTTTTCCGACAAAGTCATTGCCTGCGTAGAAGAACACCACGAGGATAAGGAGTTTTCAAGTGTTGAGTCGATGATTGTCTACATTGCTGACGCGATCTCCGGGTCAAGACCCGGAGCCAGATATGAGGACTTTGATAACTATGTCAAACACATGGAGGACCTGGAGAAAATTTGTAAAGATTTCAGCGGGGTAAGTGATGCCTGGGTTTTTCAAGCCGGGAGAGAAATAAGAGTCTTGGTGGACCCCCGACGAGTCAGCGATAACGACACCATTATGTTGGCGGCTGATATTCGTAATAAAATTGAGGAGGAAGTGAAAGATTTCCCCGGTCAGATAAAAGTTACGGTCATAAGAGAGCTTCGGGTTACAGAAACAACCAGATAGATCTGGATTGATCAGGCTTGACAAACCCCCCTTCAAGGACTAATCTGGCTTCAGCAACAATCCAAATAAGATTGGTTGTTAATACGCTACAGAACTGAGGTGATAAAGATGTCAAAACAAGATTTAGTCGATTTAGTAGCCAAAAAAGCTTCTCTCACCAACAAAGCTGCTCGCGAAGCCCTTCAAGCCGTTCTCGATGCCGTTCGAGACGCCATGAAAAGAGGTGAGAAGGTAGTCGTGACCGGATTTGGAACGTTTTCCGTCCGATCTCGTGCCGCAAGAAAAGGCCGCAATCCGCAAACCGGAGCGACCATTAATATTCCGGCCCGAAAGACTCCAGGTTTTACCGCCGGTAAAGCTTTGAAAAAAGCCGTTAGATAATCCGCCCTGGGCGGACTCACGGCTTTAAAGACATCCCTCGACGTGAGTCGGGGTTGTCTTGTTTTTATGAAAGAAGAAAAAATAAGAAAACTATTAAAAGAGCTCAATGATTTAGGATATAATAAAATCTAGTCTGATTATGATAAATGATGCTCTCCCGTACCAATCACTTCACGGTCACACGGTTTTATCCGACGGGGCCATGACTCATGAGGAAGCTTTGGATACCTGTGCGAAAAATAATGTGGGAGTTGTCTCCATCACCGATCACGACACTCTCGTAAAACCGGAGATTTTTGAAGCCGTTAAAAAGTTAAATCATCCGGTCAAATTTATTTCAGGGGTAGAATTGTCCTGTGACTACGTGGAAGAAATCCCCGTTAATATGTCCACTTTTCATATTGTCGGTTTGTTTGTGGACCCGACAAATGAGGATCTGATAAAACATTGTGAAGAAACCCGGAGGGCAAGAAAAAGGAGACTTGACAAGTATCTTAAAAATTTGAAGGATCTGGGTTTTAAAGTTACCGGGGAACAAGTTCTAAAATATGTCGGTGACGGTGGCGCCATCGGTCGGCCGCACATCGTCAAAGCCTTACAAGAGACTCCTGAGAATGAAATCGTAATTGACGGGATGCTTGAGAAATTAAAGGAAGCGGCAAAAACAGATGCCACTTATGAAAAACAACTCAACGAGTTATTAAGTAAAGACAAGGAATACCAAAAATGGGCCAAGTGGTTTGCTCTTGTCATGTCGGGAGGTACCTTATTTTCCGCTCATGTGGAATATGCTGACGTCGGATTTCCTGAACCTTATCTTAACGGGATTGTAAAATTAATCAGAAATGCGGGGGGACTAGCTCTTATCGCCCACTGGAGTTATCTGCACGAAAAATACCCCTTCAATTTGGAAATTGTCGAAAAGTTAATGAAGGAAAATAGAATAGACGGCATGGAAACGGTTTATTCCTTTGGAATAGAAGATGAAAAAAGAGGGTCTTTCGCCAAAGACATGGAAGATCTCTCTCGGCTTTGTAAAAAATACAGTTTAGTTGAGGGCGGGGGAATGGATTTTCATAGACCGGAAGATTTGGAGAGGGCATTAGATCCAAAATTTGCCGACTTTTCCATGAGAACTAAAAACATGACAGAGATGATCCTTGAGAAACATCCGGAAATTGACAAAACCTGGACTACTTTATAAGTACAAGTGGTACCTCGTGGATAGTTGGAGGTAAAATTAAGAAATGAGAAAATATTGGGCCTATTTTCGGTCAAGTTTAATAAGGACGCTTACCTACAGGGGGCAATTAGTGGTTTTTACTCTTGCCAGTCTCCTTTCGATAGTTCCAATCACCGCCGTTTGGATTGGTATGGGGAGCGACCTGGCCGGAGGGTATACAAAAATCGAGTTAATTTCCTATTATGTCATTGGCCTTTTTTTCCAGAGATTGGTTTACTCTTCGCTTATAAATTATTATGTTTCGGAGATTGTTTCCGACGGCACAATCGTCGGCCTTTTTTTGACTAAACCAGTTTCCTTTTACTTTGCAACATTCGCCTTGGGGGTTGGGTGGATGGCAATTGCGGCAATTGTTGGTTTTGTCGTTTCTGTTCTTTTCAATCTTGTTATTGGAGTAAGTATGTCTATTCCGCTTACTGTCGGGATGGTAGTTGCCTCAACAGGGGCGATAGTTCTGGCAACAGTTCTTGTTTTTGCTTCAAGCCTGGTTTTGGGGCTGTTTTCCTTTTGGACAACCCACATTTCTTCGTTTGTGAGCCTCTACTGGATCGGACTAATGTTGTTCGGCGGGATAACTTTTCCTTTGTCATTTTTCCCGGATACCATAAGACCCCTTGTTAATTTGAACCCGTTTAGATTTATGTTTTCTTTCCCTTTGGAAATAATATTTAGCAGGTTAAGTCCCGGCGAGACAATCACAGGATTTTTGATGTTGTTGTTTTGGATTTGCCTGTTTAGTATCTTTTATAAAATAATTTGGAAACGGGGAGTCAAGGTTTATTCGGGATATGGCCAATAAAATTTTTAAATATCTAAAAATAATAGTTATCCTTATAATAAATTGCTTTTCCAAAGAGACGGCTTTTCGTTTGCCTTTTACTTTTTGGGTTTTAGCTAATATTGCCTGGCTCTGGTTTAATTTGTACTCTGTCGATTTACTTTATAAAGAGGTCCCGGTTATTGCCGGATGGACAATTTATGAAGGCAAGGCGTTAGTTCTGGTAAGTACGTTATTTTCAACCCTTATCTGGTTTTTTATAATGCCCAATTTAGTGGTTTTTTGGAAACTGGTAAACCAGGGAACACTGGATTTTCATTTATTAAAACCAATAAGTGCGCGGTTTCTGTCATCGGCAACTCTTTTTGAATTTGACATGATTCCAAGGCTCCTCCCGATACTATTAATCCTAATCCCGCTCATTAATTCCATGCAGTCAGTTTCCAATCTAAGCTGGGTTTTATTTGCGGCCGCCATTTTTCTTGGAATAGTAATTTTTTACAATTTCGGATTTACGGTTGTGACAATGTGTATCTGGTTTACCAAAATAGACTCATTGGAAGATTTTTTTAATGCCGGAATAATTTTGGGGAATTATCCTCCGGACATTTTCAGAGATTTCGCAAAAATAATATTTTCTTATGTTTTTCCCTCAATATTTATTGCCGTAATACCGACGATGATATTACTGGGGAAGGGGGGATGGAGCCTGTTGTTGTTAAGCGGGTTTTTTGCCGTTGGTACCGGGATTGTTTCCCAATGGTTTTGGCATTTTGCCCTGAAACATTATTCTTCAGCTAGTTCTTGATTTAACGCAATAATGGGCTTAAACTTGAGATATGGCCGTTATAAAAGTCGATAAGCTTTGTAAATATTACCAGGTACATCAAAAAGAGCCGGGATTAACCGGATCATTGAAATCTCTTTTTGCCCGGAAATATTATGACGTCAAGGCAGTTGATGATATTTCTTTTGAGATTGAAGAAGGGGAACTTATCGGTTTTATCGGCCCGAATGGAGCAGGCAAGACAACCACTCTAAAGACTTTATCCGGACTTTTGTACCCGACATCAGGAGAAGTTTCCGTCTTGGGATACACTCCATGGAAGCGTCAGCCGGAGTTTCAAAAACAGTTTGCCCTGGTCATGGGGCAGAAAAACCAGTTGTGGTGGGATTTACCGGCGATCGAGAGCTTCATTTTAAATAAAGAAATTTACGAGGTTCCGAATGCCCAGTATAAACAAACTTTGGATGAACTTTCCGAACTTTTGGAAGTTAAGGATTTGTTAAAAGTTCAGGTTAGAAAATTATCACTTGGAGAACGGATGAAGATGGAGCTTATTGCCGCCCTTATTCATTCACCAAGGGTCTTGTTTCTGGACGAGCCGACAATTGGTCTTGACGTTGTCGCCCAGAAAAAGATGCGTGATTTTATCAAGGCATACAATTTAAAATTCAAATCGACCATCATTTTGACTTCCCATTACATGGACGATGTTAAGGAACTTTGTAAACGGGTAATTATTATTGATAAGGGTAAGAAATTGTTCGACGGGCTACTTGAAGATATCGTTAGGAAGTATGCCGATCACAAGATTCTTTCTGTGGTCTTAGAAAAAGAATTGGATAAAAGACACTTGACTAATTTGGAAAAACTGGGTGGAGTAAAGGAGTACGCTTTCCCGAAACTGGTTTTACAAGTTGCCCGGGAGGAGTCAAACAGAGTGGCCGCTAAACTTTTGCAAAGTTACCCGGTTGCCGACCTTAATATTGAAGAGTCCGCAATTGAGGATATCATAAGAGAAGTCTTCACCGGCCGTGATGTGGCATAATAAAGGGGTGAAAAAGTACTTCACGGTTTTTAAAATCAGCTGGTCTAACGGATTTGTCTACAGGCTTAATTTCTTGTTATGGAGATTAAGATCGGTAATTGTGATTTTGACAGTTTATTTTTTGTGGGACGCGGTTTTTAAAGGAGATCAGATAATCGCCGGCTATACTAAGGATAAAATTTTAACTTACGTCTTTTTAACCTCTGTTTTAACATCTCTTGTTTTTAGTAATCGAAGCATTGATGCAGCCGGGGAGATTACTGACGGCCGATTGTCAAATTATTTATTACGACCGATTAATTACCATTTATACTGGTTCTCCCGGGATTTTGCTGACAAATTTCTGAATTTAGTCTTTTCCTTCATTGAAATTATTCTTTTATATTTCATATTGCAACCGCCAATTTTTCTGCAAACAAACCCTGTGATCATTATCCAATTTATTTCGGCAGTTATTGGGGCCATAATTTTAAATTTTATGATGGGTAATTTTACGTCTTATCTTTCTTTCTGGACTCCCGGGAATGCCTGGGGTTTCTGGTTTCTATTTCTTCTTTTTAGAGACTTTTTAGGTGGGGTCATGTACCCACTCGATATTTTTCCAAGGATAGTTACCAGCATATTGAATTTACTTCCGTTTTCTTATCTTTTATATTTTCCTGCCAATGTTTATCTGGGAAAGATTACCGGCGGGGATTTTTATTTTGGCGTATTAATAATGACTTTATGGATTGTTATCGTTTCATTTTCAATTAAAAAAATTTGGCAACGTGGCATCAAGAGTTATGAAGCAATTGGGAGATAACTATGAAAAGATATTTTAAAATTTGGCTGATCATGACAGGAAATTCCATTCAGACAATTCTATCTTCCCGGCTGGGGATATTGATATTTGTATTTGGAAAATTATTTCGAATAATATTATATTTACTTTTTGTTTACTTCCTCTTTGGAAACACCAAAGATATTGCCGGTTATGACAAAAATCATGCCTTGCTGTTTTTATTAACTTACACATTCCTTGGATCCGTCGGTCAAATGTTATTTCGAGAAGTTTATCGTTTCAGACCGCGGGTGGTTTCAGGAGATTTCGATTTTGATTTAACCAAACCGGTAAATCCCTTACTTCGAAACATGGCTGGGGGATTTGATCTTATGGATTTAATAACCATGCCGATAATTCTTTTTCTTTTGGTAAAGGTGATTTTAACGTTTAATTTTGGAAGTGTAAATCTTATTATCTATATTCTTTTATCTTTAAACGGTCTACTTATTACCGGGGCAATTCATATTCTGGTTCTAGGTTTTGGAATAATTACAACTGAAGTAGATCACCCTGTTATGGTGTACCGGGATATTGAAACCATGGGCCGGTTTCCGGTCGATATTTACAAAGAACCACTACGGCAAATTCTGACTTTTGTGATTCCAGTAGGGATTATGTTTACCATTCCGGTAAAAGCCCTTCTGGGGATTACTTCTGTGCCTTGGGTCATTGCCTCATTTGCCGTTGGATTTTTAACAATAACGCTGTCTTTAAAATTCTGGTCCTTTGCCATTAAAAAATACTCCAGTGCCAGCAGTTAATAACTGTTGTAAGGGCCTGTTAAAAGTGTGACTGACATTCTGTTAACAAAAACTGAGTTAACCCTGTCGGCAGCAATATCATAATTTTCTTTAAACCAAATTTTTAATTTGGATACCCCTAAGGATTGTAATTCCTCAAGGGTCGAACTTGCTTCTTTTTGCCTTCCTATTGCAACTTCGTATTTATACTTCCAAGTTAAAATTACTCGCATTCTATCCGGATTGGGGCTTGACTGGTGAGCTCGTCGAACAAGTTGTACTCCCCGAGTCATAAGATCTAAAGACCTAATAACATCCCTATTACGTATTTCTCGTGCGATTCGAACCATCATAACTCCAGCCTCTGAGGCTTCACCGGGATTATCGAGTTGAGGAGCGTTTGTTTCCAGGTAATCTGGTTTTAAGGTGGCTAATGCATTGGTGATAATGGCACCAAGATCTATTTTTTTATCTCTTATTCTGGTTGCTAATTTGTCTTGGTTAAAGGCTGTGGGCCAATCTATGTCTCCGCCATGAATTGTTTTTGGGTTTTTCTGTAAAATAGCGAGTGTTTTAGGTTGACTTTCCCATCTATTTATCGGGGTTAATAAATTAGACTGTAATATTCCTTGGGTTTTTGGGCTAGTAATATCCAGCAGTCTATTGGCTGAAACAATCGCAATCCTCCCTGCTCCCGCGGCTGTTTGAAAATCAAAGACATCACCGTGTCGAGTAACTTCTAGTCTTGCCTGTGCACCTGCGTAAATTTGCATTAAGTAAATAGAAAAATGCGGAAGATTAAAAGGGTCCCTAATCTTTTCCGCAAGATAAACTAGATTTTTAACCTGTTCATGATTATCAAAAACCATTGGCTAATTTTACTCTAGGCTTATTAGGTAATCAAGCTGGTGTGGTAAAATTGCCGCATGACTTATTTTATTAAAACCTTCGGATGTGCCAGTAATACTGCCGATTCAGAACGTGTGGCCAGGACCTTTGAAAATAAAGGGATGAAACCGGCTAAATCGATAAATAAGGCGGACTATGTTGTTATTAACACCTGTGTCATTCGGGAAAGCGCTGAGAACAGGGTTTACGGACTTATAAACAATCTTTCAAAAAAACCAGGGGTACGTAAAATTGTTCTAACCGGTTGCCTTGTGGGAATGGCGACAAGAGATTCCAGCGGCAAAATGATGAAGAGGCTCATAGAAAAATTCCCACAGGTTTCTGAGTTTATGCACATTGAGGAAGTGGGTTTTGAAAATGAGCCTTTAAGAAATAAAAATGAAGTTGCTATAGTTCCCATTTCCAACGGTTGTAACAACTGCTGCACGTTTTGTGTTGTCCCATTCACCCGCGGCAGGGAGGTTTCCAGGCCATATGAAGAGATAATAAAAGAATGCTCCGAACTTCGAACCCGAAACTACCTACAAGTTTTATTAGTTGGACAAAACGTCAATTCCTATGGTGCTGATTTAAACAGCAAACTAAAACCGGTTTTTGTTTTACATATGGGAAGGCAAAGAATTCCCACTCTTTTCCCCCATCTATTGGAAGACGTGGCCAAACTCGGTTTTGAAAAAGTTGACTTTATCTCTTCTAACCCTTGGGATTTTTCTGAAGAGTTAATTGATGTTATCAGTCGGAATAAAAATATAACCCGGGATATTCATTTGCCGGTCCAGGCCGGAGACGATTTGGTTTTAAAACGGATGAACAGATGGTACACGGCCGAGCAGTATTTGGACCTGATAGAAAAATTAAGAATGAAAATCAAAAATTTAAGGATTAGTACGGATATTATAGTTGGCTTTCCGGGAGAGACAGTGGAACAGTTTGAAAAAACAGTTGAGCTTTGTAAAAAAGTTGGTTTTTATAAAGCGTATATTTCCGAATATTCTGACAGACAAATAACTGCCGCCCACAAAATTTTCCCCGATGATGTAACTCCCCCCGAAAAGAAAAGAAGATGGGTGGTTTTAGATAGTTTGATAAATAAACGCTCCGTTGTCATTGCGAGGAGTAAAACGACGAAGCAATGACACAGAAAAAGATGGACAAGACGATTTTTATCATCGGCCCGACAGCCACCGGAAAAACGAAACTTGGAGTTGAACTCGCAAAAAAATTCAACGGCGAAATAATATCTGCCGACTCCAGACAAGTTTATAAGTACATGGATATAGGGACAGGTAAAGATCTCCTCGAATACAAGGATATTAAATACTGGGGAATTGATCTTTGTGATCCGGACTACGACTTTAACGTTTCCGAATTTCGAAAATATGCCATTAAGGCAATAAAAGATATTTCCGGGAGGGGAAAAGTTCCAATAATTGTTGGCGGAACGGGATTTTATGTTAGGGCCATTTTAAAACCTTGGGAAACTATGGATATCAGACCTGATGAGAATTTACGGGAACGATTGGAAAGCTTATCAATTACAAAATTGCAAGAAGAATTGAAAGAAAAGGATATAAAGAAATGGGAGAGGATGAATGAATCGGATAGATTAAACACAAGACGTTTAGTAAGAGCAATTGAAACAGTAGGTAAGATTGCTTCGTCGCAAGCTCCTCGCAATGACACGAAAAATCTAATTATTGGTCTTACCGCTTCGTACGATTTATTATATGAACGAATTGACAAACGGGTTGACCAAAGGATTAAAAATGGCATGGCCGAAGAGAAGGAGAAGCTAAAAAGATTCAAAAAAATACCCAAGACTTTGGGATATGGCAATGAAAGTGCGAAGGAGTGGAAATTTGGCGAACACGCCTATGCCCGACGGCAGCAAAGTTATTTTCGAAATTTTGGCCGGTCCTTTAATATCAATTGGTTTGACATTTACGAAGAGAATTTATTGAACAAGGTTGTGGAGATGGTTGGCAAGTACCTTGCCTGAAGCGACAACCGGAACTGCGAGTAAGAATCCGACAGCCCCAAAAAGTTGACCTCCGATAAGTACCGAGGCAAGAATTAAGAGTGGGTGTAGTTCGACCATTCGACCGGTAACTTGGGGGACGACCAAAATATTTTCCAATTGGTTGAGGAATATGTAGACAAGTCCGGCGAGAATTATCTCAATGACAGGGTCCATGAAAAGATTTCCGATTCCGCCCCCAATTGCCGTCACCGTAAGAATGGAAATAAAGGCAAAGATTGGGCCAATAATGGGAATTATCTCTGCCAGACCAATAATTGTCCCAAGAATCAACGCATAGCGAACCCCAAGAAGGGAAAATAGAATCGATCCGACAAATGTCATCAAAAGTACTAAAAAGAGCTGGGCCCGAAGATAGTTACTCAGGACATTTCGAATTTTCTCGATCACTGCGAGAAACTCCTTCTTTATGTTTGTCGGGAGGGAGTCTTCCAGACTTTTTATAAATATTCCGCCGTCTTTTAAGAAATAAAATAGAGCGATAAGAAAAACGAAAGTCGAGGTAATGGAAGCAATTGTTCCGGACAAAACTCTGACTGCCTGCTGAGAAGAGAAATTTACCGAACTGCGAAAAGAGACAACAGCTTCCGAAAAATACGGCAGAAACCAGGATGGAAGACTATGGGACAAGTCCCCAAGTTCGATACGGTGGGCAAAATCCTGGCTTTCAAGGATAAGTTGTCGCCCTAAATAGATACCGAGGGTGAAAGTCGTCGTCAGTATCCCGAGATAGACGATTAAAATCGAAACGGTTCGGGATAACTTAAACTTACCCGCCAAAAGCGTAACTAAAGGATTTAACAGGTAGGCAAAAATGGCGGCGACAATAAATGGCGACAAGGTTTCGCGCCCAAAATAAATAATCAAAAGTAGCACTAAAAACAATCCTGAATAAAAGAATTGTTTGGGACGGTTTGTCATGCCAGGGTAATTATACTATAATTGTCTGGTTCTTTGGAAACCGACGATTACCCCGTCTTTGGCGGGGAGGAAAGTCCGGACTGCTGGAAACAGGGTGTCCCGCTGAGCGGGATGTACGTCCCGACATTAAGTCGGGGCGGGCAAGTGAAGCCACAGAGACGAGTGATGTGAAACGGTGGGTTTATCCCATCCTCGATGGTAAAGGGCCATTGGCCCCGAGCTTGTCGAGGGGTAATTCTCCCCGCAGCAAGGTGCCGATTGGGCAGGGCAGTTTCCCCCGCTATCGACCCGAAGTTTTGCGCCGCTAAGATAGATTATCGTAATCCCGCCTCTGGCGGGAAAACAGAATTCGGCTTATGAGTTTCCAAAGAGCAATTTTTGGTATAATAAAATTGTGAAGTCTCCTACGGCCAAACAGAGGAAAAATTATGCCAAGTATTTGACCGAAAGCGAAGAAATTGTCTCGGCTTTTGGGATTGGAGACAAGTATTTTTGGATTAACGCTTCTGTTTTTTTCCCTCTGTCGTTTATTCTTGTGGGGATGCCGTTTCTCTTAAAAGTTTTACACCTTAAGCATTCTAAAACATATATACTCACCAACCGTCGGCTGCTTATCAAAGACGGGGTCTTCAATATAAGCTTAACCTCGGCGCCGTTTAATAAGATTACTCACATTACAGTCAAGGACAAATTCCTGCCGCGGATTTCCTACGGGATTGGGGACCTCATTATCCACACCGCTGCTTCCGGAAGCTTACCGGTGGAAATTGTCTTGGAAAAGGTTCAGGACCCTCTTGAAGTTAAGAATTTAATTGAAGATCTGATTGTTAAAGAAAGACACATAACTGTGCCTCAACAACAGGGTCTTGTAAAAAAATTTTAATTAGGTATATTATTAAGTATGGCCGACATGAAGAAAATACTGGTTTTTGAAGATGATAAGGCGATGGCAAAGCTTTATCAGGTGGAGTTAACGACAAAAGGCTTCATGGTTGAGACTGCCGGGGACGGTGTTGAAGGCACAGAAAAGGCCGAATCGTTCCTTCCTGATCTTATTTTACTTGACATCATGATGCCTAAGCAAAACGGCATTGATACCCTAAAAAAACTTCGGGAGAATCCAAAATTTAAAGACATTCCGGTTCTGATGCTTACCAATTTTGGTCAGGAAAGTTTAGTTAAAGAAGCTTTTTCAGCCGGGGCAACGGACTATATTTTTAAATATCAAAGTACTCCGGCAGAGGTGACGGAAAAAGTTAAACAGTATCTTTTCCCAACAAATACCCAACTACCGGAAGTCTAAATTAGATGATCTTCGCCGAAATTTTTGCCCTGATTTTGGCAATTACCGCCATTGTCATACTTTTTCTTGCATTCAAAGGCGTGGCCAGTTCCAAAAAAGAGATCGAAACTAAGCGCCGTCAGATTGATAGTAAACTTTACGAAGTTTTAGTTCTGCGGGAAATCTCCGAAAAAATTGGCTACGAGTTAAATATCGATAAAATCCTGGAAATCATTTTAGCCTCCCTTAATAAACTTGTGCCTTATACGGCTGCCGGCTTCATGCTTTTAAGAGACAAAAGAAATGTTTTGTACCGGGTTACCCT
>Ga0209542_10010534_pt1 | contig 16638 bp, 16 predicted proteins | sample RifCSPhighO2_01_FD_184028 | JGI IMG/M metagenome (GOLD analysis project Ga0209542, IMG submission 184028) | Soil microbial communities from Rifle, Colorado - Rifle CSP2_plank highO2_0.1 (SPAdes) (version 2) | ecosystem: Environmental > Terrestrial > Deep subsurface > Rock core/Sediment ...
CGGACTGCGGCGGACAAGCAAAAGACGGGAAAGCTCGCAGAGGCCCAGTTCCAGCGAATGAAAAACCAGCTCTGGCAGAGAATGGAGTTTGTCGCTTTGGGGCTAAGAAGAGCTGGGCTGCAGGTGGTTCCCTTGAGTTCGGAAGAATTGATTGAGCTGTTCTGGAGCTCCCACCACCCGCAAGAGGCCGAGGTGGGATATTATCCGCAGATACCGCCTGAAGTGTTAAAATAATCCGAATATACGAATGACATCCGAATCTACAAATAGTTCTACGAATCGCCAATTATTACGAATGCCTTCGTGCGAATATTCGGAGCATTCGGATATATTCGTAGATTAGGATTATGCTCAACATTCCTTTTCTCAAGTCAAAACAATCAAAAATCCCCGAAAGAATTTTTGAGGCCGACATCACCACGGCAGCCGACATCATAGCCCCAGCTTCCGTGCAGGTTGCTTCAGAATACCTGGACATGTCAGGGCGTCTGGCAAAATCCTTTTTCGTGTTCTCATACCCCAGATACCTTACCACCGCCTGGCTGTCTTCTGCCATCAACCTGGACGTTCCCATGGACATTGCGATGTTTGTGCACCCCATTGACACCGGGTTCATCTTAAAACAGCTAAGGCGCAGGGTGACCGAGGTGCAGTCAGAGTTAATGGACAAAGAGGCAAAGGGCCTGGTGCGGGACCCAGAGCTTGAAACCGCCTTTCAAGACCTGGAAGGCCTGCGGGACCGCTTGCAAACCGCCCAGGAAAAAATGTTTCGCTTTGGCTTGTACCTTACCGTGTACGGAGAAACGCAAGAGGAACTGCGGGCCATTGAAACCACCTTGCGCTCCATCTTTGAATCCCGCCTGCTGTACATAAAGCCCGCCCTGTACCAGCAAAAAGAGGGATTTAACTCCTGCCTGCCTTACGGCAGAGACCTGCTGGGAGTGCACACCTCCTTGAACACAGAGCCCTTGTCTTCCACTTTCCCATTTGTGTCTTTTGACCTAAGCAGCAACGAAGGGATTCTGTATGGTATTAACAGGCACAACAACTCTTTGATTCTGTTTGACCGGTTCTCTTTGGAGAACGCAAACGAGGTTATCTTTGCTAAAAGCGGAAGCGGTAAGAGCGTGGTTGGGTCCGAACCTGTTTTGGTAAAGACAAAAGGGGGCATTCACTTGGAACCCATAGGCCCTCTCGTGGAAAAAATAATTGAGCAGAGAGGCGCTACTAATCTTGACGAAGAATTGGAGGGGGTGATTGACCCCGGGATTGAGGTATACAGCTTTGACAAAAACATGAAGGGAGCATGGTCCAAGGTTACGGTTGCGGCAAGGAAAGAGGCTCCCGCTTTGTTTTATAAGTTTGCCACAAGGAGTGGGAGAGAAATCACGACAACGGGAGACCATAATCTGGTGGTCTTGAGGAATGGGAAGATTGAAGTGGTAAAAAGCACTGATGTAGAAAAGGGAGAATTTATTCCTCTCCCTAGAAGTGTTGAAGCTAGCCAAGATTCTCCTCGAACATTAAATCTTCTCACGCTACTTAGAAACTCCGAGAAAATTTATATAAAGGGGGCAGAGGACTTGATAAGAAAATCCTACGGGGAACTAAAGGCAGCGGGCATCTCGTGCGAAGCGAACGACTATCTCGCTGCTTACAAAAGGAGCGTGGGAGTACCAATAAAACTTTTCTGGAGAATAATACAGCATTTAGGAATCGATCTGGAAGACGAGGAACTTGCGCATTTGCAGCTAACTCAAAGGAACAACTCGCGACAAAGGACAAATATTCATTTCCCAATCAATGACGGCTTTCTGAAGTTGCTCGGATTTATTGCGGCAGAGGGGTATATTAATAAAAACTTTGTGGCAGTAAGTAATATAGACAAAGAGGTGCTGAACGCCCTGGAAACGGAGGGGAACTCCTTAAAGAAGTTGGGGATATTGTTTCATAAAATAATAAACAGGAGAAAAGCGAGGCAAGAAGGTATCGTAACAAAAAACAGGGTTTTCGTTGAAATGGTGAAGGCTCTCGGCGCTAGCGGGCATTGCGACCAAAAACAGGTCTGCCCCTTCATTTTTTCTCTTGAGAAAGGGCTGGTTGCTCGCTATCTTTCAGCGTACTTTGAGGGAGATGGCTGCGTGGACACAAAGAATATTGCGGTATTTGCAGCTTCAACGTCAAAGAGATTAGCGACAGAAATTGCTTACCTGCTCTATTATTTTGGAATCGTCAGCAGGGTCCATGCCTCAAAAAAGCGCGAGGGCGACACTACCCGGAAAAACTCGTGGAGGATAACGATTTCAGGACAGCGTAATCTGCACCAATTTGCCGAATACATTAACTTTATCTCCAAACAAAAAAAACTAAAGCTTGCCCGAATCACCAATAGGAAAGAACATACAGCCGTCGACTTTATACCCAACATTGAACCTATCCTTGGGGAGTTGCATGAGCTCCTTGCCCCACAGCTTCACCATATGCGCCAATTTCAGGATTGGAAGAATGGAAAAAAACGGCCGTCTCCGCAAGAGCTGCTAAAAGTGATCGGCCAAATAGAAAAGAGGGTAGATGTGTTAAAGAGCTTCGCTCCAACTTTTCGCGAGCTCTCCGACTTGCCCATAATCAATAGCCAAGGTCCAAAAACCAGGAGCCTTCAAGCTCTCGAAACGATTGGCGCTGTAAATGGAGAGTTGCACTCTTTAGGCCGCGTCAAGGAAACAATTCGTTTGGGCTTTAGAGAGTTAGACTTGTCGACTTCATATTACCATCGAACCCTAGAGCCTAGGCACGCACACAGAGACACGCTTTATCAGACCATACGTATGTCAAGTATGTATGTCTGGCAAAGCTACCAAGAAATGCTCGCTGTAAAAATCCCCAGAGCTGAAACACTGTTAGCCCAGCTAAAAACTTTGGCAAATGCGGATCTCTTTTGGGACCCTATTGTGAAAGTTGAAGAGATAGAGAACAAAAAAGAGCGGCATGTGTACGACCTCACGGTGGACAACGAGGTATTCCTTGCGGGAACAGCAGGGATGTTCGTGCACAATTCTTACGCCGTCAAGCTTGAAGTTCTTCGCTCTCTTATGACTAACGTAGATGCAATAATTCTGGACCCGGAAAACGAGTACAAGCCCCTGGCAGAGGCCGTGGGCGGAAGTTTCTTTGATATCTCTTTGGGTTCAGAAAATCACATTAACCCCTTTGACCTGCCGACTCCCAGAGAAGATGAAAAACCAGAGGACGTTCTGCGAAGCAATGTGATTAACCTGGTGGGCTTAATGCGCATCATGCTGGGCGGACTCACCCCGGAGGAAGACGCCATCATGGACCGGGCTTTGGCCGAGGCGTATGCCGCAAAGGACATTACCGTGGAGAGCGACCCTGCAACCTGGAACAGCAACATTCCCTTAATGGAGGACTTAGAACAGGTGCTGGCCGGCATGGAGGGGACAGAGTCCCTGGTGACGCGCCTAAGGAAGTTCACCAAGGGGACCTATGCCAACTTCTTTAATCAGCCAACCAACATCTCCCTGGATAAGTCCTTGATCTCCTTTGGCATTAGGGATATGGAAGAAGGTCTGCGCCCCATGGCAATGTACATTATCATGCGCTACATCTGGAACATTGTCAGGTCGGAGCTTAAAAAGAGAATTTTTGTGTTAGACGAGGCCTGGTGGTTAATGCAGACAGAAGACGGCGCCTCCTTTTTGTACGGCCTGGCAAAGCGGGCAAGGAAGTATTATCTGGGGGTTACCACCATTACCCAGGACGTAGGGGACTTTATGAAGTCCTCGTACGGAAGGCCCATCATTACCAACTCTTCCATTCAAATCTTAATGAAGCAGAGTCCCGCCACCATTGACGTGGTGCAAAAGGCCTTTAACCTTACTCAGGAGGAAAAAAACCTGCTTCTGGAGACCGAAGTGGGGGAGGGCATATTCTTTGCCGGACAAAAGCACGTTGCAATAAAGGTGGTGGCTTCTCCCAAAGAGCACGAGATTATCACCACGTCTCCTGAAGAGCTGCTGCGCAGAAAACAACAACAAGGCTAGCATCTTGTATTTTGTAGCTTGTATTTAGTATCACAGCTCATACAAGATACGAGATACAATATACAAACTACAAAACAATGGCAGAGGCCGCAACCGCAACGCCACAAGAGCTTGCGCAGCTCCAGCGCCAGCAGCAACAACAGGTGGAGCGCTCAAGGGTGCATGCCACGGACCTTGGTTTTCTGTTCATTCTCTTTCTTGCCATTTTCTTTGACGCGGTGGACATTATCTTGGAGCTCACCGCCATACTCATCATCCCAAAGCTTCTCGGCATGCTGCTTGACGTCTTAACGCTTGTGGTTATCGGCGGATGGATCTACGTTAAGACCGGCAAACTTGAGAGGGCAAAGGAAGGACAGATGAGGCCTCGGGGTCCGGGTTCCAGGAAGGGGCAGCGCGTCTTTCTTACGGTCTTGCGCAGGGTTGGGCTCACCTTTCTGGCAGAACTCATTGTGTTTGTGGGCCTTCTGCCCTTGTGGACCATAGCTGTCATTTCCACCCTGCGGCAAAAATGATAGAATGAAGGCATGAAAAGGTATATCTTTCTAGCGGTAATGCTTTCGCTGATTGCGCTGCCTTTTTTGGCTGACGCAAAAATCTGCGAGCGTGCCGATGGCACAACGTACGACAGCGGACTCAATCTTTGCTATCCTTCATTTGGAGGACTCCAGTTAGACAAGGACACAGGCCTAGATGGACTTATCGGCTGGCTCTATTACGCCATAATTGGCATTTCTGGATTAGCCGCCTTTATCATGCTGGTATGGGGAGGCATTCAATGGATGAGTTCTGCCGGCAACCCTACTGCCATTGGGGATGCGAAAGACAGAATACAAAAAGCCCTGCTTGGGCTTTTGCTCGTGCTTTCCTCTTTCATCATCATCCAGATTATCAACCCGGAGCTCACCATCTTGAAATCTCCCCTCTAGGGCTTAATTCTCACCACCACCCTCCTTTCCTGTCCTTCCCCAACGCTCTCCGTTGCAATATCGCTTCTCTCTTGCAATTCCAGGTGCACGAGCCTGCGTTCAGAAGGCGTCATGGGAGGAAGCTCTCTTGGGGTCTTGAGCAGGGAAACCTCGTCTGCCGTAGTTCTCGCAAGCTCCCGAACATAGTGTTCTTTGTTTTTGCGGTAATCGTTAATATCAAGATTTATATACACCGCCTCCCCCAGCTTTTTCCTAAGCAGGGCTTTTAAAACATACAGGATTTCTGCCATGGTCTGCCCTTTCTCCCCAATGTAGAGCTGGGGGTCCGGGCACGTGACATCCACGGCAAAACTGCCTTCTTCGTTTTGGGAAACCCGAACGTTCCCTTCAAGGCCAATCCTGGAGAGTAATTCCTTTGCGGTGGATTCAATAACTTGTAGCGTTTCTTGGGTCACGGGGAAGCATTAATTTTGAATTTTTAATTTTGAATCAATTTTGAATAGAAGAATGTTTAAAACGCTATCTTGTACTAGCAATAATCTTGCCAAAAATCAATGTGAGCTCTTGTGCCTCCTTCCATAGGATGCGTGTCTGGTCTTTACTGCCTGGTTCGCACTTTGCTATCATGCGCAGCCAGTGCTTGGTTTCTTGCGCCTCTTTCTTGCATATATAAATCTTGTTTCTAAAGTCCTTCTTTGAGCTTGCTCCGTTCGCCTCGCTGTAATTTGCGCCAATACTGGTGGCAGAGCGGACAAGCTGACTGATTATGGGTTTTCGTACGGCGTCTTGATTGATAGGACTGCAAAACTCTATAACCGCTTCGCCGAACGCTGCCGTTCTCTCTTCTAGATCGTACTGCTTGGGTGTCGCATCCATCGTTTCAAAATTGGGGCATTAAGATTTCATTCAAAATTCGGATTTCAAAATTCAAAATTGCGCCTTGCGCGCAATATACCACTGCTGGCCAATGGAAAACGCACTTGTTGTCATCCAATACAGGCCAACGGCAGAAGGCAACTGGGAAACAATGAGCAAGGTCAGAACGGGGAAAAAATACAGGGCCTGTTTTTGAAATGTTGCCGCAAAGCTTTTGTCATCCTTGGGACGCCCCTGGCGCGCCATCTGCTTTCCCTGGATAAACTGGAGCGCTCCAGCGAGGGCCGCCATGGCAAAGGATTTCTCTCCCAGGTTTACTATGCCAAGAAAGGTGGGGTCAATAAGGCCGGGGCTTGCGACAAAGCCATACAAAAACTCCAGCTGCTCTGGCCCAAGCCCTTTCCAGAACACCTGATAGAGAGCAATGAGAATGGGAATCTGCAAGAGAATGGGCAAAATACCGGCGAACGGATTCACCCCTTCCTTTTTGTAAAGCTCCATGAGCACCCGCGTCTGCTTATCCCTGTTGTTTTTGTACTTTTCTTGAATCTCCTTTGTTTGCGGCTGGAGCGAAGTGAGTTTGCGCTGCGCCACCACGGCTTTTGCCGACAAGGGAGCAAAGGCAAGGCGCGCCAGCAGGGTCACCAGGATAACCGCAACGCCAAAATCCCTGCCCGGCACCAGGTTGTACAAAACAATCAGGATGTTAAAGAGTGGCTCAAAAAGAACCGTGTGATACAAAGAAAAAAGAAAGTTCATGCGCTTTTGGTTAGGCCCGCCTTGGCAAAGAGTTCGCACACCAGGTCTTGCGCCTCGGCCTGGTCTTTCACGGAAAACCCCGGCAAGGCAACCAGAACCGCGTCATGGGCGTCCGTCAGGAAATCTTGCCTTGCCCTGACGGCTTCCGCCAAGAGGCGCCTCATGCGGTTTCGCTCCACTGCTTTCTTTGCAACCGCCTTGCTCACCACAATGCCAAACCGGGACGCCTGCCTGCCGGACGCTCTTGCCTTGAGTAAAAGCTTGCCTCTCCTGTAGCTTCCCCCAGAGCGCATCACCGAGCGAAAATCGCCTGCCAGTTTAAGCCGCTTTTCTGAAGAAAGGGCCATAATGATTAGGTGGTTAGGCGCTTTCTACCCTTTGTTCTGCGCCGCGAAAGCACCCTTTTGCCCTTTGTGGTTTTGGAGCGCTTAAGAAAACCGTGGGTCCTTGCCCTTTTTTTCTTCTTGGGGCGATATGTTCTGCTCATCCCGTTAGAGATAGAAAACGCTTCAACCTGTTTTTTAGGTAGCGCTTCCCTATGCCGGATTTAAGATATATCTCTCTTGACCTTGCACCTTGTTCATGAAGACATGCTTCGTAGCAAATAAGCTCCCGTGGGCCTTTTTGTTTTATGCAACCACGTTGCCTCGCATTGTGTTCGTTGAAGCGTTTCCGTAAATCGCTGGCAGAGCCCGTATACCATCGTTTATTCTTACCTTGGAGGATATAAACGCAAAACACGAATTGGTATTGGAGCAATCTCTGACAGGACTCATATTCACGACTATATACCAAAGGAGGGCTCGTGTCTATAAAGGTGCATGCTTTAAAAAACGATTTGTCTTCGGCGGTTTTCCAAAGCAAACCCGCAAAAGCCAAGCAGTTGGCTTTTTACCCCCAGCTTTTCCCCAGATTGTGCACATGGACCCTTGTTTTAATCGGGGCTTTGCCCTGCCCCTTGCATTTCAGTATAATGGGAAGGTACCATAAACCCGTTGCAATGAATCATGAATAAGGAAGAATTGTGGCAGGCGACCCTTGCCCAACTCCAATTCAAAATCTCCCCTGCCAATTTCGCAACCTGGCTCAAGAACACCTTCATCCTCTCAAAAAAAGAGGGAACTCTTTTTGTTTCTGTGCCCAACAACTTTTCCAAAGAGTGGCTGGAGCATAAATACAACAAAATTATTTTCCAGGCAATCAGGAGCTTGGATGGAGAGGTGCGGGAAATCCGCTATACCGTAGAGCGAGCGCAGCAAAAGCCGAGGGAGGCCCCTCCCCGAAGCGCTGCCAGGGAAGAAGACCAGCTGGAATTCCCCGAGTTTAAGGTAGACCGCTCAACCAACCTCAATCCCCGCTATACCTTTGACAATTTCATCGTGGGGCCGTTCAACGAGTTGGCGCATGCGGCATCCCTCGCCATCGTCAAGAATCCTGGGAGTGTGTATAACCCCCTCTTTATCTACGGAGGAGTAGGACTTGGCAAGACCCATCTCCTGCAGGCCGTGGGCAACCACATCATCAAGGACTCCTCCGCCACAAAGCTTAAGTATATGTCTTCGGAGCGCTTTACCTCGGGCGTGGTCTCTGCCATACGCAACAAGAACATGGACACCCTGCGCGCCCTGTATCGGGACCTGGATGTTTTAATCATAGATGACGTACAGTTTTTAGCCGGGAAGGACAAAACCCAGGAAGAGCTGTTCCATACTTTCAACACCCTTTATGAGGCGGGAAAGCAGATTGTCTTTTCCTCGGACCGTCCGCCAAAAGCAATCCCGGCCCTAGAGGAGCGCCTCAGGTCCCGGTTTGAGGGAGGTATGATAGCTGATGTGTCTTTGCCCGATTATGAAACCAGGGTGGCCATACTGAAAGCCAAGATGCAAGAAAAGGAACTTTCCTTAGACGAGGAGGTGCTGGATTACATTGCCTCTCACATTCAACGAAACATCCGCGAGTTGGAAGGAGCCCTTAATCGTTTGGCTGCGTTCTCTCGGCTCAACTCCAGCAAGATTCCGACGCTGGCGGAGGCCAAGCCCCTGTTGCACACGGTTATTCAAAATCCAAACAGAATTGCAAGCCCTAAAAAGATTCTTCAGGCGGTAGCTGAGTTTTACGACTTGAGAGAGAAGGATCTTTCGTCCCCCTCGCGTAAAAAAGAGGTGGTGCGGCCCCGCCAGATTGCAATGTATCTATTAAGAGAGGAGCTCCGGGGGTCTTATCCGTTCATTGGCAAGAAATTCGGGGGCAAAGATCATACCACCGCCATTTACGCCTGCGAGAAAATCTCCAAGGAACTCCAGGGATCCGAGGCCCTGGTTGATGAAATCTCCTTAATACGCCAGCGCATATATAGTGGATAATATGGGGGAAAGTTTTACCTCGCGTTCCTCTCTGCCTCCTTCCTTGTTTTTCTCCCCACTGTTCCCCCTAAGATTTTTGCTGTACATACAGAGGGCCTTGTAGTTTTGCACACACCTAAGTGTAATAAATATATATATACTTAATGAAAATTAAACTTCTAAAGGAAAATCTAAAACAAGCCCTGGGGATTGTGGAACGGATAGCTGCTAAAGGGCCTGCGCTTCCTGCCCTAGGGGCAGTTGCAATGAAGGCCGAGAAAAACACTGTTGAGTTCTCGGCTACAGACCTGGAAATAGGCATTCGCTATAAGGTTCTAGCAGAGACCGAAAAAGAGGGATGCGTTGTGGTACCCTCGCGTCTGTTTTCTCAGGTTGTAAGCGCGCTTGAAGAAAAAGAAGTCACCCTTGTTGTAGTAGCAGGGGAGCTTAGGGTGGAATCCAAAGAACACCAAACAGCCCTGAAAACCCTGGCCGTAGAGGACTTCCCCATCATCCCTTCCCTGCAGGGGACAGAAGAGCCCGTGGAGCTTGAGACGGGAGAGTTTTGCGCTGGACTCAACCAGGTTGTGGGCATGACCGGGCAAAACCAGGCGCGCCCCGAAATCTCAGGGGTGTTTATTCAGATTCTCAAAGAAGAGATAAAGGTTGCGGCCACCGACAGTTTTCGCCTGGCAGAAAAAACCCTTGACCTCCACAAGCCCTGTGTTGCACAGGCCTCTTTCATTCTTCCCCAAAAGACGGCGCGAGAACTTGTGTCCATTGCGGGGGGCTTTCCCGAGAAGACCCGGCTCTATCTGTCCTCGAGCCAGGCGCTGTTTGACTATTCTTCAAAAGAGAAGGCGCAGCATGTGTCCCTTCAGGTTGTGTCGCGCCTGATTGAGGGGGATTATCCCCAATACCAGGATGTGATTCCCCGGGAGTTTGCCGCAAAAGCGCGAGCGGGAAGACAGGAGTTTATCTCGCGTCTGAAAGCAGCCTCGGTGTTCTCCGGGAAAATACAAGATGTCAAAGTGGCGACAGACCCAAAAAGGAAAGGACTGCACATTTCCGCCCAGTCCTCTGACACGGGGCGCCATGCCTCCTTTCTAGCCTCGGAAGTGTCGGGCAAACCGCTAGACATTTCTTTTAATTGGAGGTTTCTTTTAGAGGGTCTGTCTAACATGAAAGCGCACGAGGTAGACATTGGGTTTGGCGGGGAGGATGCCCCGGCCCTCATTCGGCCCGCAAGCAAGGAGCGTTACCTGTACGTTGTCATGCCCGTGAAAGCATAAATCCAAAGCACAAAATCCACAATGTTTTAAAAATTAAAAATTGGAGATTTGAATTTATTTTGGATTTTGAAATTGGGACTTTGAGCTTTCAAGCGAAGCAAGGGCTTCTCTCATGAACTGGTTCCAGATGGGGGCTCCAACCACAGAGCCCGCAGCGTTGGTCATTGCGGTATTGTCATTATTGCCCACCCAAACCCCGGCAACCAGGTCTTTTGTATATCCTATGGTCCATGCGTCCCGGTATTCCTGGGTCGTTCCTGTTTTTACCGCAACCTCGTATCCGGGGACCAAAAGCGAAAAGGCGCGGCCAAATATAGGGGCCCTGGCTTCCTCATCTGAAAGAATGCTGGTGATGAGCCTTGCAACTGCGGGTTCCATAATCTGGGCTGTGCCATTCTTATTCCCCCAAAGATTTCTTCCTTGAGAGTCCTCCACCGAGAGGACGGCAGAGGGATATACCCGTTTCCCCTCCGTGGCAAACACGCTGTAGGCGGTTACCATGTCCAGCAAATAAACCTCTCCTCCTCCAAGCACCAAGGAGGGCCCATAGTTGGAAGGGTCTTTTAGGGTGGTGATGCCAAGCTCCTTTGCCCTTTCAATACTGTCTTTGAGTCCGGCTAAGTCAAGCAACACCTTTATGGAAGGAATATTCAAAGATTGCGCCAGGGCCTGCCGTAAGGTGACTGGACCCCGAAACTTTCCATCGTAGTTTTGAGGAATATACTCCCTGTTCCCCCATATCCCGAAATTGGTTTCTACGTCCTCAACAATGGTTGTGTCATCTGCCCCTTTTTCAAAAGCGACTGCGTACACAAAGGGTTTGAAAGCCGAACCTGGCTGCCTGCCCTGGAGATATGAGACAACATTTACCTTGGGGTCAAACAAGCAGTTCTTGCCAGAAACGCATCCTGCGGGATAGGATTCCTCTGACCAGCCCTTGGAACCGACCAGGGCAAGAATCTCTCCTGTCTGGGGGTTCATGGCGACGAGCCCCGCGTTGTATGCGTTGAAAAACTCGTTTCGTTCCGCAAGGGCCGACACCGCCTCCTCAGCGGCCTTTTGCATTTCCCAGTCCAGGGTTGTTATAACCTTGAGTCCGTTCTCTCGCAGAAAGTCCTCTCCATAGCGGGAGAGCAGAGAATCCACCACGTCAAGAACAAAGTGGGGGGCTTTCTGGCTTGTCCCGGAGACGGCAAACACAAGTTCTTCTTTTTTTGCTTCCTGCTCCTCCTCGTGCGACACAAAACCGAGCTGGGCCATGCGTTCCAGCATAAAGTCCTTTCTAGCTAAAAGCTCGTCTTGGTGGTTGCCGAAAGGCGAATAGCGGGTGGGGGCCTGTATCATGGCAGCCAGCGCTACGGATTCTGCCAGGGTGAGGGCTGAAGGGGGCTTTTCAAAATATGCCTGGGAGGCGGCTCCAGCTCCATAGGAATTACCGCCCCAGGGGATGTGGTTGAGATAGAACTCCATGATTTCGTCCTTTGAGTACTGGCGCTCCAGCTCCAGCGTAAGAATGAGTTCCCTGACCTTGCGCCCCAAGGTTTTCTCGCGGCTCAAGAGCACCGTGCGGGCCAGCTGCTGGGTAATAGTGGAGGCGCCCTGGGCCGCTTGTAGCAGGCTTAGGTTGCGCAGCACAGCCCTGGCCACGCCTTTAAGGTCCACCCCAAAGTGCGAGTAGAAGTTTTGGTCTTCAGCTGCAATCACGGCCAAGGGAAGAAAAGAGGAGATTTCTCGCAGGGGGGCAAATTCGCGCTTTTCTTCTCCATACACCTCATAGAGCAGGACCCTGCCTGTCCGGTCGTAGATTTTGGTGGGCCTTGCGAAAGACACCTCGCCGAGGTTTTCCGGACGCGGCAGGTCTTTTGCGTAGTACACAAAAATCCCTATTCCTGCCAGGAGCGCAAGCAAAACCAAAAAAAGAACAGCCTGCGCCAGCAGGGAAAGCAACAGGAATTTCTTCTGATATGTTTTTTTGTAGCGCCACCTCGCCATTTCAAGAATTAAAAATACCACATTTTGCCCCCTTTCGCAATGAGAAAAAATAAAACACGCCCGCAAAAGCAGAACGATAGTCCCTCAAAACCTTACACCTGTCTCAAATTGAGGGGTAGGGGCACCACCATCATCCCCCTAAAGTTCAAATATCTCTTTGAGCGCACCCTCTCCTTCGAATGCTTCTACAACAAGAAGCCGCACTTCTTTTGTGGTAAGGCCAAAAAACTCTCTTAGAAGAGCAAGTTCCTGTGTGCAGTCAAAAGGATGAATCCATACGCTATGCTGGAGGCGCCAAAACCCCAAGCGGAACAAAAATCCCCGCAAGCCATTGCGTTTAGTGCGGCCAGGACCATTTTCTATAATATCAAAAATAACTACGCGCCATTTTCTGTCCCACTTTTTGGGGCGTTGTATTTCAAGATGATTGATTTGAAACTTCCCCGCTTTTATGCGCCCTTCTTTTGTGAGCGCGATAGAAACTTGGTGCCCGCTTTTCTGAATTTCCAGGCAGCCCTGTTTTTTCAGACGGGAGAACGCGTTTTCCACGCTCTTTTTACGATATTTTTTCTTTTTGCCAAGATTTTTCCAAAGACCGGTAGCAAGGGAAGGGGAAGCTCCGCTTAGCACCAGTGCCCCGCCCACCAAAAGCAAGAGTAAAATATCTTGCACAATTTTTTGCTTTGGCTGCTTCAAATAATATTTAGAAAATGTCATCCCTCAATATTATACACCTGTACAAGTTTGAGGGGAAGCGATGTTTGTAAGGACCACCCTTTTACAGCAAACTTTGCTTTATTGCTTCAAAAATGGTACATTTTCTGCTATGGAGGCACAAAACCAGATAGAAGAGGTTTTAACAAGGGGGGTAGAGCGTATTTATCCTAGCCGCAAGGTGCTGGAGAGTGTTTTAAGAGCAGGCAAAAAACTCAGGATTTACCATGGCATTGACCCGACAGGCAAACTTCATATAGGACACATGGTGAGCCTGAGAAAGTTGCGCCAGTTTCAAGACCTTGGGCACGAGATCATTGTGCTGATAGGCGATTTTACTGCCACCATCGGGGACCCGACCGGCAAAAACGCGGCGAGGAAACCACTGACTCGCGCGCAGGTTTTGGCGAACGCCAGGGACTACAGAAAGCAGATTGGCAAAATCCTCAACCTTCGGGAATCAAACGTCAGGTTTTTATACAATGAACAATGGTCCAGCAAGCTAAAGCTCAAAGACCTTCTTGAGTTAGCCTCTCACTTTACCGTTGCAGGGCTGCTCGAAAGGGATATGTTCCAAGAAAGAATGCGGGCAGGCAAGGATATCCGCGTTCATGAATTTTTGTATCCAATATTGCAGGCCTACGACAGCGTGACCATGAATGTTGACGCAGAGGTTGGGGGCAACGACCAGACGTTTAACATGCTGGCCGGCAGAGCGCTCTTAAAAAGGATAAAAAACAAAGAGAAGTTTGTTTTGGCCTTAAAGTTGCTGGCCGACCCGTCTGGCAAAAAAATGGGCAAGACCGCGGGGAACCTGGCCCCTCTCGACGAGAAGCCCAACGAGATGTACGGCAGAATTATGGCATGGCCCGATGAACGCATTGTGTCTGGTCTTGAGATCCTTACTAACATCCCCCAGAAAGAGATTGGAGAGATTGAACAGCAGATCAAGTCAAAAAAACTTAATCCGCGACAAGCCAAGGCCCGACTAGCGAAAGAGATTGTTGCCACTTGCCACGGCTCCAAGGCAACCTCTCTTGCAGAAAAAGAGTTTGTGCGCGTATTCCAGGCAAAGCAGCTTCCCTCCGCTATGAAAGAGGCAAGGGGGCTGCGCGGGAGAAAGCCCCTTGTGGATATTCTATTGAAAACGAAGCTCGCTTCCTCAAAGTCCGAGGCGCGCCGCCTTATCTTTCAGGGCGGGGTGCGATTGGACGGCGCGGTACAGAGACAAGAAAACAGTTTGGTTGAGTTGCGGGAAGGTTCTGTGATTCAGGTTGGCAAGCGGAGGTTTGTCCGCATTGCCTGACAAAAAGCCCCGGAAATTCCGGGGCTTTTTGTTTGTTTACTGGTTGTCTCCGTTGTTGCCCTCAGCAGGCTCTACAGGAGCGTCGCCGTTGCCCTCTTTAGAAGGCGTGCTCGCATCACCCTCTTCCTCGCCGTCCAACAGGGCAGCGGGAGCTTCGGCTTCCCCCTCTTTAGGGGAACCATCCTCTTCCTCGCCGTCCAATAAGGCGGCAAAAGCTTCAGATTCGGTGTTCTCCTCGGCAGGGGTTTCTTCCTCTCCGGTAAAGACCGCGGAAGCCAGTTTGATTTCGTCGAGAATCATGTTTTTTCGGTTTCCGTTTTAAGTTTAAGCTCTTTTTAATGAAAACGGTCCGACCTTTCTCGTGACCTCGCTCTCCAGTATATTCTATTTCCCGCTTCTTGTCAATACCGAGCCCGCAATGGCCAAGGCAAGGGCGTCAGCTGCGTCATCCGGCCTCGGAAGAGCCGTGAGGCCGAGAATCTGCTGCACCATGCGCTGAACCTGGATTTTTTGCGCTTTCCCGTACCCGGTCACCGCCATTTTTGCCTGCAACGGGGTGAACTCTCGCAAAGAAACATTGGTGTGAGCGGCCACCAGCAGCACAACGCCTTTAGCTTCAGACACGGGAAGGGCGGTCTTGGCGTTTTTGAAAAAATACAGCCGTTCCACACACAACAGGTCAGGTCTGTATTTTTTGAACAGCTGTCGCAGACCTTGTTCCAGCAGCAAAAGACGGTCCTTTGCGGGTTTGTTTTTGGGAGTGTCAATAGTGCCGTGTGCGGCCCAGGTGAGTTTTGGCGTTGTTTCCACCACTCCATATCCCGTTGTCGCCGTCCCGGGGTCTATGCCAAGAATCACCATAACAATTGGCAGCACTCGTCAAATGTCATATGTCAGATGTTTATATTTGAGTAGATTTCCTGCACCGCGTCGCTTTCGTCCAAGGCAACAAAGAGGAGTTCCGCGGCCCCCCGGTCTTTTTCTGAAAGGGCGATTCTCTCTTTTGGAATCCATTCTAAAGAAGCAGGTCCTGGAGCAAGGCCCTGTTCTTCCAGGGTTTTCTTCACCTGTTCTACCGCGGCGGGTTTTGTGTAAATCTCAAGCGTCCCGTCTTTTCTCCAGTAGGCATCCTCTGCCCCGACTTCAATGGAGAGGAGTTCAAGGTCTTCTTTGGGTTTGTCTCCCGGGGGGATGCTCATGATTCCTTTCCGTTCAAAGAGCCAGCGCACAGCTCCTTCCCCCGCAAGCTTTCCCTGGTTTTTCTCAAATGCCTGCTTCACCTCCCCTAAGGCCCTGTTCTTGTTGTCGGTGATGCCTTCCACCAATACGGCAATGCCGCCGGGGCCATATCCCTCAAAGAGCACCTCTTGCAAAGCGGCTCCTTTTTCTTCTCCTGTTCCTCTCTTTATCGCCCTCTCAATATTAGCGGTGGGCATGTTAAAAGAGCGCGCCCGGTCAATTGCCATGCGGAGCCGCGGGTTGGCCGTAGGGTCGCCCCCTCCCTTGGCTGCAATCGCAATCTCGCTTGCCATTTTGGAGAATATCTTTGAGCGCTGGGCGTCAGCCGCCCCTTTTTTATGCGCTACGGTTTTTGCATGGGAGTGTCCGCTCATGTTTGTAGTTTGTATCTTAATACAAGATACAGGTTACAGCAAATCTTTCCGAGAATTGGGGATGCCCAGGTGTTTATAGGCGAGAGCAGTGGCAATTCTTCCTCGCGGAGTTCGCTCCAGAAACCCCAGCTGTAGCAGGTAGGGCTCGTATACGTCCAGAATGGTTTCTTGTTCTTCTGCCACAGTGGCAGCCAAGGTCTGAATCCCCACGGGCCCGCCTGAAAACTTGTGGATTACGGCCTCCAATATCTTGCGGTCGTCTGACTCCAGGCCCAGTTTATCAATGCCCAAGAAACCAAAGGCGCGTTCTGTAAGCGCTTGGTCAACCAGCTTGGCCTCCTCAAGGGTTGCCACGTCCCTGATGCGCTTTAATATCCTGTTTGCCGCTCTCGGAGTAAACCTGGAGCGGGAGGCCACGGCTGCCCGCGCCTGCTCGGTGAGCCGCAATTGCAAGATTGCACAAGAGCGCTCCACAATCTTTTCAATGTCTTTTTGTTCATAGAAGTTGAGCTGGAAAATGGCTCCAAAGCGGCTGCGGAAGGGCGAGGGAAGCTGTGCCATCTTGGTGGTGGCTCCAATCAGGGTGAAGCGGGGGAGGGCAAGTTCCATGGTGCGGGCCATGGGGCCCTTGCCCAAGACCAAATGGAGCTTGTAGTCCTCCATGGCAGAGTACAGGGTTTCCAAAACCTGGTTTGACAGACGGTGGCATTCGTCAACGAACAGCACCTCCCCATCCTGAAGATTGGTGAGGAGGGAA
>Ga0209542_10010535_pt1 | contig 16638 bp, 13 predicted proteins | sample RifCSPhighO2_01_FD_184028 | JGI IMG/M metagenome (GOLD analysis project Ga0209542, IMG submission 184028) | Soil microbial communities from Rifle, Colorado - Rifle CSP2_plank highO2_0.1 (SPAdes) (version 2) | ecosystem: Environmental > Terrestrial > Deep subsurface > Rock core/Sediment ...
ACACATAAATAACCAAAAATCAAAGCTGTGGTTTTCTTTAATTTTTTCCTTTATCTTAGTAGTTCTTGGTGTTATTTGTATTTATATTAGTATTAATGCTATCTATGGTCATATAGCAGTGATTATTACACAAAAATAAACAAGAATTTATTAAACTATTTTTTCTTTTTTATTATTTATTTTGTCAAACTTTTCGGATTAATTAAAAGCTTATCCAGATTATTTATGAAGTTTTCATACTTTTTCTTATTATCATAAATATCGTTGTCAACCATACACTTAATTTCTCCTTTTTATTTAAAAGGTAATGTGTGTCGGTGACTTCGGATAAAATAATAAAATAAAAGTCCCCGCCGGCGGACTCGAACCACCAGTCGCTCGGGTTCAGCTGTCTGTTTTTCATTCTTAGTTATAAACTTTAAGTCTAACAGCGAATTTATCTACAGCCGAGAGCTTTACCATTAAGCTAGGCGGGGTTTATAAAGAATACTCAGTATAATAACTTATAAATTTTACTAAAAACTAGTTTTTCTGTGGACTCTTTTTAGTTCCTTTTTCAAAGTTTTCTCGTTGCTTTTTTCCGAGGCTTTTTTCTAAAAAGGCTCTAAGAAAATTTCAATGTTTGCTTTTTAATTCTAGTCTAGCAATATTTGATCTTCTTATTACTAGTCTATTTCCTTTTCCAGTAAACTGTATAGATGCAGGGGGCAATCTTATATTTCCAAATAAATTTAATTGAGGTTCAATTTTATAAGTAATTACTCTCTCTTCTCCAGAATGCAGTGTTTTTAATTCCCAAACAAATCTTAATCCTTTGCTTCCTTGTTGTATATGTTTTGGTTCTAAAGTTCCAAAATTACTATAATGTTTTATTAAAGCGGGCAATAAATCAATAATTTTTAAGTCATTTATATTTTTGTTTGTGTTATTCTGAATAGTTAGCACAACCTTAAGATGATGTCCTTTATCATCTTTTACAGTAATTATCTTTTTTATAATTCTTAAAGACCTGCTTTTTACATAATAAATTAAACTAATCAATATGACAAAAACAACAACAGTGAAAAACAGGCTTGTATAATCTGTTTCAATTTCAATATTAATTTCTTCCCCAGGTTTTAATTTTAAGTCCCAAGATAGATAATTCTCTTGATTTTCTTTTATATATTCTCCTTTAAGTGTTGTTTTTGTAAAAAACCTTTCAAAAGAACCTATTGGATATTTAACATTTTTCTCAACAAATAAATTCCCATTGTTGCTCTTTGTAATAATAACTTTATTTGTTAAAAATCTGCTTTCTCTGCTAGTCTTTTCATTTAAGTTGCTGCTTGGTTTTACTTTTATATTAATTACTTTTTCACCTTTTAAAGACCCATCCTTAAATAACCTTAGAAATAGTTCATAATCTCCAGGCAATGTTTCTTGATTCAGATTTAAAGAAAATGTTTTTGTAATTTCTTCTTTTCTCTTTATATTTACTTTATATTTTTCATTAAAATCTCCGCTAATAACATAAAAATCTAAATAACTAAAATCTTCATTAACATTATTCTTAAAGTTTACATCAAATTTTGTATCTATACCAGGAATAATCTCATCATTAATATCTGCCTTTATGTTTATAATGTCTCCAGGCGACATAATAAATGAAGTTAATTGGGAAACTTCCCTAAAATTTTCATCTTGCAAAGACTTCACAACAACATTAGTTGTATAAGCCCTTTCTGGTTTTAAATTTAGGGCATATTTTATGCTTACTTGAAAAACACTCTCTTCATTTTGTGCTATATTCGTGCTCCCTGGTTTAATATTAATACTTTCAATATAATCTGAAAAAGGGGCAACTGAAAAAGGATCAGGTGTTACTCTTATTGTTTGTTCTCTAATATCATTGTTTTTTACTTTTAAAATAAATAAAACCTCACTCCCTGGAAAAGCCTTGTTATCAACTCTTGCAGATGTTACCTCTATTTTCTGGGCACTAGCAACAGTAACTAATAGAATTATTAAAATAAATAAGATAACAGCGCTTTTTTTTAATATCATTATCTATTATTTCCAGAAACTAATATTTAAACATTTTGGTGGTTTTTCTGCATTGTAGATCTCAAAATTTACTTCATCTTAATATATTACTATTCAGGCTGTCTTCCAGAACCTCCAGCAGCTAAAGCCAAAGCACCAAGAACATATTTTCTTAAGATTGGTAAATTATCTACATTCATCATTTTTTTCAATATAATCTTTGGTCTAAAATAAAAACTTCTTAAAGCAAACCTTTGCAAGGCCTTTAATTCACTAGAGTTTCTGCCATGAGTTACCCAAGGCAGTTCATCTTCATCACCTGAAAATCCACTCCAAGTTTGATAATTATCCCAGTTTGCATGGCTCGAAGTTAAATTTCCATATTCTTTTGCTTCTTTATACAATTGTGTTCCAGGATAAGGTACAGTAACTGTGAATTGTGCCCAATCTGGATTTAATTCTTTTGCAAAATTTATTGTGGCAATGTCATCTTCTCTATTTGCACCAGGTAAACCTATCATAAAATAACCCCTAGTTTCAAGTCCAGCCTCTTTTGCCCACTTAAAAGCATTTCTTATTTGTTCTAAAGTTGTATCCTTGTGTATTGTATCAATTAATTTTTGAGTTCCACCCTCTACTCCAAAATGAAGCCCATAACATCCAGCTTCTTTCATTTTTTTCAATAAATCTAAATCAACTAATCCAGCCCTAGTAATACAACTCCAAATAATCTTTTTATGTAATCCCTCTTTTATAATTGCATCACATAACTCAATAGTTCTTTTTTTATTTAATGTAAAAGTATCGTCTCTTATTAATATTTCTTTAGCACCATATTTTTCAACTAACAATTTCATTTCTTCTATAACTCTTTGTATTGAATGCATTCTGTATCCTGTATTTGCAGTAGCACAAAATGTACATCTATAAGGGCACCCCCTTGTAGTAATCATTGTATAAGCAGGCAATCTTTTATAATAAGAAACAGAAGGCCTGTATAATTTCATATTAATTAAGTCTCTGTCTGGTATTGGAAAATTGTCTATGTCTTGAATCTTTTGGCTAGGTTCATTTTTTATAACAGTCCCATTTTCTTTAAAAACAATTCCAGATATATCATTTATTTGTAATTTTTTTTCAAAAGAATCTAGTAATTTTTTAAAAGTTATTTCAGCCTCGCCAATAGTTACAACATCTATATATTCTTCTTGTGCAGTCTCAATAGGCCTTACAGAAGCATGAGTTCCCCCAACAATAACCTTAATATTTTGATTAACCTTTTTTGCTTCTTTGCATACATCTAAAGACTGGCTAAACATAGAAGTTAGCATTGCTACTCCAACAACATCATAATTTCCTTTTCTTATAAATTCACCAAGTTCTTCTAAAGAAATTCCTTCTGCTTCGCAGTCTTTTATTTCTGCTATATGTCCATTATTGTTTAAGTAAGTAGCAATATAAATCAAGCTTAAAGGCTCTGATTTTGGTCCTACCTTTTTGCCAAGTTTTTTCCAATATCCATTATCCAAAGAAGGCATAACTAATAGCGCTTTCATTTTAAATCTTTTAAAAATAACTCCTTTTAAATTTATTGTAAACTATTGTTAATTTTTATATATTTATATTTTGCTATGGTTTTGCACAAAGAGTACTAGTCTGCACAAAAAGTCCAAATTGAAGAAGACATTGATATTCCTTTCTGATTTCATTTTCTAATACTATCTGCAAAAAACCCAAATAATATTATTTGCACCCCAATTAGTATTAGAAGCATAGTTAAAATTGTAGAAGGCATATGTCCAACTCTTCCTGTTGTTATAAAAAAATAAAATAATCTTATTCCAATTAATAAACCAAGAAAAATAAAAAACAAGCCTATAGAGCCAAAGAATTTCAAGGGTGCAAAATCTCTGTAAATCCTTAATATATTTACCCAGGCTTTAATTGCAAAATTAAATGGCCCCTTAAAAAGCCTGCTTTCTCTTGTTAAGTTTGTTGTTATTGGAACTTCTGTTATATTCATCTTTGCTTTTGCAGCTCTTATTAATTGTTCTTGAGTATAAGTAAAATCATTGATTATAGGAATTTGTGCAACTTTGTTTCTAAATGCCCTAAACCCAGTTGTTGTGTCTTTAATTTTTCTTTTTAATAATCCTGAAAATACATAAGCAAAAGCTATATTTCCAAATTTTTTCATAAAAGACCCGCTATATATTCCTTTTCCAAACCTGCTTCCTAAAACTAAGTCATAACCTTCCTGTATTTTTCTAATTAAATTAGGTATAAAATAAGAAGGATATTGTCCATCAGCATCAGTATGAACAATAATGTCAGCACTTAATTCAACGCATTTTTTCATCTCAGTTCTAAAAGTCTCTGCTAAACCTAAATTATATGGGTGAGAATAAACTAGTGCACCGTGTTGTTTTGCAATTTCAGCAGTTTTATCTTTTGAGCCATCATTAATAACCTGTATCTTGTAATTATACTTGTTTTCATCCATAACTTTCTTTATTTCATCTATTAATTTGCCTATTGTTTGCTCTTCATTATATGCAGGTATTGTAATTATAACAAGTTCTTTTGACATTTACATTTCTCCAATATATTTTTCTTTCAAACAAAGCACTTTAGTAAAAATCGTTTGTTTTATTTTCAGGGGTTTTCTCGTCATTTTACGAACTTTCTTTCCAGTTTTTCAGCGAACGCTTTTCTTAAAAGGGTTATAAGTAAACTTTAAAAAGATTTCTTATAATAATTTAATATGCCTAATATTAAAATAGGAATAATTGGCGGTTCTGGACTAGATGATCCTGATATTTTAAAGGATAAAAAAGAAAAGGAAGTTACAACACAATATGGAAAACCATCTTCATCTTTAACAATAGGAAAAATTAGTGGTGTTGATGTTGTTATTTTAGCAAGACATGGGAAAAAACATACAATACCACCAACACAAGTTAACTATAGAGCAAATATATCTGCATTAAATCAAGAAGGCTGCACACATATTTTGGCAACAACAGCAGTAGGTTCTTTAAAAGAAGAGATAGGGAGAGGAGATTTAGTAATTATAGACCAGTTTATAGATTTTACAAGACATAGAAAAATAACTTTTCATGAAAGTTTTGAAAATGGTTCTGTTCATACTCCAATGGCTACACCTTTTAATGAAGACTTAAGAAAAAAATTAATTGAAACATGTAAAGAATTAAAATTTAAAGTACATGAAAAAGGAACTGTAATAACAATTGAAGGTCCTCGTTTTAGCACAAGAGCAGAATCTCATATGTTTAGGTCTTGGGGTGCAGACATAATAAATATGTCAATAGCTCCAGAAGCAATTCTAGCAAATGAATTACAAATACCTTATGCTGTAATTGCTATGTCAACTGATTATGACTGCTGGAAATTGGAAGAAACACCTGTAACTTGGGAAGATATATTAAAAGTATTTCATTCAAATGCAAAAAATATTACTGATTTATTAATTAATATTATCCCAAAAATAAAATAATAATTTATTTAAGTTATTTTTATTCCTAAGAATTTATTTGATAATAAATTATTTGTGGCTAACAAAACTGATATATAACCTATTTGACTTGTTAAGCTACTTTCAAATAAATTTAGATTAATTAATATGGCAGTTAATTCATTAAATAAAAATACGATAAGTAACAAAAAAGCAAGGTCTTGCGCTGCATATTTTAGTATAATATTAATTATTTTCATATTATTTTAAATAATTTAAGTAAAATAAATATAATAATCCCATAAACAACCAACCTTACAATATTGTCTGTGTCTTTTAAGTCCATATTCTTATAAAACTAAACTAATTAATAAAGCTTGCCTTAAGATTTCCGGAAATTCTGGAAAGTTTTAAATTTATTTATGTTTTATACTTATTATTTTTTAAAATAACGCCGACGCCCGGATTTGAACCGAGAAGTCCGAAGACCTAGTTTTCGAGATTTACCTATAACCAAAATTTGATAAAAACCTTGGTATATCTAGTGCCTTACCTGATTAGGCTACGTCGGCAATACATAAGAATTTGTAATTTTTATTTAAATACTTATTTATTATAAAATAAAAATAAAAGAAAAAAATAATTCATATTTTTGTAATTATCGTCTTCCTTTTTTTACAGCAGCTCTTTTTTTTGTAGCCATGTTTGTTCCTCCTTTTTTCCTTTCTAACCTTGATTCTATTTTTTCATCAATTGCTAGCATCAATTTTTCTAATTTGAATATTCTTCTTAGGCTGTAAATCATTCCAGCAACAGCACCCAATAAAATATACAAAATAAGTCCTGGTTCTATTAAACAAGATGTAGCCATTAAAAAATCACCTCTTACAAAATATACATGCACTAATTATATAAAAACTTTTCTAAAAAATTCAAAAAAACTTTAAATTCTCTTTGACAAATTGTCATCAATTATAATTAAGTTTTTGCTTATTAATTCATCTTTGAAAATATTTTATTCTCTTAATAATTTTTCAATCATGCTTGCAAAAGCAGGCCTGGTTATAAATACACCAGCAGTTATGCCAACAATAGTTGTTACAGCAAGACCCCTTATTAATCCAGCCCCAGCCCACCATAAAGGTATCATTGCAGCAACAGTAGTTGCATAAGCAGCTAATATAATAGAAAAAGCTCTTTTTAATTTGTTTTTCCAGTTTAATTCTGTACCTTCTCCCTTTAATGTCTCATCTACAATTACAATTTGGTCATCAACACCAGTTCCAACAGCAGCTAATATACCAGCTATTGAAACTAAGTCAAGGTTCCATTTTATTGCAGAAGCAAAACCAAGAATTATTATTATTTCAGATACCATTGTGATTATCATTGGAAAAATTATTTTTAGTTTCCTATACCTTATAAAAATTACACCAGAAACACCTAAAATTGCCAGCCCAAATGTTAAGAATATATTTTTTGTAAAACCCTCTCCAAGCACAGGGCTTATGCTCTCTATTTTTATGATATTCAATTTTTGTGGCAAACTTCCAGTTATTAAAACAGTTTGTAATTTACCCATATTTGTTAATGCATTTTTGTAAGCCTCTTGTTGTGTACTGCCAAAACCAGGACCAGAAATAGCTATTGATGTTGCTTCTTGTCCTTTTAATGAAGAAGAAATTTTTAAGCTGTCTACTAATTGATCATCTAAATATAAATCAAGGCTTTGTTCTAAATACCCATTTGCATCTTCTTGTATATCTTTTGTTACTAATGCGTGTTTTTTTGCAGCTTCAGGACTTAATCTTATTGCAAATTCAAAATTACACACAAGACCATTATTAGATGGATTGCAAGAATTAATTCCACTGCAGCTTCCATCCCCCCTGCAAACATAAGGTATATCCTTTTTACCACCCTCAAAAACAGTTTTATTCCCTATTTTAGCCTCAAATTTTCCTTGTTTAGCAATTAATGATTCTACTTCCTCTTTTGTTGCACCAGCTAACTCAGCTAAAATAAATATATTTCCATCCAGGTCTTTTGCAGATCTTATTTTTATATCTGACAAACCATAAATATTCAGTCTGTTATTTAATATGTCAATTAATGCACTTATCTGGTTTTCATTAAGATTTTGTTCAGGTTTTAATAAAACCCTTGTCCCTCCAACTAAGTCCAGCCCCTCTTTTATATTAGACTTTTCTACATTTTTTACAGTTATATCAATGCTGCCAGGAGATAAAAAAGCTATTGGCCCTCTATCTGTTTCAATAACAAATTTTATTTCTTTTATTATTTCTCTTTTTATTCTTGCAAAATCATTTGTGCTATTTATCTTTTGATTATTAATTCTTAATAAATCTGAACCAACATCTAAATTAACTCCTTTATCAACAGATTTTATTGTTAAATTATTTAATTTAAATCCAATTGAATTTGTTACTTGATATGTTAAATTTTTTGTGCTAGTTTCTACACTTATTGTTTTTGATTTAATGTCTTTTGTAGCATCAAAAATAACATTCTGAAATTCTTGAATACTTGTAACTGGAATATTATTAACAGCCCTTACTATATCACCTTCTCTTAATCCAGCTCCAAGAGCATCACCACCAACATTTCTTACTTCTATTCCATTTGCAAAAGGTCTTGGATTTATAGCTAAAATCATTATTATTACTACTGAAATTAATAATATTACTTTCCAGTCAAAAAATCTTCTAATCTTCATCTTTTAAATACCACCTTAGTAAAGAAGCATTCCAGACATATGTAGCAATTATATCAGTACTTAGTCCAATTATTAAAACAATAAACATTTCTTTTAATAAAAAAGATTTTACCACAATAGTTCCTAATGTTAAGGCAACTATAGTTGTTAAAGTCATTGTAAATCCAGTAAAAAATGACCCTTTTATTCTATTGTACACAGTTCCTTCTTTTCTTTTAAGTACTTTTGTTGTTAACAAAATGTCAGTATCTATGCCATAGCCTATCATTAATAATAAAGCGGCTATTGTTGCATCAGTTACTCTAAATCCTAATAAGTTTATGGCAGCAATAGTAACAGTAATATCAATAATTGGCGATGATATAATGGCAATAGAAGGAATAATTTTTCTATAAATAATAATTACAGTTACTGTCATAAGTAAAAATGCCAGCAAGATTGTTAAAATCATCTGCTTATAAAATCTTTCTCCCAAAATTGGGCTTGTTTCTCTTGCAAAATAATTTTTTTCATCTTCAAGTTTTATTTCTAATATCTCTTCAAGTGCTTTCCTTAATTCTTTTTCTTTTATATTTGAACTCTCAATTATTATTCCATTTTTTTGCTCTGTTGCAAGTTCACTTAGTTCCCTTATAAAAAATTCTCCATCTGCAAATTTTATTCTTAATTTATTTTCTAAATCAGATTTTTCTATTAATTTTTCACTATAAATCTCTGCACTTAAACCTCCCTTTAATGAAACATCTTTATTTACTATGTCTCCTGTATTTTGATACTGGTTAAAAATAATAAGCACACTTGCTAAAATCATTAAAATAGGCAAGACCAAGACTACCTTATAGTGCTTATTATAAAATTCTTCCATATTGATTTTTTGTTTTTATTCAGTTTATAAAATTTATGATAATTTGTAATTATAGTAAATATTAACCCATAGTTAATTTTATATATTGTAACCTATATTCTCTTAATTATCAAAAGAGGTATAATGAAATCATTATTTTTAATGTTTATATTAGTATTAATTACTGTAAATGTAGTTTTTGGTAATAGCCTTAATATAAATCTAGATAAACAAGTTTATGTTCCTTCAAGTAAATTATCTGGTTCTATTAACTTAAATTTAAGTTCTGCTTTAGATTTAGGTATTAGTCCAAAAATAACTATTTCTTTAGGTAATTCAAGAGAAGAAAGAGACATTATCAGCATCTTAAAAAGTCTAGAACCTAATTTAAATATACAAGAGAGTTCTATTAATTCAGTAAATCCAGAAAATGAAAAAATATTTGATTTAGATAGCCCTAAATTATTTATTTTAAAAACAACAAAAGGAAGCATAATTGATAGAGCAGACTTTGAGATAGAAGGTCTTAGTAATAACGGTTTTCCATTTTCTCCTTATTTAGATGTAGACAATGATGATACTATTGAATGGATATTTATAGGTAGTTTTAATAGCTGGTCAGATAATTCTGTTGTACCAAAAGGCCTGACAAATAAAAAATCTAATGAAGAAATAGTCATTAATGATAATTCATTTTTATATTGTAATATTCTTGATTTGCCATTTTCAAATTTGTTTAACATTTCAATTAATATTATTGCAGAAAATATAGAAGGAAATATAAGTCTGGGCATATTTGATTTTAACCCAAATACAGAAACAGCAAGCAATAAAAGAGGCACATGTACTCTGCCAAATAATTTGGGAAATAATGAATTAAGTTGTGTAATTAATACAACAATATTCTTAAATGGAAACCATTTAGTCTGTTTTTATAATACTGAAAATTCTGGAAAATATAACCTGATACTTGATGAAATTGGAAACACAAGTTATAGGTGTAGTTCTTCATTATTAGATACAGATGAAGAAAAATGTAGCTTTCTTGAAACAGGTGATCTTTTTATAAAATCATTTAAACCAAATTTTTTAAGTGAATTAAGGGCTAAAGTTAAATTAAGCAGTACAGTATTGGACAATTTTAATGAAATCATTACAAATAATGTAGAAAATTGCAAAGAAGATAAAAACAATGAATGTAATATAATTATAAAAGCAGCAAGCAAAAACAACCAAGGTAGTATAAAATTAAGTAATCTTAATCTTGAATATACAAAGCCAAACAGCATAGTTTCTACTTCAAGAAAATTCTATAACTTGGAATTTATACAAGCAAAAATTCTAGGCTTAGGCAACACTAGTTTTAAAAATTATTCTTTAAATATACCTATTTCTGTTTTTGATAATTTTACAATACCATCTGCTATTGGAAATTCTACTAATATGAGTTTAATAGTAAAACTCAATAATTTGGTTGCAGAAAAAAATATTGAGATAAATACAAACCTTGTTCCTTCAACAAAGATTATATTTGAAAATTCTAAATCAATATTAACAAAACTAAAAGACAACAAAGACATAAACGAATTTTTATTAGATTCTGGCCTTGACTTGAGTTTATCAATTAATATATTAAATAATTATGAATCAGAATTAGACAATATTGAAAAAGACAGTTTATTAAGTATAGATGCAAAATCTGAAAAAGTAGAAAGAATAAAAGGAGAATTAAACTTATTGATTAAAGACTTGCCAAAATCTGTAATTATAAAAGAAGACATTTCATATCCAAGGATTACTCCTGAAAAAATTAATGAACAAATATTAGGCAATGAAAAAGAGGAAAACATACTTGCTCTGCAAGATTCAGTAACTATAGATACAAACGTTAAATTAATTAGAACCACAGATTTTTCAGACAAGTTTTCAGAGAAAACCTATATAAAAAGAGCAATAACTTCAGAATTAAGTGATTATTTTATTTTCGAGGATATTCCAAAAGAAGTTGCTCAAACTACAGATTCTATTACAATTGGAAATAAAGATTCTACAATAGTAAAAACAGACCCATTAATAAAATGGCATTTTACAGGCAAAGGAGAATTAAGATATATAATTAATGGAAATGTTCTCAATAAGATAGATAAAATTATAACTGTGGTTTTTTCACAACCTAAAGAAGAACCAAAGGCCTCGGTTTGTGGTGACAATATTTGTACAGAAATATTAGAAGACAAAGTTAGTTGTCCAGTTGATTGCAAGCCAAAATACAAAATTAATTGGTTTTTAATTATATTTTTAATAATTATATTAATTCTTGGCATAATTTATTTTAACTTTTTCATGAGCAAAAAAAGATTAACATATGTATTTAGAAAAAAACCATTATTTACCACACCACAAGATGAAACAAACCTAAAAAATTATATATTAAAATCTTTAAATAAAAAAGTCCCTAAATCATTAATATATAAAATTTTATTAAAGAAAAAATGGACAAAAGATCAGATAGATTATGTATTTAAAAAAATAAACAAATAATCTTGGAAATGTTTTTATATTATTAATTTTTAATTATTTCTTAATGGGAAAGATAAACTGGAAAAACAAGTGCTGGGTTACTACAATTTTCTTAATTAAAGACAAGAAAGTTCTTTTAACATGGAATAAGAATTTAAAAACATGGATTCCAGTTGGGGGTCATATTGAAAACTAGGTGAAACACCAGAAGAGGCTATTTTAAGGGAAGTAAGAGGGGAAGTTAGTTGTTCTTTTATTTTTTACCCAGAATATATTTCAATAAATGATGTAAAAATAATTAAGCCATTTAGTATTCAAATTGAAAAAGTTTTTTATCACAATTGCCATATAAACGTTTATAGGTATCTAAAAAAATCAAAAGTTAATTTTCCTTTTGGATTAGAGATAATCTTCTAATTAATTTGCTTATTTTTTGTTATATATTATAAATGATTAATGACAAAATATTTTATAAACTTATTTAATTTATATTATAACAAATGAGCAGTAACCTGTCTAGAAGAGATTTTTTAATATTAAGTATACTTGCCGGTATTACTATTTTACAAGAACCAAGAGTATTACTTTCTCAAGAAAGAAAACATAAAAAAGTAATTTCTGATCCAGATATACTGCCTTTTTATGAAACTCAGGTTGAACATCTGAAAAAAGGAGAAATTGATTACAATTGTAAAGAAACTTTTAATCCATATTTTGAGATGTGGTTAAAAGTAAAAAAATATGTAAAAGAAAATGGTTTGACAGATGATGGCGTTTATCATTTTAATCAGTCAATTCCAGAAGAACTAAGATCAAAATTAGAATCATTATACAATTTTCATATATCTAATGAACTTAAGCAAGATGATTTTTCTGATATTGAAAATTTAGAAGAATACATAAGAAAAAACCAATTAGATCATTCTCAGGTTTTAGATTCAGTAAACAATAACCAAGTTGTTTTAATTGGTGAATCCCATATAAATGCTAAGCACACAAACTTAGAATTTAGATTAGTTTTTGGGTCAAAAAGAGAAAACTTAGTTTACATTGATGAGTCTTTCCAAATTGACAGAGAAACATTTTTTAAAAGTTACATGGATGGTGATAATTCTGCTCTTGAAGATATTGCTGCAAAATTATTAGATCCAGGGGAGATTAGGGGTTTTCTAAAATTTTTAAGGCAATATAAAATACCTATTGTTTTAGCAGACTTTTGTAATGATCTAGAAAAAAGAGTAGTGCCTGATTTTGATCCTAAGTTTGTTTTTACAAGAAGAGACTCTGTAAGAGAGTCAATATTTGCAAGGCAGATTTCATATGCTGTAAAAAAAAGCAATAAACTAATAGGTTCATTTGGTGGCTTGCACTTGCGCCCTGATAATTTACCTAAATATCTTAAAAAAGAAGGTATTATTCCATTAATAATCTCAGGAAGTGACTTTACAAGTAATGTTTATAATACTGCCTTGGATGTTTCTAATGGAGAAGATATTTATTTTAAAAGAGAAGATAAAATAATATTTGTAGCAGAGGGATTAAGATGGTATGCTAAAAGCAGAGAGTCATGGTTATCAATGAAAAAAGTTTTAGACAAAAAATAATTATTCTTTTTCTATTTTAGCTAAATTAGAAACACTGTCATTTTCATTTAATTTAATTAATCTTACTCCAGAAGTATTTCTTCCAATAACATTAATTTGAGAAATATTTAATCTTATTACTTGGCCTTTTTTTGTTATAATAATTATTTCATCTTCATCTTTAACAATGCATGTTGAAATAACATGGCTATTTTTTTCATTTATTTTTATGTTTCTAACCCCCTTCCCACCCCTTCTAATTAATGGGTATTCTTCTAATTTTGTTCTCTTTCCAAATCCTTTTTCAGTTACAGTTAACAAAGAAACATTTTCATTTACAATTTCTAAACCAACAACGCAATCGTTTTCTCTTAATTTAATACCTCTTACTCCAGAAGAATTTCTTCCCACTTCTCTTACGTCTTTTTCATTAAACCTAACTGCTTTTCCTAATTTGGTTGTTAAAATTAATTCAGAATTATTGTCAGTTAATATTACTTTTACAACCTCATCTTTTTCTTTTAAATTAATTGCAATTATTCCTGTTTTTCTTATATTAGAATATTCTGTTAATTTAGTTTTTTTAATCAAGCCATTTTTAGTTGCAAATACTAAATTATAATTATCAATAAATTTATTTATGCTTAAGCAAGTATTTATTTTTTCATTTTGTTCTATTCTTAATAAATTAACAATAGCCTTTCCTTTGCTATACCTGGAACTTTCAGGGATTTCATAGCCATTTAGCCAGTAAACCTTGCCTTTATTTGAGAAAAACAGAACATAATTTAAATTGCTGGAAATTAGTAAATTTTGAACTAAATCTTCTTCTTTTATACTTGTTCCTTGTATTCCCTTCCCCCCCCTGTTTTGTTGTCTGTAAGTTGTTAAAGGCACGTATTTTATATATCCAGAATAAGTTAATGTCACAACTATATCTTCTTCTTTAATTAAGTCTTCTTTGACAAAATTATCAATTTCTTCATGTATTATTTCTGTTCTTCTTTTATCAGAATATTTTTCTTTTAATTCAGTTAATTCTTGTTTTATAACTTCAATTACTTTTTGTTCAGAAGCTAATATAACTTTTAATTCTATAATTAACTGTTTTAATTTTTCCAAGTCTTCATTTATTTTTTCAGTTTCTAATCTTGTTAATCTCTGTAATCTCATTTCTAAGATAGCAATACTTTGTTTTTCACTTAAATTAAATGTAGAAGATAAATTTGTTTTAGCTATTCCTGTATTTTCAGCTTGTTTTATTAAGGAAATTACATTGTCAATATTTTGTAAAGCAATCTTTAATCCTTCTAAAATATGTTCTTTTTCTTCAGCCTTGTTTAAATCAAATTTTGTTCTTCTTGTAATCACATTTTTTCTATGTAAAATATAATTTTCAATAATTTGCTTTAAATTCAAAATCTTAGGTTCATTATTTACCAAAGAAAGCATTATCACCCCAAAAGTCGTTTGTAAAGAAGAATGTTTATATAACTGATTTAATATTAATTGTGTATCTACATCTTTTTTAAGATGGATTATAACTCTTATACCAGTCTTGTCAGATTCATCCCTAATATCTTTTATTCCTTCTATTGTTCCATCTTTTACTAAATTAGCAATGCCCTCAATCAATAAAGATTTGTTAACTTGATAAGGAATTTCTTTGATTATTATTTTATTTTCTTCAATTTCAGTCTTAGCTCTTACAATTAGTTTTCCTTTTCCAGTCTTGTAATAATCTTCAATTCCTTTTCTTCCATTAATTATAGCACCAGTTGGAAAATCTGGGCCTTTAATTATCTTCATTAATTCAACAACATCTGCATTTGGATTTTCTAGTATTAATAAGACCCCATCAATAATTTCAGATACATTATGAGGTGGAATATTTGTTGCCATACCTACTGCTATTCCTGTGCTTCCATTCAAAAGCAAATTAGGTAATCTAGAAGGTAGTACAACTGGTTCTTTCAAAGAACCGTCAAAATTAGGGACAAAATCAACAGTTTCTTTTTCAATGTCAATTAGCATTTCTTCAGCTAATTTATGTAATTTTGCTTCTGTGTATCTCATTTGACTTGGAAAAATATAATCTGCGCTTCCAAAATTTCCATGTCCATGAACTAAAGGGTATCTCATATTAAAATCTTGGACCATTCTTACTAATGATTCATAAATTGGTGCATCGCCATGTGGATGATACTTAAAACAAGCTCCGACAATCATTGCACTTTTTCTAAATTGCTTTGTATTTGAAAGTCCCATTTCATGCATTGTGTAAAGAATTCTTCTATGAACAGGCTTTAATCCATCTCTTACATCAGGTAATGCTCTCCCAACAATAACAGACATAGAATAATCTAGGTAAGCTTCTTTTAGTTGATCTTCAACTATAACTCGTTTTATTTGTAATTCTTCTGTCATAATTGTGTTTTAATATCATCTCTAATTTTCAAAAGCATTTCCAAAGGCAATTCTTTTTTAAGATAAGGAGCATAATTTCCTTTTGGATTTTGGTCTATAAATTCAATATTATTAATTTTTCTTGGAGAATTGAATCTCGGAATAAGATGCCAATGAATATGGGGAGAATTATTTCCTAATAATACAACATTAGACCAATCATGATTAAATAATTTTTTTACAGCTTTATCCCATTCTGGAATTACTATATCAAATAATTCATTCCTTTCTAATAAATTCATATCAGTAACTCTTTCAGCTTCTTCTCTTAAAGCCCAAGCATAACACCTCCCTAAATAAGGAAACTGAGCAGTATGTAAAAATAAGCCCCAATTATCATATCTTTTTATTCTAAATTGTTCATATTCCATTTTTATACATCAAGATTCTTGGCAAACTTTGCATTTGCCATTATGAACTCCTTTCTTGGTTCTACTTCTTCACCCATTAAAATTGTAAACATTCTGTCAGATTGAATAGCATCTTCAATAGTAATTTGTTTTAAAATTCTTTTTTCTTTGTCCATTACAGTTTCATGCAATTCATCTGCATCCATTTCCCCTAATCCCTTAAATCTTAAAATTACAATATCATTTCCTAGTTCTTTTTTTAATTCTTCCAAAGCTTTTTCATCTTTAGCATAATAAGAGCTTTTTCCTTTGATTACTTTGAATAAGGGTGGCAGTGCTAAGAAAACATTTCCATTTTCAATTAATTTTTTCATATGTCTGTAAAAAAAGGTTAATAATAAACATGATATATGATTTCCATCTGAATTATGCAAAGTTAGTCCACCTAATCCACCAATAAAACTTCTGTTTAAATCTACTGAAATATCATAAACATAATTATCTTCAGGTTTTATTTTTTCTATTTTGAGAACTTTTACAGCTTGAAAATCTTTATTGACTTCAATTATATTCCTTCTATCTTCTCCTTTTGTGGATTTTTTAATAAACTCATTTAGTTTCCATGCATTCTTATGATC
>Ga0209542_10010536_pt1 | contig 16637 bp, 15 predicted proteins | sample RifCSPhighO2_01_FD_184028 | JGI IMG/M metagenome (GOLD analysis project Ga0209542, IMG submission 184028) | Soil microbial communities from Rifle, Colorado - Rifle CSP2_plank highO2_0.1 (SPAdes) (version 2) | ecosystem: Environmental > Terrestrial > Deep subsurface > Rock core/Sediment ...
AATACCGTATTCCGGGCGTCAACCAAACACAGGTTAACCCAAAAGCCGGAATGACTTTCGCCAACGGCCTTCGGGCGCTACTTCGCCAGGACCCAAATATTATTATGGTCGGAGAGATCCGCGATAGCGAAACGGCTGGTTTAGCTATCCAGGCAGCCTTAACCGGGCATTTGGTCCTAAGTACCCTGCACACCAATAATGCCGCCACTTGCTTACCCCGTTTGCTGGATATGGGTATTGAGCCGTTTTTAATCGCCAGCACCGTGCGGGCAGTTATCGGCCAGCGCCTGGTCAGACGTCTGTGTCCGCAGTGCCGGGAGCGCTATGAGGCTGACACTAAGAGCTTGGAGAGTCTGGGTGAGATTTTTAACTTCAATGACACGGCAGTTATGGGCCGCCTGAACCAACTGGAGAAAGAAGCCCAGGCTGGAGGTATAGGAGTTGACAAAGACGGACGGCCAGACGAGCTAGCGTCTACGGCCAAAGGTATTACGCGCCTGTGGCGGGCTCACGAAGGCGGCTGTGAAGCCTGCAACCACAATGGTTTTAAAGGCCGGGTCGGCATCTACGAAGTGCTTGGTAATACTCCCCAGATCCAAAGCCTGATAGTCACCAATGCCACAAGTGAAAAAATACAGGAACAAGCTATAGCCGAGTCGATGATTACCATGCAATTGGACGGTTTAATCAAAGCTTTGCGTGGCCTAACAGCCATCGAAGAAATTCTGCGTGTAACCAAGGAATAAACTAGTGAGTACCTTCAACTACACCGCCCGGGATCACGATAACCAAATAATCAGCGGGGTGGTTAGCGCTACCGACAGAACGACAGCCATGCAGACTATACGGGCCCAAGGTCTTAGCCCCATACTAATCAAAGCCGGGGAAGAGGCTAGCAAGTTGGGACGTTTAGGCTCAATTAAACTTGGTGGAAAAGTCAAAACCAAGGACCTGGTAGTTTTTACCCGACAACTGGCTACCATGATTAACGCCGGCGTGCCAATGGCTCGCTCACTGAATACCCTTCAAACCCAAACTGAAAATAAGGCCTTCAAAGAAAAACTTGGGCAAATTGCCAAAAAAGTCGAGAGTGGCATCGGACTGGGCAAGGCGTTGGCAGAACACCCTGAAGTTTTTTCAAATATTTACATTAATATGGTTAGTGCTGGCGAGGAAGGCGGTATTTTAGATGAAGTCCTGAACCGCTTGGCCTTGCAGGTCGAAAAAGACGCCGAGATAAAACACAAGGTCAAAAGCGCCATGGCCTATCCAGTAGTGGTTTCTGTTATCACTTTGGTAGCTTTCTTCGGATTAATGACGTTTGTCATACCCAAACTGGGGGCCATTATCCAAAATATTGGCGGCGAGCTGCCAACCCTTACCCGCGTAATGCTTAACATTAGTAGTTTTATGCGCAGCCCGATATTTATAGCCTTGGTCTTTATCGGCGGGCCGCTGGCAATATTTGGGCTTAGACGTTACTTGCGAACTGATGAGGGGCTTTATCGGTTTCACCGGATATTGTTAAAACTGCCAATTGTTAAAGTTTTTATCACGAAGGTGGCGATTGCCCGCTTTTCACGCATTTTTTCTTCGTTGATGGCGGCCGGGGTAACAGTACTGGTTTCTATCGAAACAACCTCCAGCGCTATTGGTAATAAAGTTATCGAACGCGAGCTTTTGGGCGCATCCGAGAAAGTCCGCAACGGAGTACCGTTGTCAGTATCACTGGCTGGCAGCCAGGTTTTTCCGCCAATCGTCAGCCAGATGCTAGCCATCGGCGAAGAGACCGGACAAATCGATAAGATACTGGTTAAGGTTGCCGAGTATTATGAAACAGAGGTGGACACTTTCGTCAACGCCCTGTCTTCTATCATTGAACCGCTGATGATTTTGGTGCTGGGAGCAATAGTCGGGCTGGTGGCAGCCAGCGTTTTTGGTCCGCTGACGTCCCTAACCCAAAGCATCAAGTAATTCACAGTTAAGCATTATCACCTATTGACACCGCGACGCTAATAATCAATAATCTCTAGACATAAGCATTAAAAAGCTTAAGCTTCATAGATAAAAACCTTAAAGGAGGGTGGTAAATGAAGTTCAACGTCAAAAAACAAGGGTCGGGTTTCACGATTGTGGAACTACTGATCGTCATCGTAGTAATCGGTATTCTGGCCGCTCTCGTTATCGTCCAGTTTACCAACATTCAAGCCAGGGCCCGTGACACGGAGCGCAAGAGCGACATCCGGGCGGTACAAAGTAAGGTCGCCGAGTATTATGCCTTGAATGGTAAATATCCGGTATCTTTGTCGGGCATCACTGGTCTACCGGCAGAGGCCTGTAAGGGCCCAGGCGGTTCGGGTACGTGTGCATCGCCGGATTACGTTTACAAAGCTTTCAAAACCGGTACTGCGGTGGATGCGGCTTCCATAGCCGACTGTGATAACGCCACCAACGACTGTGTGAGTTACATAATCTACACGGGTTCCAGCGGCCCGGGTGCTATGGAAACCACTGCTAACCCCTATAACGTCAGTAGTAACTAGAAGTTTAGCTGACACTAAAAAACCTGCGGAGTTCTTAACACCAAGAGCCGCAGGTTTTTGTTTGGGGATGATAGTTTGCCCTAAAACCCGACGGCTTGATATTATAACCTCAAGCATTATGAGAAAATACCGACTCCATCAAGAGGGATTAACAATGGTTGAGATAATGGTGAGTATGGTAGTGCTATTGATAATGGCCGGTAGTCTGTTGGCTTTGTTTTCTTCCCTCATTGGCAGCGCTACCGTGGCCAAGCGTAAATCAATCGCCCAAACGCTGGCCACTAACCAGATGGAATACCTCAAGTCTTTACCTTATGACAGCTTGGCGGTAGCCGGAGGCAGTATTATCGCATCGAACCCCCTGCCCTCAAGTAGCACCCAGACCATCAATAACCTTAGCTACATCATTAAAACCAGTATCAACTATATTGATGATGCCTATGACGGTTGCGGGTCGTACCCCACCCAGGCTCTCAAGCTACAATACTGTCGTAATTACCCGCCACCATCCGGGGCTCCTGCGACCGACCAAAACCCGGCGGATTATAAAATTATCCATGTTTCCGTAACCGATCCTGGTAACCTCAACCTTGCGGAGGTGGACACCCAGGTTTCAGCCAGGGTAGCCGAAACGGCCAGTATAACCGGAGCCTTGTTCGCTCAAGTTATAGACCACAATGGCAACCCTGTGTCAGGCGCTACCGTGCAAGTGGTAGATAATACCCTAAGTCCGGTGGTCAACGTTTCCGACTCTACCGACAGCAACGGAGTGGCCATATTCTACGGCTTGCCGCCAGATACGAACGGCTTTGACTATAACGTCTCCGGCTCAAAAACTGATTACTCCAGCCTGACCACTATCATTCCCTCCGGTATTCTTCAGCCCAATTTCTCAAACCAAAAAATATTTTCTCAGCTTTCATCATTCGTAACCCTCACCCTAAAACCGCAAGGTCCCGATAGCTTGGTTGTCGAAGTAGTTAATACCTCTGGGAGTCCCCTATCAAACGCCAAAGTATACGTAAAGGGTGGGTATAAAAAATATAGCGACTCAGCTGATACTTCGTACTACTTTGACAACATGAGCCCAGCCGATGCCCGTCAAGCGACTGACAACGACGGCCTCACCAGCCTATCCAACCTTGTGCCTGGACAGTATATCTTTTGCGGCGACGCCGGAGCGACAAGTTGTTCAATCGGTAGTACTACATACTACTTGGCAGCGGCCGTGCCATACTCTGGAGCTAACCCATTTAACCCCGTTGACGTCCCGACCTACCAGGCATCATCACCACCTGCGACTACTTTCCCCTATAACGGCAATAATTTCCTGCAAAAAGTCCGATTAATACTAACCACTAGTTCAAATTTCCCGAGGATTATCACTTTGTCACCTTACGATGCCAGCTTGTCTGGCGGTACTATAAATGCTTTTAGCTTTCAAATAACCGGTGTCAATCTGCCCTGCTCATCTTCACCTGCCAGTTGTGATACGACAGTTGAGTTTACGCAAGGTCCATCCTCCTACATTGCCTCGTGTACTGGCTCGGGTTCAGGCGTAACCCTTGATTGCACGGTCGACTTAACGGGTGCCAGTGTTGGTAATACGCAGCTGGTAATCTCGGCTAATGGCTACAGTTTAACCTTGCCGGGTAGTCCTATGCTGGGGGGCATCATTGTCTCACTGTAGCCAAGTGACAAAACGCTCCGGCGGTTTTACGCTGGTTGAACTACTGATTTCTATGGTGATTGTGGCGGTACTAGCTACAGCTTTCATAACTTTCTTTAGCACTTCTATCAACCAGTATCTGGCTCTGCACCAGGACTCTACCAATATTGGTGATCTGGCCATTAAGTCACAAAGGATTGCCAAGATCTTGAGAGGTTCTACTGACATTATCAGTGCCGCATCCACAGACCTATCGGTTTACGCCTACTTTACCCCCCTGGATACTTACGTATCCCAAATCAGATATTACAAAAATGCGACCGGGACTGTATTGTTAGCGGATATAACGCCTATGACGTCCAACCCGCCTATTGGCTCGCCTATAACTGCCAGTAAGCAAACCTACACGATCATTGATAACTTTTATTCACTGCCGGGAGTAGATACTTTCCAATATCTAGACTCCTTAAACACGCCGCTGCCACTGCCGATTTCAGACCTTAAGACAATCAAAGGCATACAAATCAATTTGGCAGAGCCCTTTACTACCACCATTGCCCAGGGGTCTAACCCGATGAGCCTGATAGTTAGTCTACGCAACAGGAAAACAAATCTATGAAAAAGTTGATTGAATTTTCTGATAAACGGACTGGGAGCGAGGGGTTTGTTCTACCAGCACTCATCAGTTCCATGGTAGCGCTAGTAATTATCATACTGGCCGTTGGCACGGTTATTGATGCCAACTTCAGCCTGGTGAACACCAATAACAATAGCCAGAAAGCCTTCAATATAGCCGAAGCCGGGCTTAATTATTATCTTTGGCATTTGAGCCATAACCCGACCGATTACAAAGATGGCCTGACAACACCGTCCACTCCTAATCCAACCCTCGGCTATGGGCCATATACTCATAGTTACATCGATGATAACGGAATCAGCCAGGGCACTTATACCTTATGGATTAAACCTCAAGGGGGAGGCTCTTCGGTTGTCAAGGTCCGCTCAATTGCCAAAACTACCGGGAGCAACGCGATCCGCACCCTAGAAGCTCAAATTGGCGCACCTTCATTTTCCAGCTATGCAATACTTGCTAATTCCGCATTATGGTTTGGTAATACAGAAACGGCGGATGGACCAATTTTTTCCAACCAAGGAATACGTATGGACGGGCCAAATACCGATAACGTTACGAGCGCAAACTCCACCTACACACCACCAAGCTCACTAGGCGGCGATGGTAACAGTCACCCCGGGGTATGGTGTAGCCTTTCAGTTACTTCACCCGTCGATTGCGCAACACGCTCTACGGCAAACTGGTATTATCCCGCCCCACTTATAGACTTTAACCAGATATCTGGCACACTTTGTACTATCAAGAAACTGGCTTTTGCCGCAGATTCCTTGACCTCCGCACTTGCTAATTTATCGAACGCTTGTAGTCAAACCCCCACGACCCGTACGAGCGCCTACATACCGCAGCGTAGCTCCAGTGCGAACGCATCGCGTGGATACTTGATCGATCTTAATAGCAACGGCACCTACAATCTTTACACTGTTAATAATGAAAATGATACTCAAAGCAATTACTCCAGCGCCCTTTTTACCCCCACTCTGGTCCAAAGCAATATTACGCCGGTAAGCGATGGAATAATTTTCGTCGAGGACAATGTCTGGGTACGTACCAATCCGACCTTTCATGGTCGTTTAACAATCGCGTCGGGACGTCTAGCAACCTCCGTAAGCACTAATATTAAAGCAGCTGATGACATAGTCTATAGCACCAAAAATGGCGATGACGCCTTAGGGCTTATCGCCGAGGGCTCGGTTATGATTGCTCCGTACGCGGCACCTGCTAGTGGCAGTTTTACCTTGGAAATAGATGCCGCCGTGATAGCTCAAACCGGTAATGTATGGTTCCCCTCAAGATACAGCTTTGCAAGTCAGATATGTACAAAAGGTTATATTGACCCTGGCCAGCAACTTAGCTTTTACGGCTCTATCGCGGTCAGGCAAATCTGGACATGGTCATGGCTTCGAGGAAGTGCTTGCAACAACGCAGTCTATGATTCAAGTCTTGGCTACTATCTTTCCGGCTTTAAGTACAACATAACAAGTTATGACTACAACCTGTTCTATAACCCACCCCCTAGTTTTCCGATTACCAGCAGTTATAATATCCTCTCCTGGCGGGAAGTAGTGGATAGACCATAAGGGCTTACCGCCTTGGGCACTCCTCTTACTACTAATAAACTTGTGCTAATATGAAAACGTACCAACGGTGGGTCTAACAAACAAATGAACTCGGTAAAATTCCCTTTGCGACATAAACAAAAGCCACTTTTCGGTTTTGACATCGGCCATGGCTCCCTGAAGATCGTTCAGCTGGATACCCGCAGTAGCAAAAATATTAAGCTGGTCGGTTATGGCTCTATTTATTTTGATCCGGCGGCTATTTTAGATGGTGAAATTACTAACTTGGAAACAGTGGCCGGCGCGGCTTTTGAATTATTCGAAAAGGGTATTACTGGCGCTGTTACTACCCGCACTATCGCAGCCTCTCTCCCGGTCAGTCATTCTTTTAGCCGGGTTATTAGCTTGCCAGTCATGAACGAGAAAGATATTTTAGACGCCGTCAAGTTGGAGGCCGAGCAATATATACCGGTATCGATAGAAGACCTCTATATTGACTACCAGCTGATTAATACCACGGCCAGGGGGCAGGATTTTCTGATTGCGGCCGCTCCCAAAAAAGTCGTTGATTCCTACATAACTTTATTTAAAATTATCGACTTGGAGCCGGTAGTTATGGAGCCAAGCACTTTGAGCGTGACGCGCATGGTACGCCGGGCCGAGTCTTCTGAAGTCCCGACCTTGGTTATTGATTGTGGCTCGATTACTACTGACCTGATAATTTATAACAAACAAGCCGTACGGGTAACCGGTACTATAAAATTTGGCGGGCAAGCCATAACCCGCTCACTGGTTGATAGTCTAAAGCTAAGCGATGCCCAGGCCGAGGTCGTCAAGAGCCGCTATGGACTGGATGCCAGTAAAAAACAGGCCGATATCAATCAGGCTCTCGAGGTACCTTTGAAAAATCTGGTCAGCGAAATCAAAAAAATCATCCGCTATTTTGAAGAGCGGGCCAAGGACGACCAAGAAAAGGTCGGGCAAATACTGCTGCTTGGCGGCGGAGCTAATCTGCCGGGTTTAAGCACTTACTTAACAGACAGTCTCCGGATCCCCTCGCGCCTCTGCAGTGTCTGGAAGAACATTAGTCTAAGCGGCCTGCAGTCATCGGGCGACCCTGACAATTCGATGTACGCCACGGCCACCGGGCTGGCTTTAATTGGTCCTGGTGAGGTATCGGCATGATAAACCTGGCGCCTGATGAACTCAAAACAAATACCCGCTACGGGGTAAAAAACAGCCGTCTGCTACATCTGGCACTGGCAGAAATTTTAGTAATAGTCGCAATTGCCGCGCTAGTCGTTGTTAGTGTTTTGAGCATGAGCCGATCCCAAAAAAACTTGCAGTCCGAACTGAATAGCCAAACTCAAAAACTTGAAGCACTGAAGCCAGTTGAAGCTCAAGGCCAAAAATTCTATGACCAAATTATGACTATCAATGAGCTGCTTAACCGTCAAACTAAATTCTCGGAATTACTGCCTATGATGGCTTCTTTATTACCATCAGGCGCTATTTTAGACCAGCTGAATTTTAGTGCCGAAGATATCCGAAGCACGACGGCTACGACTAAGCAAAAATCTACCACCAAAGCTTCGGCCAAGCCTTTCGTTATCAAAGCTTCTGTTACCGATCGGCCGGTGGCAGCTACATTACTTGAAAATATCCGTTCGCGCAGCGACTTATTTACCGGCGCTGACCTTATTGACGTCACTGCTGTCGGTGATGGTTCAGAGGATGCCAGCGGCCAATCGGTTTCCAGCTTGGCCCAGCAATACCCGTATCATGTAACTATCAACGCCTACTTCAAGAAGCAATCTGCTACTAACTCGCTGGCGAAGGTAGCACCATGATTCAAGCCAAGCGCTTTTTCGCGGTTTTAATTAGTCTTGATATCATGCTGGGTTTGGGCATTGTCGGAGCCTTTACTCTGGCTGGTAAGGTCGGCGCTGGTAAATCAAGCTCTATCGCCACGCTTAAGGCCGATGTTGAGACTAACGCCCAAGTTATTAATGGCTATGAGAAATTAAAGCAGGTTGTCAACTCCAATAAGGAAGTAGAAGCAATTGCCGCTAAAGTGCTGCCGCAAGACAAAGAACAATCCGTAGCGCTTGCTGAAATAGATAAATTCAGCAAGGATGCTAAAGTTCCCATCAAGCAAATATCCTTCAGTACCGGCACCGCCAAAAGTGGCCCGACCCTAACCTCGCCATCTTCCCTAAAAGGAGTCCTGGTTGTGAATGTCAATCTAAAGTGCGGGCCGGCCAAGTACAACAACCTGCTCAATTTTTTAAAGTCTATCGAGCAAAACCAAAGGCGGATGCAGGTAACTTCAGTGGCTATGAATCCCAGCACTAAAACTCCCGGCTTAATAGACAGCACTGATTTGCAAATTGATATTTATCTAAAGCCTCGGTGAGAAAAGAGAAAGTTATATGAAATTATTCAGCGCCAAGGACAACAAGACATCAAAGCCTAAAAAAACCAGCTTGGGTGGTATCAAAAAAATATTAAGCAGGCTTAGCGGTTTGCTGACGCGCTTTGAAAGTCTGATAATCATTCTTCTGTGCGGAATTTTATTGGCCCTAACAGCAACAAAAATGTTGAGGTTGATTGACCCGCCGATTAATGAAGACCGGGTCCAGGAAAATACTGCCAAATTCAAACAGATTCATATTGATCAGAAAATCATCGAGCGTATTAAGCAACTTAGTGACAGCCAGACTTCGCCTAAACCGAACTTCCAAAGCGACCGCACGAACCCCTTCAGCGAAGACTAAGGAATCGTTTTAAGAGCCGGGGTGGGTTTCCACGAAGTTTTCCCTGGCCGCTAACACCTCGCTGGCAAAAAAATCGGAGCCCGGACAAAAATTAAATACAAAGTTTTTCTGCTCACCGGATGTTTCAATGGTTAGGGTACCGTAGTTGAAAAGGGTAGCGAAAATCCCCCTTTGATTAGAGGTTACATCCTCGATGTCAGCCATCGATAGCCTCGAAGAAGCCCGGTGGAACAGGCCATTTTGGATAACCTGCACTACGTTTTTATCAGTTAGTACCAGCTCACTTTGCCGATAAACATAAGTTGCCACCAGCAAAAACAACATCATCAGCGCTATGGCAAAAATAGCTAGACCGCTAAGAATCACGAAAGCATTCGAGCTGGTGTCACCAATTACTGACGGGGCTATGAAAAATATCAGACCAAGAGCGGCCAAGGCCGCAGCCAGAGTCTCCACATAAATAATTACTATCCCGAAAGGGTGCTTACGAACCTTATGAATCAACATTCCCTTAAACGGTAAGTTAGAATTTGGCGACGGTGTGGGCATAGCCCAATTATACCAAGCTTGGCTGGTTGGAGCTGGGGGCTTTCTTGCCAAGATGCCGCCAAGCCCGTGGCGTGACACGCCGACCTCTGGGGGTACGCTCCAGCAGCCCGGCCTGCATTAAATACGGTTCGTAAAAATCCTCCACGGTGCCGCGTTCTTCGGCGGTTAGGGCAGCGATGGTTTCCAGCCCCACCGGTCCGCCAGCGTAATGCTCAATAATGGAATTTAACAGATGGCGATCGGCACTATCTAACCCTAGTTCGTCTATTTCCATTAGCTTAAGCGATTGGTGAGCAAGCTTTTCGTCAATGATTCCATCGCCGTTGATGTCCGCGTAATCGCGCACCCGCTTAAGCAGCCGGTTGGCAATACGAGGAGTCAGGCGAGAACGATCGGCTAGCAGCGCGGCGGCGGCCTCGTTAATCGGCACTTTAAGGATTTTGGCGGAACGTTTTATAATTTTGGTTATTTCGTCGGGTGTATAAAATTCCAGCCGGTGGATCATGCCGAACCGGTCGCGCAGCGGCGGAGCTAAAGAACCGGTACGAGTAGTGGCCCCGATAATACTAAAAGCCGGCAAGTCTAGGCGGAGGCTCTTGGCGCTCGGGCCTTTACCAAGTATGATATCCAGCTTAAAGTCTTCCATGGCGCTGTACAGCACCTCTTCCACACTACGGTGCAGACGATGAATTTCATCAATGAATAAAATGTCGCCATCACTCAAATTGGTCAGCAAGCTAGCCAGATCCCCCGCCCTCTCAATCGCCGGGCCGGAGGTTATCCGGATTTGGGCCCCCATTTCGTTGGCGATCACGCTGGCCAAAGTGGTCTTGCCCAACCCCGGCGGGCCGTGCAACAGTACATGGTCAACCGGTTCGCCGCGTTTTTTAGCGGCGCTAATTGCTAACTTTAGATTCTTTTTAATCCTCTCCTGTCCGATATAGTTGGCAAAATCACGTGGCCGTAGAGTTTGTTCCAGTTCCTGCTCAACCGGATCTTCCTGCCCGCTGGTATTTACAATCCTCTCAATCGCCATACGTTAATTCTAACATCTTGTAATTCTTCTAGGGGAAACTAGCAAGACCAATTTAAGTTTAAGCGAGTAGATATGACTTATTGACTACCTAGAATAATAATTATGGACCTGATTTCTGATTAAGGAAAAAGAGCAGGGACGGTTCCGCTCAAAGAGTGGAAGACGAATTCATTTCGTCAGACCCGATGAGAAAAAACCGTCGGTTTTGTCTCATTATCGTTAATACAAGGCGGCAGCTTTGGGCATAGTCGAGCCGTCTAGAATTTTCAGCACCTCGTTGGCCTCAACCGTTTCTTTTTCCAGCAAGACTTTTTTAAGTTCTTCTAGTTTGTGGGTGTTAACTTTTATGACAGCATGGGCCCGGTGGGCAGCTTCGGTGATAAGCTCCTCTACCTCATCATCAATAACTTTAGCGGTTTCGTCCGAGTACTGGCGTTCGTGGACTAATCGTTCCAGCATCATGCCGTCCTCGCTGTGGAACACCTGGTTACGCAGTTTTGAGCCCATACCTTGGTTGACCACCATGTCCCGGGCCAGCTCGGCAGCCTTTTGCAGATCGGAGCCGGCGCCGGTAGTCACCCGGTCCATACCGTAAGTAATTTCCTCGGCTACCCGGCCGCCAAGCATACGGGCCAAGACGTCTTTATATTCAATAATACTGTGGTAGCTTTTATCTTCGGGCGGGATAAACCAAGTTACACCGCCGGTCGGGCCGCGCGGAATAATTGTCACTTTATGCACCATGTCACTGTCCGGCAACACGTGACCAACAACAGCGTGTCCAGCCTCGTGATAAGCGGTTAGCTCTTTTTCCTTATCGCTCATGATTTTGCTTTTTCGCTCCGGGCCGATGGCTACTTTTTCAAAAGCTGCGGTAACGTCGTCGTTATCAATAACTTTGCGGTTGTGCCGGGCAGCCAAAATAGCCGCTTCGTTGGCGATATTGGCCAAGTCGGCACCGGAGGAACCAGCGGTTTTAGCCGCCAATACGTCCAAATCGACGTCTTTACTCACTGGCTTTTCCTTAAAATGGACTTCTAATATGGCTTTGCGATCTTTACGGTCAGGCAATTCAATGTTAACGCGGCGGTCAAAGCGACCGGGCCGTAGCAGTGCCGGATCAAGTACGTCCGAGCGATTGGTAGCAGCTAAAACTATAATATTCTGCCCCTGTTCGAAACCGTCCATTTCTACTAAAATCTGGTTCAGAGTTTGTTCGCGCTCATCATGCCCGCCGCCCATACCGCTGCCGCGACGGCGTCCTACCGCGTCAATTTCATCTATAAAAATAATACACGGGGCGTTTTTCTTAGCTTTGTTAAATAAATCTCGTACCCGGCTGGCTCCGACGCCAACGAACATTTCTACAAATTCCGAACCGCTAATACTAAAAAACGGTGCGTTGGCTTCACCGGCTACGGCCCGGGCCAGTAGCGTCTTACCGGTACCAGGCGGGCCAATCAATAATACACCTTTAGGAATCTTAGCCCCAACGCTTTCAAACTTTTTCGGGAATTTTAAAAACTCCACGACTTCTTGGAGATCTTGCTTGGACTCGTCATTACCAGCCACGTCCTTAAAGGAAATGCGGTCTTTTTCATTACCATACAACCTGGCTCGGCTTTTACCGAAAGACAGAGCCTGGTTGCCCTGCCCCTGCGCGCTACGAAACATCATTACCAAAATCAGGGCAATAATTACTACCGGCAAGATGTTGACACCTAGCATCACCCATAGGTCGCTGGTTTTTTCTTCCTTATTGACAAGCTCGACTTTGCCTTGCTCTAGCCCTTGCTCATAAATACTGGAGCCGGTTTCTTTACGTGATTTTTCGGTAGCCTTGGTTTGGTCTTTAGTCGTGATTTCTAGCTCATTGCCGGTTATCACGATTCGCTTTATCTGTCCTTCGTTAGCCCTATTAACAATTTGCGAAAAAGGCACGTCTTTAAGAGTACTGGGCTGATTAAAGGCAGCAAAAACTACCAGTCCGAAAAGTATCAAAAGCGCTACGAACCCGGCGTTTTTGAAATTATTTCTTTTCTGGTCCCCACCCCCGCTACGCTTCAACCGGAACTGGTTCTTGTTCATATCCAGTGATTATTATACCTTAACAAACTTAGCTTTCACCTTATCAATTATTAATTCCCAGCTCGGGCCAGCGGTATGCTTAGTGCCAGGTTGGGCAGTTTTGATCATAATAAGTAGACGCCCAATGGTTTTTTTATCAAGCCGGGCTCCCGGCTGCGCCCGTAGCCAATAGGCTAATAACTCCCTGCCAATGGACGTCGGAAGCATTATAAAGTTATGGCGGTTAATATTATCACCCTGTCTAACAAACTTTGATAGCTGTTTCAACTGACTATCAATATCCCTGTTAAGCTGTGCCATTCGCTCAATAATAGCCAGAAATCGTTGCCTATCACTGGCTTTCATTGAAGGCATAATGTAGCGGCGTATATAGTTACGCAGATAGCGACTGTCAATATTGGTCGGGTCTTCACGCCAGGCAAGGTTGTTTTTTTGGGCGTAGTTTATAATTTGCCTCTTGGAAATCCCCGCCAGCGGCCTGATAATGCGCGGGTTTTGGATGATAGCGGTTAAGCCGCGCCGGCCACTGCCGCGCAGCAGGTTTAAAATAGCCGTTTCTATTACGTCGTCCTGATGATGGGCCGTGATAATAATTTTCGCCTGGCAGCTTTTCCTAACAGTTTCCAAAAATTTATAGCGGGCAGCCCGGGCTTGGTCTTCGCTTGTTCCCGGGCCCAACCTTCCCTGTCCCACTTTAAATCTCAACCCGTATTTCCCGGCCGCATCAGCCACTAATTTTTCATCTTCGCCCGAGTCGGACCGTATACCGTGGTTAAAATGCGCCACAACGAACTCATAGCTTCGGGCTGGGAGCTGGGAGCTGGGAACTTTTTTGTCACTGCTTGGGACTCTTAGCTTGGGACTCTTAGCTTGTTTAGCCAGCAGATCAAGCAGCACCATCGAATCAACACCACCACTGACAGCTATTACATATTTAGCTGGCGGTAATCCGCCCACCTCTACTTGTAACTTGTTAGAATCCACTATGCCGATGTTACAGCATAAAGGATCTATAGATCAAAGACGATACTTTGCTTTGAGTTACGAAATTATGCCCTGCTATCTTGGCCCTGCCGAAAAACGTAAAAAATATACCACGACAGGCTCTGCCTAACGAAGACTAGTAGCTCTAAGTCGGCCTGTGGCTAGACGACAGATTATTGATTTGGGTTAATAATATTAGGAGTAGGTGGGGTCTTAGTAGTTTGCGGACCTAACGGGGGACGCTTAATGACTTTGGCGAGTAACAAAGCCAGGAGCACAGCGACTAGGGGAATAATAAGGAGGAGCCAGGGTATGGTTGATGATGTTTTGATTTTAAAGCTAGCGTTTTGGGGCTTGCCGTCGGGACTGACTGCCGTTATTTCGTGACTGATAGGAGTTGTTTGATTTTTGTAGCTTACCGTTCCGCTTTGTTTGCCAAGCGAAAGGTCTTTTAAGGTCAGCTGGCCGTCTTTATCTGTTATGCCACTTTTACCGCCTAATGTGACTTTGGCACCTTCCACTATCTTGGAGTTTTGATCAACAACTTTTATTAATAATGAAACGCCTTTAGTGGTAAAAGTTTTATCCGAACTAGAGACTAGATTACCGGCTACATCAGCGCTTTTGGCTATAAAGTGGTAGGTAGTGTTCGGAGTAATCAGCGGCGAATTAAGTACTACTTTATGATCAGTTGCCCGGGCAGCATTGACTACATTTAGGCCGTAACTGTTATTCAATCCATAATCTACCCCAGAGGTCGCGGCTTCAGACGTTTGCCAGCTTACAGTTGCCGAATTAGTGGTAATATCGCTGACAACTATATTGCTTATCTGAGGTGGTGTAGTGTCTTTAGGTATAGCAGGAGGCGGTGGAGTAGCTACCGGAGGAGCCTTCAGAGTATAGTTCCCGCCGCTAGTGCCACTTAAGATATTGCTATTGCTACTGCTACTAACTACCGAGGAGCCAGAAGCAAAACTAACAGTTGCTACCCCGCTGCTAACCTTCGCCTTAAACCTCACGCTGGCTACTAATTGACTGCCCGATATCGCTGGCAAGGCACCGCGATCAATCCGTACCGAGCCGCCACCGCCCGAATTAGCTGCCACGATATTGAAAGCCGAAGAAGATGTAATGCTTACGAAATCCAGTTTATCAGTCGGGTAATTTAAAATAGCCGACACAGCATTGACTGGCTCGCTGCCGCTATTCTCATTAATATTAATAGTTATAGTGCTGCCCTTCGTTACACTACTGGCAGTTGGTGACAGCGACAGGGTAGCTGAAGCAGCATACACCGGATTCGATAACCAAGGAGCCATCACTAGACTGACGACAATGCCATGCAAGAGATACTTGATTTTATTTACCATAATTGCTCAATAAAATACTTAGGTCTATTAGATTAACTTTTCCATCGCCATTAAAGTCACTGCCAGCAGCAGAGGAATTATAGTTGGTTAGAAAAGCGCTCAAGTCAAAGATATTTACTTTTCCATCTTTATTAATATCGCCCTTGACTTTCGTGCTGGGCACGGGGGATGGTGACGGAGCTGGAGAAGGGGTGGGGGCCGGTGGTGGAGATGGTGGAGGTATATCAGATTTGGTAGAAACATTAACAGTTGAGCTTTGGCTCGAAGAATTGCCGCTGTTGTCGTAAGCCGCGATTTTATAAGCATAGGCAGTAGCGGGCGTGAGATTAGAATCAGTGTAGTTTAAGAGGTCAGTTGACGTTATGAGGCTGCCGTTTCTGTAAAGTCTATAACCAGCCAAACCAGATCCGCCGGAATCTGTACTAGCGTTCCAAGCTAAACTAATGGATGTGGAGCTAGTGGAGGTGGAGCGGAGATTGGTGGGTACTAAAGGTGCTGTAGTGTCCGCTGGAGACGGAGGGGGAGTGGGGGGAGGTGTGGGCGACGGAGTTGGTGTGATATTTTCCACAGTTACAGTGTAAGTATTAGAAAGACTAGCATTATCGTAGATAGCGGTCTCCATAAAAGTATGGTTACCATTAGTGAGTTTGGTGGTATCTAGAGTGCTGCCGTCACCACCATAAGTAAAGGGCGGTTGGTTTTCCACACGCGGATCTTTAACGCCGTCAATATAAAAACCAACTTCCTTAGGTTGCGGGCTGACATTAACTGTCCAGCTCACCGAACTAGATATAGTTGAGCCTCCGACGATAGTTGAGTTAATGGTATAAGTGGTGGGTCCGGCCGCGAAAGCGAGCCACAATAGATATACGCCGATGATGCCAAACATACTGGCATAAAGCAACAACTGACTTTTAGAAAAACGGAGGAAGGGTTTTAAAACTTTGGGGTGAGTAGATTTAGTAGAGGTTTTCATCTTTTTTCGACTTTTCTTCACCATATCCCATACACCTTTAAACGTAAGCGTAACACTCGTAATTATAGGTGTCAACTAAAGGGTCTGACTCCTCGGGCAAACATGAAACACTGATAAGAGTGTAGGAAGGTTATTTTCAGACAATGCTTGGTAGCAGGGGCGAGATTCGAACTCGCGACCGCAGGCTTATGAGTCCTGTGCTCTAACCAACTGAGCTACCCTGCCGAAAACTTATATTAGAAACACGCAATGGTTAAATAGGGGCATCTCTTCTAGTTTATTATAGAATTGTAAGAATGGAAGATATAGAATCGTTCAGTAGCAAAACTAGCCACGACCCAAAAACATTTTTTTTGCCTAGCAGCACGCAACTTTTCCTTTATACGATAATTGGTCTTATTCTTCTGGTACTAACCAATGCCCAGGCTATTTGGGGCTACTTCAATACCAAGCCG
>Ga0209542_10010537_pt1 | contig 16637 bp, 21 predicted proteins | sample RifCSPhighO2_01_FD_184028 | JGI IMG/M metagenome (GOLD analysis project Ga0209542, IMG submission 184028) | Soil microbial communities from Rifle, Colorado - Rifle CSP2_plank highO2_0.1 (SPAdes) (version 2) | ecosystem: Environmental > Terrestrial > Deep subsurface > Rock core/Sediment ...
TACTGGCATCTGTTCTAGGAGTTATTTTTGCACTGCCAGGGCTAGTTACACGTAAAAAGACTTTGGCTAGCCGTCTGCCGTTTGGGCATTTTTTAATAATAGCCACCTTCATTGTACTGCTTTACGGCAGTGATTTCATTAATTGGTACCAGAGGGTATTTTTGCCATAATTTCTAATTATTCTAATTGACCTAATTGCTCTAAACAAATCCCAATTCCCAAAATCAAATAAGCCTAAGCAATATTCAATCTAGCCTGCAGTTGTTAGAATTGGTCAAACATGACGACTGCCGCAAGAATTACAAGATATGATTTAGAAGAACGAACAGCCAAATTTGGTGAAGACGTAGTTAAATTCTGTCAAAGAATTCCTAATAACAACGTCAATGACCCCTTAGTAAAGCAGTTGGTAAAAGCTGCAACCAGCGTCGGGGCAAACTATTGTGAAGCCGATGATGCCGAAAGTAAGAAAGACTTTAGGCATAAAATTGGCATCTGTAAGAAGGAAACAAGAGAATCTAAGCATTTTCTACGGATGATTGCCGTGGCCGTGCCAGTTGTTAGAAGCGAGGCTCAAAAATTATGGCAAGAAGCCAAAGAGCTCAATCTAATTTTTAACTCAATCTACAGAAAGACAATTTAGGTTTAGCTATTGAGATTTGGCTATTATTTAGGTCAATTAGAAATTAGGTCAATTAGGTAATTTATCATCTCTCAAGCTGTTACGCTTATGCTATACTTTAGCCTATGCGGCGTCTCATGGATGGGTACACCATCATTGAGGTAATGATTTTCTTGGCAATTAGCGGGTTTTTGCTATTTGTAACTATTGTAACTATGGGTAACCAGCAAGCCCAAGCCGAGTTTAGGAGCAGTGTGAACGATGTTAACAGCAAAATACAGGTGTGGGTGGACCAGGTAGCTAATGGCCTAACCGGCAGCACATCCCAGGCCGTAAAGGATCCGTTGACAAATTATGATTGTACGGTTGATCCTGCTGATGACAATGCTTATCCCCAACTTAGCTACAGCGGCAGCGGTAGCCCCAGAGGTGCTAACCCTAACTGCATTTTTCTGGGCAGGGCTATGCAGGTAAATACAACCTCACCTAATAATGACGAGATTACTACCTATATAGTGCTTGGTAGGCGTGTTTATGACCCTGGCTGTGCGGGATGTGTGCCGACTACAACGGATAGCCTATCCGCCGCTAAACCGGCGGCGGCCGTCAGCCCCGTTAATCTGACTGAGCATTATCGTGTACCGAACGGAGCCAGGATTTTGAAAGTCCGCAATACTGGCCCTTACCCAGACAGTCGTTTATTTGGTTTTTATAACAGCTTTAATAAGGAAGGCTCCCAAGAATCCATCCAAAACGGCAATATTTCAGTTCTGGCGGTACAGTATCCTTTCACCTCCAATGATAGTTCTGAATCCGGAGATATCCAAAAATGCATCAAATTGCAGGATGCCTGCGGTTCTCCGCCCGGCTTGAATCTTTGGCCAATGCATGAAATGCAAATCTGCCTGGGCAGTACCAGAAACCAGGATACCGCGGTCTTAACCATAACCAGTAGTAACGGACAGGGGGCTTCCACTAAAGTAAGTTACGATTATAACCCATGGTGTACTTTTTAAAGGATAAATAAAATGGCAGACGAAGCAGTAGTGATAAATGAGCGAAAAGGCGATACCCTGGTAGAAGTACTTATTAGCATTGCTATTGTCGGCTCGGTCCTTATGGGCGCTTACGCGTTAGCCAGCCGCAGTCTGCAATCAGGAATATCCGCCGCTGAACATTCAGAGGCAATACAGCTCGCTCAAGGCCAGGTTGAGCGTTTAAAATATCGTGAACGTTTGTCTTCGCAAGATGTATGGAACAACTTTACCATCCAGAGTGGGCACTTCTGCCTTGATGACGCTAAAGACCAAAATGATCCCAAATGGCTGCCTGTCAATAATAGTAACCCCAATAATCTAGTTGTTACGGCTGGCGGTAATTTAGGCTATAGCTCGGAATGTGTTGATCCAAGCGCTACACCTAAGTACTTTATAAATATTTCAACTCCTTCACCCATACCACCTGGCACAAATCCGACGTATCAAATTACCGTTCGCTGGGTCGCCATTGGCGGCAACCAGGCTGAGTCTAAGATCTACTATAGGTTTTAACAAAAATGAAGAGGTTTCAAACGCAGCCCGGATTTACCCAGCACTTATGCTTCGAGATTATCCGCCGAAGGCGGATAATAGCGCGTGGCGCAGGCAACTCGAAGATAAGTGCTGGGTTTACGCTCATAGAACTGATGATAGCTACTGTTATTTTTGCTATTGTTCTAACGGTGATGGTTACCGCATTTGTGCAAGTCGGCCGAATTTTTTATAAAGGAGTCAGCATCTCGAACACGCAGGAAGCAGCCCGCTCGGTGATAAGCAATATAAGCAGCGATTTAATATCAGCAAAATCATATACCTGCACCAACGAAAATAATACGCCCGGTAAAACATGCACCTACGGCGGTAATGTCAACTACTTTTGCGTCGGGCTGCACCGCTATTCCTATAAGTTGGATAACCCAAAGCAAAAAATCACAGGTAATGACGTGATAAATCCTGATGCTAAAAATCCAAAAGGTATAGTCCAGTCCGTTATACCTAGCGGCTGCCCGGACCCGGCTTCAGTGCCGGGGACCAATACCAAACAGATGCTGGGGCCGGATATGCAGCTTAATAACTTTACGCAAAACTGCGCCAACAGTTTCTGCACTATCAATATACACATCGTCTTTTACGGCTTTGACACTAGTGTTTTTAGGTCTAAAGCTAACCCTGACGATCCAAGCAAGGCTATCAATGACGCTGATGCTACTTGCTCCGGTAACCTTCTAAGCACTCAGTTTTGCACAGCTACTGATATGACCACAAGCATTAACATGAGGTTTTGATTAGAATATGAATAAGATGAAAATAAAGAACTCGATACACGGGGAAGACGGGTTGGTATCAATCATCGTAGTCAGCATTGTTACCGTAATATTAGCTATTACAACCATCGGCTTTTCAAAGATTATGGACCGCGAGCTCAAGCAGTCCATTGATAGAGAACTGGCTATCCAGGCGCATTATGCTGTAGAGTCTGGCATCAATGATTCAAGGGTATATGTAGCCAAAACGTTGGAAGGCGGAGGCGATCCTTCTACCGGCGGAGGATGTTTAGACCCTGCCAGCCCGCCGTTTGCGGTTTCGCCCAATCCCTTCGTCAAAACCATATCCGGCAGTTATACCGTTGACCCTCAGAACTTCACGAAGCAGCAGCAGGATCCTACGGTCCAGTATTCCTGCGTAATCATTGACTCGCAACCAAGACAGCTAGTCTGGGATGTTCCCGCCGGCGAGTCGCAGGTGTTCAAAATGACAGGTTCTTCTATATCTAAGATGTTCTTTAGCTTCGAAAACAAGAATCCGCTTGATGATGCGACTAAAACCGTAGATTTCCAGCCTATGCCGGGTGCAGACACCAGCACATATAGGATACCTAAAGAGAGTGAATATACTAATGTGTTCCAAACGGGCATGCTCAGAGTCACAATTTATCCGATACCCGGCGGCTTGCCGAGCAATCCGGATTCGGCACTTGCTGGTGCTGCAAGAACATATTTTCTTTACCCTAATGGCAAAAATGGCAGTAATGAAGATTTTCCTAGCAGGGGTGAAGTCGGTACGGCCAGCTATAACGACAACGGCGTCTACATAGACGGTAATTGCAATAAATCTAATCGCGACAGTGCGGACTACTTACCTTACTCACAAGCCAGGGCGTACTACTGTAATACAGCTGTAGATGGTCTTAGCGCCAGCACATATTTTGTACGTTTGACGGCGCTTTATCGGACATTAAGTGTGGGTATACAGGCTAGCGGCGGAGGGGGTTCAGTAGCTATCGGCGAAGCCCAAGCCGTAATTGATGTGACAGGCGAGGGCAACGATGTCCTGAAAAGGCAAGTGGTGCACGTTCCTTATGCCAATAACTATAACTACCCGGCTTACGAGCTTCAGTCCATGGGTACGGTATGTAAACGTTTTGGTCTGCCCAAGATAGGGCCAGGCTCTAACGACTACGGACCCGCCGTTACCGATCCTTCAGTAGCTAATGACCCGAATTGTGCAATCGCTGCTGCATATACTCCTCTTAGTGATACCCTTTCATGCAACAGCTTTTCGGCCAGCAATAATCCCATCCAAAAGGGGCAATCTACCACGTTAAGCTGGACATTTTCCGGCGATCCCAGATCTTTCAGAATTAATGGCACCGAAGTTTACCCAGCCACTTCTTACACTGTATCCCCGCCAAATACTACAACATATACGCTGGTTATAACAGGGGCCGATGGTAGTACTGCCACCTGTCCACCGGTCACTGTTAGTGTTACGCCCCCGGCTGTAAATTGCCCCAACAGCAGGGACTTTCATGAAGATTATGACTATGCCGGGCCCCCTGGTGGCATCGGTATAACCAATATAGTACGTTTTAACGTGACTGCGGCTGACCCGGGCTGTTCCTACCAGATAAGGGTTACTGCTATAGATGAAACTCATGATGATCTTTGCGAACGGCCGGTTGGTTTATGTCGGCAGCGTTTTGAACAGTTGTTCGTTGAAGGCTATAACAATGATGGCACACTTGTTTTCCGGACCGGCCTTACTCCTGATATACCTAACGAAGACGAAGAGATCACTGAAAGATTTACAATTATTGTCGGAAATAACAAACAGCTTAATTATATTCTTGTGAAGCATATATCCATTCACCCTGATCCAGCAATACGCAATGCTTCTTTCCAGGATGCCTACAACAGCGTCCATGAAATTAGGGTAAAGCTGCAAAAGGACTAAATCAGGGTGTCTTTTTCCTAGGTTTTTTTGGCTCTGTGAAATTGCTCGTGGACTTTTTTGAGATGAGGGTCGGTGACGTGGGTATAAATCTGGGTGGTGGCGATGTTGGAATGTCCCAACATGGCTTGGACCGAGCGCAAATCACTGCCGTTCATCAGTAAATCGGTCGCAAAGCTGTGCCTTAGGGTGTGGGGGCTGACATGCTTGGTAATTCCGGCACCTAGCGCGTAACGGGCCACCATCCTCTGCACGCTGCGGGCGGTCAAACGATGATAATTACCACTTAGATCCACCTTTTTACTGCCGCTGTATCTGATAAAAAGCGGTTTGGTATTGTCTTGGCGCTTGTCGATATAACGTTGGATCCAATCTGCCGCTTCAGCGCTGATAAAAATTGGCCGGTCCTTTTGCCCTTTGCCACGGACCATAAATTCGCGGCGTTTCAAATTAATGTGGTCACGGTCCAAGCCGACTAACTCGCTGACGCGCAGGCCGCTGGAAAAAAGTAATTCTAAAATTGCTCGGTCTCTTAACCCTGTTAATTTTGTAATGTCTGGTTGGGTAAATAGCCTTTCGATTTCCTCAAGGTTTAAAAAAGTTACTTGCGGGCGTTTAGTTCGCGCTAACTCTATTTTGTCCGGCGCCAGGGCAGAGATACTCCGGCGGGCGCAGAAACGCAAAAAACTGCGCAAGGCGATTAAGTGATAATTTTGGGTTGTTTTGGATAGTTCGTCAGATGTATTTGTACCTAAACGGTTGAGCCACAGGCGCCATTTACGGATTAGTTGCTCGTCAATGTCTTTGAGCTTAATTTCACCGGCAAAATCACTGAGTCGGGTCAGGTAATGGCTGTAATTTTCAATTGTTTTTTGTGAGCGGTTCTGTTCAAGCTCCAGGTATTCCAGAAATTGAGACACGGCAGCTTCATAGTTCATACGTTTAATTTAAGCTTAAGCGTCGTACAATCACAAGCAAGCAATAGCAATTTTCTTTCAAGGAAACAGGAATTAGGATATAGGACATAGTGAAATTACAGTCTTATAAAGATCTAGAAGTCTGGAAACGCAGTATTAGTTTAGTTAGAGAAATATACTTTATTGCCAAAGAACTTCCTAAAAACGAGCAATATGGTCTGGGTAGTCAAGTGCAAAGAGCTGCGGTTTCAATACCGTCAAATATTGCAGAAGGATATGCAAGGAGAGGTACAGGAGATTATCTTAGATTTCTATCGATGTCTTATGGCTCAGCAGCTGAACTGGAGACTCAGTTAATCATTATAGGTCAAGAATACGGGCATATTGACATAGTTGCTGCACAATCGTTACTAAATGAAGTGCAGAAAATGCTGTATGTACTAATGGATAAACTAAGAAGCTAAATCCTGTTTCCTAAGTCCTATATCCTTGCTTTTGAGCAATTTTGGTATTCACCTTGCTTATGGCTTCCATACCTGTTAATATAGCTTCAATTAAGGATTATTTATGGAAAGAACACTAATTATACTAAAACCCGATGCTGTGCAGCGTGGCTTAGTGGGCGAAATTATTACCCGGTTTGAGCGCGCCGGCCTAAAAATGATAGCAACAAAAATGGTTTGGCCGGATCAGTCATTGGCAGATAGGCATTATCCCAAGGATCGCCGTGATTTTATTGAGGGCATGGGGCACAAAACCCTTGGAAACTATAAGGAGCAAAGAGTGGACCCCCATGAGCAATTTGGGACCGACAATGCTCATCAAATAGGTCTTGAAATACAAAAATGGCTGGTGGAGGGAATTACATCTGGTCCTGTTATTGCTGCTGTGCTGGAAGGGCCTAATGCCGTTGAGTTAGTACGTAAAATTTGCGGTAACACCTTACCGGTAAAGGCAGAACCAGGGACTATACGAGGTGATTATTCATTTGATTCACCAACTTTGGCTAATAGACAAAAAAGGGCACTACGCAATTTAGTCCATGCTTCCGGCGATAAAAAAGAAGCTAAATTTGAAATCGAAATTTGGTTTTCTGAAGATGAGCTCCATACTTATGATGCTGTTCACCAAAAGCACATGACCACCTAACCCAAACTCCTAAAAGCTAAAACAGGCTAAAATAAAACCGAGCCCCTGTAGTTCAACGGATAAAATAGCTCCGTCCTAAGGAGAAGCTAGAGGTTCAAATCCTCTCGGGGGCACCAAAACAGTAGAGACTTTAGTCGGTAACTGTCACTTTGCCTTTGAGGCTGCTGTTATTGATAGCGTCATGGTAGGGGAATGTGCCTGTTGAATTGAAAGTGTAAGTATAAGTTTTGCCGGGCAGCAATATGTCGCTAAAAATCCCCTTTAGGTTTTCATCGTCGGCTGTGACTGTATGATCTTTCTGGCCTTCGTTTTTCCAACTAACAACAGTGCCCTTTTTTATTTTTAAATTGCTGGGCTTGTAATTTGTATCTGTAATTTTTACCTCATAGGATGGCGGTTTAGTGCTGTTACTGGAGTTATCCCTGAAAAGGGTTAGCCAACCAACCAAAATTACTACAACTAACGTAGCTAGAATAGTGATAATAATTAAAGCCGGCAGTCTTTTCATTTCTTTAAACATAAGCTGGATTTCTCTTAATAATATACTATAAATCCTGCTAATACCTATACCTCAAGCACTATCCACCCTATAATGTGAACATGAGCAAAAAAGAGCCTAAACAAGAACTGGAAACTGAGGCTCCTCCGGCAGCTGCCGAAAAACCAAAGTATTTCAAAGAGCAATTTGACGACGAGGAAGTGCGGCTGGTCTTTCGCAAGCACCCGATAGTCATGCGCAAAGGACTGCTGCTGGCCGCCGCCGGCCTGTTAGTCGGCATGATACCGGCGCTTATAAAACCAGAATATAGCTATTTTTTCGGTGGGCTGGCAGGCGGTTTTTTACTGGCGCTGATTTTAATTTTCCCTTGGTGGGTCCGTTGGTACTTTAGCGTCTATATCATGACCGACCGCCGCTTCATCCAACAGACGCGCAGCCTGCTGCAAATTAATGTGGTAGACATTGGCCTCGACCAGATTCAAATGATTAATTATCAGGTCCAAGGCTTAGAAGAAACTATCCTTCGGTTTGGTACAATAGTGGTGCAAACGTACGTGGGGGATTTGGTCATCCATGATGTGCACCACCCCGAGAAGGTTCAGCAAAAAATGGTGCATATATTACGGGATTTGGGTATTCATCATACGCAAAGACCGGTGAATGACGACCAGCGCATAATTGAATCATGAACAAAATAGGACATTTTGAGGTTACAGGTTGTAGGTTACGGGTTACAGTAACTAATTTTTTGCTGTCACCTGTCACCTGTCGCCTGTCACCTGGCTTTTCTGGAGGCAAAGGCTGGTGAAATTGCGAAGAGGTTTCAAAAAAGTCAAGAAGGTTAGCGAACGCTTGCCGGAACTAGTTAGCGAAAAAGCCGCCAGTTTTAATCCGTTGGCCCCTGTTGAGCAGGAGCCGCCTCAGCTTAAAGACGTACCAAAAATAACCACCGAGACTATCGGCGAACACCGCGAAGAAGTCCTCTCCGGCGCCCGTAAATTTATTTACCCCCTCCAGCATTCCAAGCACCGCATAGTGGTCATCACAACCATCATTATTGTTTTTACATTCTTAGCCTTTTTAGCCTACAGCGCAGCCGCTCTTTACCGTTTGTACCACTACAACACCTTTCTTTACAGGATTACTCAAGTTGTTCCGTTCCCCATTGCCCGAACTGGCGGCACTTATGTTAACTACGAAAATTATCTATTCGAGCTTCGGCACTATATCCACTATTATAAAAATAAACAGCAAAACAAGTTTGGCGGTGAGCAGCAAATTCTGACCTTCCGCAAGCAGGCACTGGAAGATGTTATCAATAATGCTTACGTTAAAATTTTGGCTGACAAAAATAAGGTCAAAGTTACTGATAAAGAAATAGACGCCCAAATCGCGGCTGTGCGCAACCAAAACCGGCTAGGCAGTAACGACAAAGTCTTTTCAGACGTCCTGCGCGATTACTGGGGCTGGTCTATCACCGATTTTAAGCGCAGTCTAAAAGAGCAGATGCTGGCTACTAAAGTGGCCGCAAAGCTCGATACTGCTATTGCGGTAAAGGCCGAGGGCTTCTTAAAACACGCTAAAAGCGGCACCGACTTTGGTCAGCTAGCCAAAGAGGCTTCCGATGCGTCAGATAAAGAAAATGGCGGTGACTACGGCTTCGGTATTACCAAAACTAATCCCAATGTGCCGCCAGAAGTTATCGATCAGTTATTTAAGCTTAAACCAGGTGAAGTGTCAGATATTATTTTGGCCAGTCGTACTGATGTTAGTCGCCCAAATACGCTTGAGATCGTAAAGGTTAACCAAAGCGACGGCACTACTGTCAGCGCCCAGCATATTTGGGCTAATCTCAAAGACATTAACGCCTACATTGACGAGCTAAAAAAGACGCAGCCCGTCAAAACCTACGTCAAGTTTTAAACAAAGAGCAAAGAACGAAGAACAAAGAACAAAGAAGAGTAAGGAAAAAAAGTGTTTCAAGGATAGGCCCATATAATGCCAAAAACTACGCCAGCAGGTCTATCGCAATATTCTTTGGATATTTCTTGGCTAAATTACGATCCAAAGTCACAAACCGACTGCAGCCTTCGCGGGATGCAGCTGCAACCTGCAATGCGTCTTCATAATCTTTACCGGCAAAGTGTTCAAAGGCCCACTGGGCGTCGGCGTCAATCATTGGCAACCAGATAAACAGCCGCATAAACTGTTCGATAGGTCGCAAGGCCAGCTTGTGAGCTTCAGCGTAATACATCGTCAGATCCAAACTCAGCAGGGTTATAGCTAAGTCTTGGTCGGTTTGGTCTATATATTTTTGGCAAAGATTAGCTCGCTGTCTCCCTAACATCATTTCTATCAGCACATTGGCGTCTAAGCAGATCATTAAGCGCCTATGTCTTGTTGTCTCAGCTCGGCTATTTCTTGTTTAAAATCTAAACCTGGGCGTTTAAGCGCGGTTGGCACGGGACCAAAAGGGCGAGTGTTTAAAAATTGTCTGATGGCTTTTGGCGAGCCGCGCCGTAAAGCACCAATGCTGGGTTGCGGCTGTAACGAGCCGACTACCTTACGCCGGTAGGTAATTTGCAGCGTTCGGCCCTCTCGCAGAGCTTTGATAACCGCCGGCATTCTTTCTCTCAGTTCCTTAGTAGTGATTTTATCCATGGCTTAAGTATAACTTAACTTAATTCTTGCCGTCAATGTTCAACTTATTGTTGAACAACCTGTCAAAACCTACGTCAAGTTCTAGCAAAAAGCAGTAAGCAAAGATAGAATGTGGCGGGCCCGACCGGATTCGAACCGGCGATCTCCTCCGTGACAGGGAGGCGTGTTAGGCCTCTACACTACGAGCCCGTAATTGGCCTTGGAACAGATGTAGTTTAGCAAAACTGGGATGAAAACCAAAGTACCGAGGGTATTGACAAGGCAAACAAGCAAGAGCATTATCGGCTTATTAATATTAAATAAAGAGGAAATCGTATGTCTATGCATGCCCTAGAATCACTTGACGGTTCTGCAGATGCCGCCGTGGAAATATCAACCCAACAAAATGAGGACGAGCTCTGGAGGATTTTGGAAAGAACTAGTATTGACGGCTTGCCATTACTCGGTCACCTGGTACTGAGTGATGGCCTTGTTGAAGACCCAAGAGTCCGAGTAGTCCAGCTATCTTAAGAAGAAGACGTGCACTATATCACCGTCTAGCTAGAGACTTTTGAGCCGACTGCCTTACCTTGAATAACTTTTTTAAGATTTTCTTTTGATAGTCCGAAGATAATTATCGGCAGTTTATTATCCATTGCTAGCGATATCGCCGCGTTATCCATAACGCCAATTTGCGGATTTTGCAGAGCCTCGGCATGTGATAGAGAAGAGTATTTTTTAGCGTCTTTATGCGTTATTGGGTCCTTATCATACACTCCATCAACTTTTGTAGCCTTTAGCACCACTTGGCAATCTAATTCCAGCGCCGCAGTAACCGCCGCGGTGTCGGTTGTAACGTAAGGGTTGCCAGTTCCGCCGGCGATAATAACAACCCGGCCCTTTTCCATATGACGGATGGCCCGACGGCGGATATAAGGTTCGGCCACGCTATCTACACGCAATCTAGTTTGCAAGCGGGCCGGTTGATTGTTGGCCTCTAGTGTATCCACCAGCGCCATACCGTTTAGGATAGTCGCCAACATGCCCATATAGTCGCCGGTAGCCCGTTCTACACCTTTTTTGGCTATGTCCGCGCCGCGCATAAAATTACCACCGCCAACAACCACCGCAACCTGTGTACGTAGATCGGCTATGGCTTTTATGTCTCTTGCTAGCTCATTAATGAAGTCTGAATTGATGCCAAAATTTTGCCCGCCGGCAAACTGCTCACCCGATAGTTTTAGTAGTACTCGTTTATATTTCATTTTGCTTCCTGTAAAAATCCAAACCCTTCAGAAATAATAGCATTATAAGCCAGCTGATTTTCTGTAAATCCATGTCCGGACGCTGGTCCATGAGCTACAAAAACTTTTATCAGGCCGCGTCCAGCAATCTGTAATGTCTCTGCGTCATTTTGCAGTGCTTCAATCAAACCGTCAGTCATAGCATTTCGCTCACCACAACCGATAGCTACAGGGATATTGTGTCGTCCGGCAGTTTTTATGTTTTCACCGAATTTACCTTGCGAGTATCCAATACCAGAGCTAAAAACATTGGTAGTTAAGTAATTCCCGATATACGAACCATCACCATACTTTTTTTGCAGGTGGAGCATTACCTCTGGACCATCGTCCCACCAATGTCCTGACAGATCTTTTGGCTTGGTGCCTGGCTTAAAGTCGCGGGCAAAATTGACAGCCGGCATAAAAAACGCCTCGTTCTTGAAGTTGATAGGGCTAATTAGGACAGCGCCTAAGCTGTCTATATTTTCTCGATTAGCGGCTGCTAAAGCTGCGGCGCCTACAACTGCACCTCTAGATACACCAAAGAAATAACCCCCTTCATATCCCCATGTCTTCATAACATTAATTAACCGTTTGGCGTGAGGGATAAAGTCTCCTCTAAAAATTTTCAAGCGATTGGTTAGTGAGAACATTGGCCAATGGTCTCTGTCAGGTGCTGAACCAATGAGAGTACTCATTGGCTTGCCATCTGGCGCCAACAATCCACGAGCGCGATTTATACGGTCGACAAAGTAAGCCTTAACTGGAATATTGTAAGAGTTTGGATTACCTTCTTTTGGCAATAAGGCGGCAGGGAATGGTGGCTGGCTAGCTACACAATAGGTTGGCGAATCACCCGGTTCCTTAATAATTAAAGCAGAATCATGCAGTCGGTTGCCAGATGGCCGAGTATCCCGATGAATACGTTCTAAAAAAGCATCCGGGTCGGCAGTGAAGACTGCATTTTCATGTTCAAACACTTCAAGCACCTGAGAATCGACAGTCTGCCGTTCGACTCTTTTATTTGAATTTAGAAAAACGCTATCTACTATTTCAAACTCTGCCAAAACATCTCCTAACTTTCCATATTATATCATAAAAGATGACTAATAAAAAGTTTTGTAGGTTTGTTATACTCAATCTGTAAATGCCACCTTAGCTCAGCTGGCTAGAGCGCCGCTTTCGTAAAGCGGAGGTCTGGGGTTCGAGTCCCCAAGGTGGCTCCATGCGCGGGATTCGTATAGCGGTAGTACGTTTGCTTCCCAAGCAAGAAGTACGAGTTCGACTCTCGTATCCCGCACCATTCGACTCGTTTGAGCCTGCTTATGATAAACCGTGCTTCCAGAAAAAGTGTAAAATAAATGCTGACGACTAATGACTAATAACTATCGACTAAAAATTTAGGCACTAAATTTTTATGGAACTTCCTAAGAAATATTTGCATGACCGAATAGTTCTCTTACTCATCACACTTCTTGCAGTTTTGGTGGTGGTTGGGGTAGCTGTTGTACTCCTGAGGTTTGATATCTCAAAAAACCCGACAACCATTGTAGCCTACCGGCCTAATATTTCTGGTGCCAGCTATCAAAGTGGCAAGCCGATAGATATTTATAGTATGGCTGCATTTATGGCTATTACGGCTGTTGGGGCAGTAATCTTAAGCGCCCGGGTCTACAATCTTAAGCGCTACTTATCTGTTTTTATACTTGCCAGCAGCGTCTTTCTATTGATTCTGGCTACAATTGTTTCTAATTCTTTGATTTCACTACAATGAAATCCGTTCACCGTTCACCGTTCACTGTTCACCGTGCGTTTACTGTTTACGATTTACCATTGAGAACAGAAAACAGATCACTGAAAACGCATAGAAAACTGAAAACTGTGAACATGGGGTTTATCGATGAAATCGATTGAAATACCGCAGCCTGATGAGCGCGATTGGCGCTACCGGGCACTAGAAATATTACCCGGCGCGTTAACTTGGATAATCTTGGCACTGCCCATCATTTTGAGTCTCATCAATCCCAAGCTGGCAGCTTATTTCGTTATCACTTTTTTGCTTGTTTGGTTCGTCCGGGCTTTGGCTATCGCCGCCCGCTCCATCCAGGGCTGGAACCGTATCAACCGCTACTGCAAACTGCCGTGGCAGAAAATGAACCAGGATTTAGAAATATTGGAAGCTCACACCAAAGATGCGCCAAAATGGCATCGTCGTAATCTGGAGCGTGTCAGAAACCGGCTTTTGCATACCCGCATTAAACCTAGCGAGGTCTACCATGCCGTTATCATCGCTTTTTATAACGAATCCAGGGATGTGCTTGAGCCGACCATCCAGTCCGTGCTTAAAAGCGACTACGATTCCAAAAGGGTAATATTAATGCTCGCCTACGAAGAACGTGGTGGGCCTGAAACTCATGTTCTGGCGAACAGCTTGATAGCTGAATGTGGTTCTGATCTTTATCACGCAGAGGCAGTCATGCACCCTCAAGACCTGTTGGGCGAGGTAATCGGCAAGGGCGGTAATATAACCTTTGCCGGTCGACACCTCAGGCAGTACTTGAAAACAACCAATATTAAGCCGGAGCAGGTTTTGGTTACAACACTAGATTCAGATAACCGGCCGCATAAACAGTATTTAGCCTCCTTGACTTACACTTATTGTTCAACCGAAGAACCGCTGCATGCTTCGTATCAACCGGTGCCTATGTTTCTCAACAATATCTGGGACGCGCCGGCGCCGATGCGTGTGGTAGCCACAGGAAACTCCTTTTGGAACGTCGTTTTAAGTCTACGCCCGCATATGCTGCGCAATTTTAGCTCACACGCCCAACCGATGTCCGCACTGATAGAAACTGATTTTTGGTCGGTTAGAACAATCGTCGAGGACGGTCACCAGTACTGGCGATCGTTTTTCAGGTTTGATGGCAAATATAATGTTTTTCCGATCTTCGTGCCGATTTATCAAGATGCGGTACTAACTGATAGTTATAGAAAAACGTTGAGGGCCCAATTTAAACAAGTGCAGCGCTGGGCTTGGGGTGCTAGCGACATCGCCTACGTTTTTTATAACGGTTTTTTGAAAAAAAACCGGGTGCCGAGGCCACGCATGATAGCTAAATTCGCGCGTCTTTTGGAAAATCATGTTAGCTGGTCCGTAACACCGTTAATACTGCTATTGGCCGCCTGGCCGCCATTTTTCTTTTACCCCCAAAGCTATCTGGCTAATCAACTGCCGCACATCGTCAGCTGGCTGCAGAGGATATTGATGGTTGGGATTTTGGTGTCGTTCTTCCTTAGTATGCGCTCGTTACCGCCGCGCCCGGAGCGCTACAGGCGCCGCCGCACGCTTTGGATGGTCTTGCAATGGGTATATCTACCGTTTACAACTATCATTTTTAGCTCGTTCGCCGCCATAAACTCTCAAACTCGGCTAATGTTCCGCCGGTATTTAGGCTTTAATGTGACCGAAAAATCCGTCAAAAAATAACCGCCTTCTCTGTAGTTAATAGTCGCTAGTTGTTAGTACTTCAGACTATTGACTGATAACTATCTACTATCGCTGCGGCGTTAACCTTGCAGCGATTGGTGTTCGGCTAAATAACGAAGGTGGGCGCGCCGGTCCAGGCGCTTTAACACCTTAGCCGCTGTTTGGCTTATCTGTTTTGCTTCAATTACTGGTTCGGCTGGCGGTTTTAGTAGTTGGCCGATAACAGTTGAAGTAACTTCGCGGGCTGCAATATAACAGTCTTTATGATCTTGAAGAGCGAGCAACACCTCTGTAAAAAGCATATCGGTCAAGAAGGGTTTCGTAGAGCCTCCAGAATTAACCATAAGGGCAGAGGACAGGTCTAGAGCCTCATGAGAGGTAAAAACGGCGCCACAGGTCTCACAACGCCTCCTACGCCATACTTGGTTGTTGCGCTTCTGCCTACGGCTGTTAACAACACCTGTTTCACTCCCACAATACACACAAACCATGTCAACATATTGTCATAACGGTAAGGAAAAAGCTAGTGGATAGATTTAAAATTCTGGGTATAAGAAAACCGGTCGCCGCGGCGACCGGTTTTCTCGCACCCTCTTTCTTAGCTGATTGCGCTGGCCTGGCGGACTCTTTTTACGCGGTTGCCAGTCCGTTTGATGGTGGCGATCTCTTCGTAAAAGAGCTTGAAACCATCAAGCGCGCTACCAAGTTTCTTGGTACTCAAAATCTACCTCACGATTAACCCGACTAGACTAACACTTAAGCACTTTGGTGTCAATAACTCATACCCCTGTAAAGCTTATGCTTTTTATAGATGTTTTTGACTTTTACTCTGTTAAAATTAAGTCTATGACAAAAAGACTCTTTAAGGAGTTAAAAAGAGGTAAATCGGCAAGTCGCAGTGGAATTCTCAACACTCGCCGCGGACCAGTTAAAACGCCCTTTTTCATGCCCTGTGCCACCCGGGGGGCAGTTAAGGGTTTATCCCCGACAGAGGTTAAGATGACTGGGACGCAGGTGTTGCTTTCCAATGCTTACCATCTACATCTTCAGCCAGGCGAAAAACAGATTAAAAAATTGGGCGGTCTCCATCAATTCAGCGGTTGGGGCGGCCCGATCTTAACAGATTCCGGCGGTTTTCAGGTATTTTCACTAGCGAAAGTGCGCAGGATCACCGAAGAAGGCGTGTATTTTAAAAACCTAGACAGCGGTAAAGAAGTACTAATTACTCCTGAAAAATCGATGCAGATCCAGTTTGATTTGGGCTCAGATATTATCATGGCTTTTGATGATGTGACGGGCTTGTCTCAGTCCGACCGCCACTGGACCCAGGACGCGGTAGAACGCACCCACCGCTGGCTGGTCCGATGCGTCGCAGAATTTAAGAAGTTAACTAAAGATATGAAAGAAAAAGATCGGCCGCTGTTTTTTGGCATTCAACAGGGTGGATTGGATAAAAAGTTGCGGAAAAAGAGCTTGGGCTTCGTTCAATCAACAGAGATAGACGGGGTAGCAATCGGCGGCTTGGCTGTAGGCGAAACCAAAAAAGAAATGTACAAAATGCTCGAATATCTGGCTCCTTTATATGACCCGTCGCGGGCACGCTATCTGATGGGTGTGGGCGACCCGCCAGATATGCGCTTTGCCATTGAACATGGTATTGACTTCTTTGACTGCGTTCTGCCAACTCGTAACGGCCGGCACGGCCAGGTCTGGATAAACGCCCCGACGCTTAGGTCGGGGTCCCGACTATCCGTCGGGAGCGACATTAAATT
>Ga0209542_10010538_pt1 | contig 16633 bp, 26 predicted proteins | sample RifCSPhighO2_01_FD_184028 | JGI IMG/M metagenome (GOLD analysis project Ga0209542, IMG submission 184028) | Soil microbial communities from Rifle, Colorado - Rifle CSP2_plank highO2_0.1 (SPAdes) (version 2) | ecosystem: Environmental > Terrestrial > Deep subsurface > Rock core/Sediment ...
TCTGATTCTAGTAATAGTAATCATGTTCACACTGTATAGATTGGACAGGATTGACTTTTTCACAGGAATTCTTTACAGATAAATTTTATAAAGAAACTTGCTTCTTTTATTTCCGTGCCGAGATCGCATAATCTGGTATTGCAACGGATTGCTAATCCGTGCCCTCCGGGGCTTCTGGGTTCAAATCCCAGTCTCGGCGTATTCTTCCATAAAAATTCAAAAAGAGAAATATTTATATATTAATCAAAACTTTTATTTACTAACGATTAACAAATAAAAATTGGAGAGGTGATCATAAATGAGTAATAAAAAGGGTCAGGCTGCTATGGAGTTCTTGATGACTTATGGCTGGGCAATTTTGGTTGTATTAATTGCTTTAGGTGCATTATTCTACCTGGGAGTATTTAATCCAAAGACAACAAATACGGGAAGTGTTCCAGCACCATTTTCATACATAGACCACAAGGTAACAGCATTAGCTGATGGAGACACAATAGTATTGGGTGCAAATTCCATATCAGGTACCCCTACATTGAGCTTTGGTACAGGTCCTTGCATAGGTACTGTGTTAATTCCCCACATATGGGCGGGAACATTCGATGGGAACGGACAGAACACAATAACTCTAAAAAATTGTGCAACAACAGCAGGTGACAAGTACACGGGAAGTGTTGATATAACCTACACTTTGGTGGGTTCATCAATAAGTCACACAGTAACATTGGACTATTCTGGAACTTCAGAATAAATTTTTTCTTTTTTTCTAAACTTTTATAAATAAATAATAATACCTAAAACTATGAAAATATTAAGTCTTCACTCAGATTACATAAAGTTTCAGGCAAAGAAAATAGCAATAAAGGATGCAGAAAAGACTACTGACAAGGAAGTTGAAGTCAAAGAGCCATTAATAATTCTTGTTGCAGTTGAGAAGCAGGATACGGATGTAAAGAAAATATCAAAAAGATTAGTGAAAGAAATAGAGGACATAGCAAAGCAGGTCAGTGCAAAGAATATAGTTCTTTATCCTTATGCTCATCTATCATCGAATCTAGGATCTCCAAAGACAGCTTTGGAAGTTTTAAAGACAGCAGAAAAACTATTATCAAAAGACTTTAAGGTTACTAGAGCCCCATTTGGTTACTATAAATCATTTGAAACAAGGGTGAAAGGGCATCCTCTATCAGAATTATCAAGGGAATTCTCAGTGGAAGGTGCAGAAGAAACATACGACCATAATCAGCTGTTAAGGGAAATATCAAAAACAAAATTAGACAAGTCAAAATTAAAAGAAAATGATCATAGGATAATTGGAAAGGATATGGATTTATTTTCATTTTCAGAATTGGCACCGGGAATGGTATTCTGGCATCACAAAGGATTAATAATAAAAAATCAGTTGATGGAATTCTGGAGAGAACAGCACAATAAAGAAGGATACTTGGAAATTTCAACTCCAATGATACTGGATAAAAAATTATGGCAGATATCTGGACATTGGGAAAAGTACAGGGAGAATATATTTCTGACTGATTACGAAAAAAGAAACTTTGCAGTAAAACCAATGAATTGTCCTGGGGGAATTTTACTGTACAAGTTAGAGCCAAAATCTTACAGGGATCTTCCATTAAAGGTTGCGGAACTTGGAGTTGTTCATAGGCAAGAGTTATCAGGGGTTATAGGAGGATTATTCAGAGTTATACAATTCACGCAGGACGATGCCCATGTTTACTGCACAGAGCTTCAGTTGGAAGATGAAGTGGCAAGAGTGCTGGAATTGATAGACAAATTCTACAGGACATTTGACTTCACATATAGCATCGAACTTTCAACAAGGCCTAAGAAAATAATTGGTTCAGATAAGATGTGGGACAAGGCAGAAAAAGCGCTTGAAAATGTTCTTAAGAAAAAGAAAATGAAGTTTAAGGTAAATGAAGGCGAGGGAGCATTCTATGGTCCAAAAATAGACTTCCATGTAAGGGACTCGTTGAATAGGACATGGCAATGTGGAACAATACAAGTTGACTTCTCAATGCCTGAAAGGTTTGATTTGATTTATGAAGAAAAGGATGGGAAGAAACATCGTCCGGTAATGATTCACAGAGCAATATATGGCTCACTTGAAAGATTTATTGGGATACTATTGGAGAATTTCAACGGAAAACTTCCATTATGGTTAAATCCAAATCAAATAAAAATAATAACAATAACGGAAAGAAACAAAGATTTTGCAAATAAGGTATTTGAAAAACTGAAGGATGAAAACTTAAGGGTTGAATTAGATGACAGGAATGAAACCATTGGTAAGAAAGTTAGGGACGCACAAATACAACATTTTAATTATATAATCACAATAGGAGATAAGGAATCAGAAAAGAAAAAGCTTGCAATAAGAACGAGGGATAACAAAGTTAAGTTTGATGTAAGTCTGGAAGATTTCATAAAGCAGGTAGGGAAAGAAGGCAATGAAAGAACTTTATAATAAATTAATAAATTCTAAAGAGTTTAAGAATTGGAAAGCAAAACACAAGGATTCTTTTCTGTGCAATTATATCATGATTGAAAATCCTCAGTTTGATTTTTACAATAAAAATGACACCATGACATCATTCATAATTGAAGATGAAATAGAGGTTAAGGACAATGAAGAATTTCTGAAGTCACACAACAAGCTAAATGAATTAAAACTGGATGAAATAAAAGTTTCACAAGATGAAGCATTGGATTTAATAAAGGAAAGGGAGGAATATCCTCGAAAATTGATAATCCTTCAGAAAACAAAAGAACCGTTTTGGAACATAACTCTGATAAGTCCTTCAAAGTTATTGAATATAAAAATTGATGCAGTTAATAAAAAAATACTTTCAAAAAAAGTAGAGCCAATTTCTAAATTAATGAGAAAAGTCGTTTAAATTTCTAGAATATCCCCGTCCCTGACAATATGAACATGCTCATCATCATACCCTAATCTAAGAGCAACACTTTTATTGCCTTTGATTTTTTCCGGAGGACCATGGCTTAAAATAATATGTTCAGGTCTCAAAACTTTAATTAGAATTTCAGCGTCTTCCTGATGGCCATGCCCCGAAACATGGATGTCTTTTATCATTGTAACATTTCTTCCCTTCAGTATCCCCTCTAGTTTCTCCCTGCTCTCGATTGTCTCTATTGTTGGGATAGTTCTGGACGAAAACAAAACAACATCTCCAGACTTAAATTCAAATGGGGTTTCATCCTGAGCCATTCTTACCAAAACGGATCCCGCCTCTCCCTGATTGCCGGTGCACACAACAATATATTTGTCCCTATTCTTGTTTATTTCCTTCAGTTTTTTGTTTATGATATTCCTATAGCCTACCAGGTCAACATCTATGAAATCAACTATGTTCAATTCTTTTGCAACACCCACATATTTGTACATGCTTCTTCCAAGAAACACTATTTTTCTTCCAAGAGTCCTTCCATAATCAACTATGCTTCTAAGCCTTGAGATATGCGAGGCAAATGTGGTTACTATGATCGCATTCTTGCTTCCTTTCAATTTTATGAATTCCTCCTTGAGCATTTCTCTGGCTTTGCTTTCAGATGGCGTTCTGTCAGGAGTATCTCCATAGAGGGAATCAAGGAACAAAAGTTTTACAGGTTTCAATTCTTCAAAATATTTGTCACTAAAAGGATCCATCAAGACAGGCTTGTAATCAACCTTGTAGTCATTTGAATAGGCAATCTTTCCTTCAATTGTATACAAAACAGTAAGTGCAGCATCAACTATGGAATGGGTCATATGCCTGAACTCAAAACTGAAGTTTTTGCTCAGCTTGTATTTACTATTGAACTTAACATCAATGAATTTATTTCTTGGATTTAATTTTTTATCTTCAAAAAGAGTTTTGAGGACTCCAATGGTATAAGGCGTTCCAAACATATCGCACTTGTACTTCTTTGCCAGATAGGGAGCGGCGCCAATATGATCAAGATGAGCGTGTCCAAAAATAATTCCCTTAACTTCATTGTTATCAACGCCATTGTCATCAGGGATGGCACCAATCTCAATTAATTCATCTTTGTTTAATTTGTTGATATTTCCCTCAAGATAATTTACAACAGCAGGGAGGTACAACCCCATGTCAATAATGACAGACTCACTCCCAACTTCAATCAAAGTCATATTTTTGCCCACTTCAGAATATCCGCCAACAAATTTTATTTTCATCTGAATTTAACCTCATTTCCCAATTTAAAAAGTTTAGCTTTTCCTGTCGGCAATTCAATGACATAGTATGCTTTGGATCTCGGCCTGACTGACAGGCTAAATGGCCTAACATTCTCCTTCTTGTCAACAACAATTTTACTTTTATTCAGCCATACAACATCTATGCTCTGAAAGACAAATAGCATGTGAATGTCAGAAGCATTGACAAGAATCAGGGAATCATCCTCCTTTAGTTTCTGAGCAAACATCAACCCCAAAAATTTGCAAATACAATCACAAAATTTAGAATTTTTGGAAATAATTCTATTATCTACTTCAATATACATATTTATTTAACACAAATTAAATTTATAATGTTTACTGAATTCAAAAAAACATGGTAGGAAACAAAGCATTAGAGACATTAGTTCAAATACTTGATATTGTAATTCTGAGAGGTCCTAGCGGGGACAAGATTGGAGAGGTGTATCCGTGCGACCCCCTCTGTAAATGTGGTAATCCCTGTAAATACGAACGTGAAAATGAATTAACCAAAAAACCTGAGTGCAGGCTATACTACCTACTCAAAGGAAATGGTTATGGAAAAATAGAAGGTGTAGGCAGACAATAAGCTGTCTTCTGTAAAACCCTCGAACTCTTAAAGTTTTCATTGAAGATTTTTCCAACATTCTACTTAGCGTCGTTACGACTTGCACTAAGCTGGGTACCATCGTCTCATCCCTTCCTACAAAAACATCAGGTGGTTAACTCATTTTCCTCACGGAAAACTTCACAGCCATCATCTTAAATGCAGGTGGTTTCGTTTCTTAGCGGTTGCCTTCCATTTCTGGAACTTGAATCAAGCAGCCGATTAATTCTTGGATTGCTCCAAAAGTTTTAGTGGACAGACTTTCCTCAGAGTTAAACTCCGTAAGTTGGTTTGCCTACCTACAAACCTAGGAAAGAATTTAAGTTTTTAAAGTTTACTTTTTTGTGATTTTTCATCATAATGTCTATTCAAAACAACTTCATCAGGTTTTTCAAGAATCTCACATCCATAACGTTCAATAAATCCAGTAGTGTCATCACTTCTCTCAGGAGTATAAACATGTATGGTTTTATTATGGACTGTTATTGAACTCACCCTAGTGGGACTACCCAAATCATAACAAATAGTAACAACCTCTCCAATTCTTCCAACATAATCTCTGCCAAACATTTCAACAGCCAGATTGAAGGTTCTATTTACGAGATCTCTCACATCTTTTCCATTTTCTCCAGAAATTCCCTCTATTTTTACCATCACCACAAAACAAAAAAAGAAGAGTATAAAAAACTACTGATTCTCACTAAGACCCTTTCTCTGTCTTATTTCTTTGATTACTTTTTCCTGCAGCATATCAGGTAATTTCTCGAATAACTGATCAACGACGAAATGGCTTCCTCTTCCGCCGGTTGCACTTCTCAATTCAGACGTCAAACCAAACATTTCTGCAACAGGCAGCTTGGCAGTTATTGTTAAATGCTCCCCTTGCTGCTCCATATTCAGCAATGATCCTCTCTTGTTCTGAACTAACTTGCTTATTGCCCCCATGTAATCAGCTGGAGAATCTATCTGTAAAACCTGTAGGGGCTCATAAATATAAGCCCTTGCATTTCTCATTGCTTCTTTAATAGCCTCTCTTATAGCAGGATAAACCTGTGCGGGACCCCTGTGGATTGCATCTTCATGTAATTTCATGTCATCAATAACCACTTTAATTTTCATACAAGGCTCTCTTGACAATGGACCTTCCTTCATAACTTGTTCAAAAGCATCCATAACTAATTCTATAACTTCACCAATCTGGACAATGCCTCTTGTAGCATCAACCAGCATGCATGAATGGAATATTTCCCTGACACCTTTTGCATACTTTGTGTCATAACCGCACTTGATCAAATTATGAACCACAGTATCATCCTTCTTCTTGATTCTCATCTCGGGAAGTTCTCCTGCCTTTATAGTTTTGTAAACCTCCTCTTCCAAAGGTTCGACATGGATGATGAATTTGTTGTGCTTGTTTGGAGATTTTCCTTCAACTGAACTTGATGATTTTATGATAGTCTCTCTGTAAACAACAATTGGCGGAGAAGTCTTGACATCAACGCCCTTTTCTCTTTTAATTCTGTTCTCAATGACTTCAAGATGCAGTTCTCCCATGCCGCTCATCAGGTTCTCTCCAGTCTCCTCATTGATTTCAATATGAATGGAAGGATCTTCTTTGTTAACCTGTCTCAAAACTTCAATTAGCTTTGGCAAATCTGCTGCTCTCATGGCTTCAATGCTCTTCGTAACAACGGGCTCAAAAATATGTTTTATGGCTTCAAAGGGCTCCATCTCTTTAGAAGATACAGTCTCACCTGCGAATGCATCCTTCAACCCGACAAGACCAACAATGTTTCCTGCAGGAACTTCATCAACCTGAAGTCTGGTTGCACCCTTGTAAATATTAACTTGCTGAATTCTGACTTTTCTCTTTGCTCCATTCATCCATGCTTCATCACCCTGTCTGACAGTGCCTGAAAATAATCTCCCCGCAGCAACTTCGCCTGCATGCTTGTCAATGACAATTTTTGTTACAACGAATGCAATCGGACCATTTGGATCGCACCCAACCAAGGATTTTCCCAGATCACTCTCCAGATCACCATGCCATATCTTAGGAACCCTGTAAGCCTGGGCCTGGACAGGATTAGGATGATGTTTTATAACCATATTGAGAACAACTTTATGCAAAGGTGCCTTCTTAGACAACTCCTTATACTTTTCCCCCTCTGAATAAGCATCAATTATATCCTTGAACGTCATTCCTGACTTCTGCATGTAAGGAACAGACAAAGCCCAATTATGGAATGCTGAACCAAACGCCACTGAACCCTCCTGAACGCTAACCTGCCACTTCTCTTTAAGCTCATCAGGTGCAAATGTAGCAATGAATTTATTTACATCATTGATGGATTTCATGAATCTTCTTTGCATTTCATCAGGCGTCAGCTTGACTTCTTTGATTAGTCTATCAACCTTATTAATGAACAGAACAGGTTTTACTCTTTCTCTTAATGCCTGCTTCAGGACAGTTTCTGTCTGAGGCATTATACCTTCAACAGCACAGACAAGAACTATTGCGCCATCAACAGCTCTCATAGCTCTTGTAACATCCCCTCCAAAGTCAACATGACCTGGAGTGTCAATGAGATTAATTAAATGCTCATCGCCCCCTAATCCATGAACCATGGAAACATTTGCAGAATCAATTGTAATTCCTCTTTCCTGTTCATCTTCATGAAAATCAAGAGCTAGCTGCTTGCCCGCCAATTCTTCGCTCATCATCCCCGCGCCTAAAAGAAGATTGTCACTAAAAGTTGTTTTCCCATGATCAATATGGGCAGCGACTCCAATATTCCTGATTTTTTCAGGATACTTCATAAGTCTCGAAACTTTCTTTGCTAAATCTTCCGCCATTTTAACTACCTGCTTGAATCAGCCTGTCTTTCTAGCTCCAATTTCTTAGAAATTGCCTGAGAAGTCTGATCAGTATTGTAAGCTTTAATTATTTCATCAGCAAGGGCATCCTCAATTTTAATTTTTTTATTAAAACATCTGGAATAACTTCCCTGAACCATTTGTCTTAAAGCGACATCAACTCTTCTCATAGGTGAACATTCAACTGCCTGAGGATACCTTGCTCCACCATACTCAATGGTTGTAATCTCTTCCCTTGGTGCGGCATTCTCAAGAGCCTTGACAAAAACCTCAATGGGATTCTTGTTCATTTTTTTCTCAATGATATCAAAAGTATTTTTTACAATCTTATAAACCGTCAACCCTTTTCCAGTGCACTGACCCGAACTCAATTTATGTTTTTTACCCCTGTGCCCAGGAACCATCAGCTTGTTTATCAATCTTTCAACAATGTTATATTTTGCTTTCCAGAATCTATTGCTTGCATTTCTTCCGGTTGTTTTAGGAACATAAAGAGGATCCAGATTAATGTATCCTTGCAGGCCAGGATCATTAACTTTAATTCCACTAGTATCGTATTTATTAAACAACTTCATCTTCTACCCTTCTCAATCTTTCCTCTTAATAATGCATTCAAACTCTGATCATTAACTTTGATTACCTGCCATCGAATTCCGGGGATATCTCCCTTTGCCCTTCCCTGTTTCCCGCCAATGCATTCAATTATGATTTCATCATGCTCGTTGAGCTGTTTGATTGCATTGTAACCAGGAACAAAAGCAGCAACTTTCTTTCCATTCTTCACCAGCTGACAAATTACACACTTTCTCATTGCAGAGTTAGGCTGCTTAGCCTCTCTCTGAGTCTTTTGCAAAACAATGGCCTTAGCCTGAGAACTTCCTTTTAATGGATCTGATTTTTCTTTTAATCTTAAAATTCTGGCTTTATAATCATGAGAGCTCCACTTGGCCTTCTTCCTTCTCTTGATAAGTTTTTTCCCTGCACCTAATCCTCTCGCTTTCTTAGCCATTTTTAATTATCAACTCATATTTGAAATATTTATTAAATACCTTTGAATAGTCTTTTAAATTTTTCTGATTTTTTCCCATTAATAAACCTTTGGTTTTTCTATCGGTTTCTATCTCAATTTTCCCATCATTCATCTGAATTTTCTCAAGTTTCAAAGGCATTAAAATATTCCTGAGAAACATTGTTGGCTCCTTATTGAATTCAATTATCTTAACTTTTTCATTCACCAGCTCAGAGAATTTTTTTATGTTTGCTCCCTTCTTTCCAACTGCTTTTCCAAGCTCTCCAAAACCAACAATTATCCAAAGAGAATCAAACCTGAAAACATCTTTCACTTTGGCTTTGGTTAACTTTTCAAAGAAATTAATCTTTTGTATTAAATCATTGTCCAGTATCATTCTAGGCCTAAGACAGAAACAGAAAATGGTTTCCTGCAGATTACTCCAAGCTCTTCGTTGCTCTCTTTTAATTTCACGATGGGAATTTTGTAAAGTTTTGCATAATGTTCCAAGTCACCAAGAACTTCTTCAGGAATATTGCTCGAGACATAAACCTTCTTTAAAGATTTCATCTTCAACCTCTTCAGAGTTCTTTCAGTCCCCAGAACAACTTTCTTGTTCTCCTTGATTGCTTCTTTTAAGTCTTTCATGATAAAATCTTTTTAGTTTATGTTTTTAAACTTAACTATTCTATCATAAATCTCGGGCCATTCTTTTCTGAAGAACATTTTCTCCATTTTTATCATCTTATCAAATCCTCTTGAATTCATCTCTTTTGTAACAACCCCTCCCTTATGGGGATGTTTATACTTCTGTTTTAAGGGGGAATTAAATCCATGGGCATAGTGGCTTAATTCATGGGCAATTGTAACATCAATCATATATTCAGGAACATCATCAAAGCGAAATAATTCATTAACAACTATTTCTGTGTCTTTTCCGACTTTTTTAATATGGCCGAATTTGTTCTTTGATTTCCCCTTGAATTTTATTACAACATTATTCAATTTGGGAATATCTTCAAATAATAATTTCCAGATCGTTTCTAATCTTTCATTAAGAAATTCATCATCTCTCATAAGAATAAAATAAATAAGGAATTTAAAAAATGTTCTAAATTTCCTGACAATAGAGCCCAGCTATCACTATTCCAATTTCAACAGTTTACTCATCTCTTTCGCCCTCCCATGGCCTTGTTAAATATTCACTCAAAATTTCTACAGTGCCTATGGCATCTTTTTGAATCCACGTACAATACCCCTGCCCTTATTAATATAATGCGGAGGTATCCCATTAAGATACTCAAAGGCGATATCAGGACCGCCACCAGGACCATAAGAACTTATCCAAGTGCCAAACCCAAACCACAATTGCATTGCAAAAGGTCTATCTTCTGAACCAGAAATCCGAATACACAATTTTTCTATACCCTCACTCCGTGAATATAAACCATAAGGTTCCGCCTGCTCTCCAAAAGCATATACAGTTAAATCATTTTCCCCAAATCTATTCGTTGGAACTTCTTTATCAGTTATCGCGACCGAATCTTCTAATGCTATCGCTATTTGGCTCCATTCACAACTACTAATATAGGGGGGTTTTCCCTTTCCATAAAAATTTGTTGAAAGGCGTTTAGTTAAGTAGAATTTACCCCCTGGCAATATAAGAACCATTTCTCTTACAAAGTTTCCATTTTTTAAAACAGTTAAATCAGAATAGAATTTATTTTGTTTACCCTTTTCTATTTTTAATTTTGCATCTTGTTCCAAAGAAATTATTTCATACTCTTTTAATTTAAGTGCCTTTCTTCCTTTATCAAAGGGTGCTTTCACATAAGCCGAAGCCATTTCAGCTAGTTGGATATCTTCTATTATTCTCACTTTATTCTACCTCAAATTAGGGGTAGACTTAGAATTTATAAATGTTCCTATTCGTTACCACTTTAAAATTAATCTTTCCTGTAAGGTGCAATATCCTCATACATATCAATCTGCCCCAGGAACATGCTCCTGCAACAGTATCTCTTCAATTTGAGATCATCAAGAACTTTCTTTGGATCTTCTCCTTTCCCAACTCTTGACTTGAATTCTTCCCATTTCTGTGCAATTGGCGCACCGCATGATATGCATCTGATTGGAATTATCATTTCATAACCTTACCTATAAGATTTTGTCCTCATTGCTCTAGCCTTGGAATCATTAGGTTTCCTTTGCTCTTTTCTTCTTACGTCCGCAACCAATAAATGTCTGTCATAATCACCAAGGGATTTCTCTAAAACCTTGCTCCCTGAATATTTCACCAATGCTCTTGAAATTGCTAACCTGACAGCATCGCTCTGCGATCTCCATCCTCCGCCTCTAACATTAACTTCAATGTTGACCTTGCCTGCCAAGTCACCAGATATAAGCAAAGGCTCCATAATCTTATCCCTTGCAAATTCAGGCTTAATATTATCCAATAAAAAACTATTTACCCTTATTACCCCTTTTCCTTCCTTCAGGGTAGCCCTCGCAATGCTTCTCTTTCTCTTTCCTGATACATGAACTACTTTTACCATTGTCTATTTTTCAAAAACTTGCATATCTCCGCAACCGTTATGTAGTTTAATGTTTTTAACCTTTCTCCTGACGCTTCTTTTATAGTTTCCAATTTTGAATCTTTGAATTTGTTTGGAACTGAAATATGACACATTATTCTTTTAAATGCTTCCTTTCCTCTTTCCTGCTTGTAATTTAACATTCCTCTTATTGCCCTTCTCACAAACCTATCAGGCATCCTCGGATAAAACGGCCCGTGAAAAGGTCCTCCCCTGTTTACTCTTTGTTTATATTTTGCCAGAACATCTTTTTTCTTTCCTGTTAGAATTGCCCTCTCACAATTAACGACATCAATCTGCTCGCCATTAAGGGCTTTTTTCACCACAGTAGTAGCCATTCTTCCAAGTATCAAGTTGTCTGCATTAACTATCATCCTATGATCCTCACTTTCTTTCCTTTTGGATTTTCTTTCATCAATTCATTTATTGATATTGCCTTTGCCCCAGCTTCTCTGATTTTCTCGAGGGCATTTTCTGAAAATGAATAAGCGGCAATTGTTAATTTCCTGTTCAAACTTCCCACGCTCAAAACTTTTCCCGGAACCAAAGCAGTCTCTCCATTACGGACACTCTTCTCAATCTTATAAAGGTTAACTTCTCTTCTTATTCTTGTTGGTCTTTCCAAATCGCCCGCAACCCTTTTCCACAGGTTAACTTTCTCCCTGTTTCCAAGAATCTTCAAGTCTCTGATTAAGTTCTGCAATTCAAGTGTTTGTGGGCCTGTTCTCTTTACCATTTTATTTTAATTTTTCAACCTTCTTGCTAAATTCAGTCAATTTTTCATCTAAAACATCCATGGCAGCATTAAACATTTCACTACAGCTAAGCTGGCCAAAACTTTCAATGAAAAATATGAATGTATCTTCCTTCATATCACCCAAATCGTCCTTCAACTCTTCCAGTGATTTGAATTTCAATGGCATATTCCTGTAATAGCATAATCCCGGAGAAAATTTCATATGTTCTTTTCCAGTCCCGAGAACTGCCGTAGCCTCAAGGACAATTTCCTTGTCAGCAAGCAAATTTGCAATTGGAATATTGTCATAAACAGGGATGCACTTATCATCCTTGCTTTTCAGATCTCCAGAGTAAACCATCTTTGGCCCCTTAACTTTTAATTTGAATTTCAATTCAGTTGTTGCCTTGGAGCTTCCCTTTGATTTGGTTGAATACGATTTCAAGTCAGTCTTGATTGGAACCAATCCTAGCCTATGAGCAACTATTTCATCATAAAACGGAGACTGATTCTTTACAAAAGTAACTTCATCAATTGCAAGCGTAGGAACCTCTGCAATTATTATTCTCCTTATTGTATTTGCAATTGCAGAATTGATGCCTTCAATGCTGAATGCCAGTTCATTACCTTCGTTTCTCAAAATTTCAATTTTCATTTTAAACTCTTCTTCCTCTTCTGAAATGTTTTTTTCTGCACCCATCAGTTGGTGTTGCAGTAACATCCTCTATGTTTCCAATCTTGAATCCGTCTCTTGAAAATATCCTTACAGCCGCCTGTGCACCTGGACCTGGGTTGTTAGGGCCCTGATGTCCACCAGGAGCTCTTATCCTGATATGCAATGCATTTATACCATGTTCCTTTGCCATTTCCCCTGCTTTTCTTGCAGCACCCATCGCTGCTGTTGGAGAACTCTCAAGCCTGTGAGCCTTAACCATTTGTCCTCCAGAGCTAACGCCCAAAGTCTCGGCTCCAGTGATGTCAGTAATGTGAACTATTGTATTGTTATAACTGGAATAAATGTGAGCTATTCCCCACTTCAATCTTCTATGACCTTCTTCCCTGTTCTCCACTCTCATTCTTTTTCCTCAGTCTTTTTTACCTTTTTTTCGGTTTTTTCCTTCTTCGGCTTTTTCTCAACTTTCACTTCTTCTTTCTTGATTTCCTTTAGCTTGACTTCCTTTTTCTCTTCTACTAATCTTTCAGGATGCTTCTCATTTTTTAATGGAGACTTATCCGAAAAGATAATCTTGTTTTCATCAGCCAAGGGAACTATGTATGAAGGTGAGCTGATTCTTTTGTCGTCAATGAGTATATGACCATGAACAATGAGCTGTCTTGCCTGCTTCATAGTCCTCGCCAGTTTCTGATTAAAAACTAATGACTGTAGTCTCCTGTTCATAACATCATTTATTCCTAAGGATAAAATATCATCTATGCTTGCATTTTTCTTAATAAAACCGAGCTTATACATCTTTCCCATGATCTGCTCCTTCAGTTTATTTCCATTTTCAGAGCCATCATTTGCAAGTTTTTTTGCAATATCGTGGTACTTTGTAAGAATGGCGTTCATTCTCCATATTTCCTTTTTGTTCTTCAGTGAATAATTGTAAAGAATACTTTTTTCCCTTTCAAGCCTTTCCCTTTGCCATGGATGCCTTGGGGTTGCATACTTTTTTCTTCTCTTTCTTGGATCTCCCATTTTTACTTCTTACTTCCTCCGGACCTAGGCTTCTTCTGCTGTGGAGCTTTCTTCTTCTGAACTCCAATTGACCTTCCCTTTCTGAAATGTCCTCTTGTTCTCTGTCCTCTTACGGGCAATCCAACGGCATGTCTTAATCCTCTATAAGATTTTATCTTTTTCAATCTTTTGATATCAAACTCTTTTCTCAATTTTAATTTCGAAGACACTAAATGCAAATCATCCCCTGTGTCATAATCTTTTCTTCGATTAACAAGCCAGCTTGGAATATTTTTTGGATTTTTCATGAGGCTTTCAATGGATTCAACTTCCTTTTCCGTCAGAGTCCCAACCTTTCTTAACTTATCAAGGTTTAAAGAATTACAGATGAAATTGCTTATCATAAAACTGACGCCTTTTATCTTTCTCAGCGAGTTGTAAACCTTCTTATTACCGTCTAAATCAGTATCAAGTACCCTAACTATTGCTCTTAGTTTCTCCATTTTTAAAAAATTCTAATATAAGTATTTATAAATTTAACTAAACAGAATTAAACACCAACAAATATCTTATGTTTATCCTCTCCCTTCAACTCAGAGATTATTCTTCTTATTACAACCTTCAGTGGATCAGGCAACAGCCTAACTCTTTTCCTTATGTCATCAAAGCTGTCAAATTCTTTTTCTTCTCTTCTGTCCAGAATTTCCCTCATGTGCCTCTTTCCGACACCCGGCAGTAATTCCAACTGATGTCTTCTAACATTAATCGGACCCGCTTTATTGAAGAAGGCTAAAAACCTGCTTGAATCATTTTCAACCATCTCTTTGAGGACATGATCAAGTTCATTCTTGGCAGTCTCAGTCAGCCTACTATAATCAATCTTTCCAAAAATATGATGTATCTTCTCTCTTTTGCCTTCCCCAGTATAAACCTTTTCATAAGGCTGCAGAAAAATACCTTTCTTCGGCACTAGCTCTAATAGAATAAAATGTTCACTTCCTATAGCTTGCGCTACTGATGTCTTCTTGTACGCTGGTCTCGAATCGAACGGATGCCCATTCATTAAAAAGTCCAGCACTATAGCATACTCCTCTTTCACTGGTTTTCTTATCATTTCCATAATTTAATTTTTTTAATTCATGCATTTTTTATCGCTTCAAGCACCTTGTTCAAGTCATCCTGCTTTAATGTCAAATTTTCGCCCGATAATACTGCTTTTAATTCATCGGAATTCTTGGGTCTTATATCAATTATCTTATTAATATGCCTTTCCTTTAATCTTCCAATGTCGACAGCACTCAATTTTTTCTTTATATCCTCAATTTTCTTGTCATCAGTCTTTTTGAGGAATTTATTTATGTAATCATATGTTTTCATTGATCTTACATTGAAATTTTCATCTCTCTTCTTGACAGAATCCAACTTATCCTTGAGCTCTGCAAGATTCAAGGTGTTTTCATTCAATATTTCTATGCTTGACATTTTTTAAGGTGTACTGGATGCACTATAAGTGTTTTTGATTTTTTCCCATCTTTTATTTGAACTTCGTAGCATCTTCCCTGCTTCCCTTTTATCGTTCCAACTTTGTTGTGGAATCTCGGATGATACATTCCTTTATGAACAGCAGGCTCTACCTTCAGATAAACTCTATCATTTTCATCAAAAGCCTGAAAATATCTGCTCAATCCTATCTTCCCTCTGGTTCGGATGTTTTTTCTCAGCTTGCTTCGAGTTTTCCTTCTCAACCCGCCTACTCTCTGTGTCATTTTAGAATTTCAAAGAAATTTAATTTTATAAATCTATCTAATTTCTCCCTCTAATTTGCTCAAAACAGAATTAATTGCAAAAAACAGATTAAAATCAGTAACATCAGAATGATAGTCCTTTCCGCCAATTTTCAAGCCACCCTTGATCTCAGACTTGCTTTCATGAACTGCATTAAGAACAAGATCAAGCTTCTCAAAATCAGGGTACCTCTCCTGTAGATTCTTGACAAAATTACCAACAATCTTACGAATAACAATAAGCTTATCCTTGTCTAAAGTATGAAAATTAACAAGCTTTATCTTATCGCCTAACTGCATAGCTTCCATCGCACTATATCAAAGAATTTGATTAATATAAACATTTCTATTTGAAAAATGGAATGATGATGTGATGATTTACAAAAGATAAATTTATATAAATGATTTGATTACAATAGGCATTATGAAAAAGGGTGTGATGAGCATATTTCTGATTGGAATTTTATTCATTTCTTCTTTGGTTTTGGCACAGGAAGAATCTCAGACCTATTCTGGCTTTGAAAGATTTACTGACAATGTCAAATTATTTTTTTCTGGCGGGGACAATAAAGTAATGTTAGCTTTAGAGATTAGAGAGAAAGAACTTAATTCAGCAACTAATAATTTAAAATTAGGAGAAGAAAACAAAGCAAAAAAAGAAATAGAATCAGCTATAAATATGCTTAAAATTATTCAATTAAAAACAACACCGAAAATAGCAGATGAAGTTAAGAATAATATAAAAGAAACAGAATATATAATAAAAGAAAACCTAAATTTAGAATTTTTTGAAAAATATTTAACTGAAGAGCAAAAAACAAAATTAGTTATAGAACATTCTGAGAAAATCTTTGATTATTGTGAAGAACTTGCTAAACAAGATTATGAATTAATGTTAAAAGATGAAAAATGCCAGAATAATGCTCCCGATTGGCTTGAAGATGAAGTAAATAATAAGATAAAAGAAGTACAAAAACAAGATTCAGAAGAAATAAAAAAACAAATAGAGATTACTATGAATAATCCAAAAAATTCTGATTGTGATGAAATTTCTTTAACAAGTGAAAGAGCGAGATGTGAGAAATTTAAAGCATTAGCAATAAGATGTGAGTTT
>Ga0209542_10010539_pt1 | contig 16632 bp, 21 predicted proteins | sample RifCSPhighO2_01_FD_184028 | JGI IMG/M metagenome (GOLD analysis project Ga0209542, IMG submission 184028) | Soil microbial communities from Rifle, Colorado - Rifle CSP2_plank highO2_0.1 (SPAdes) (version 2) | ecosystem: Environmental > Terrestrial > Deep subsurface > Rock core/Sediment ...
CGTTTTCAGTTTCTTTTAATTCTGACATAAGTATAAACTATATTTTACTCGATATGATTAACACTATCATCTTTGCCGTTGGTATCTCCTACTTCGATTATTACTGCCCCGGGGAATGGCAACGGTGGATTAATGATCTTTTCAACAACAGTCTCTTCTCCCTGAATACCCCAATGGTCGCGACCACCGGGAATAACGCCGTTTCGCCGATAATACGTTCTCTCTCCGACAACCTTTCCATCCTCCCAATCATATACACGGTCTAAATATTCTGGTCCCTTAGGTTTCTCTGATTCTGTAGTTCCCGCCATATTTTTCTATCGATAAACGCGTGACACGGTAGCGATAACTTTAAAAACCTACGCTTTACGCATTCTTCTCTTTAAGAAGCACAATATCGGCGCGGCGACAAACGGCGATGAATAGGTTCCTGAAACGGTGCCGATAACCAGCGCCACGATAAACCATCGGATCGTGTCTCCTCCCAAAAGTATCAATGCCAATAACATAAAAAGAATAGTCAGTGAATTATTGACTGAACGGGTCATCGTTTCGGTCAGTGCTTTATTGACCAATATGTTAAACGGCAATTTTTCACGGCGGATAGATTCGCGGATCCGGTCAAACACCACAATCGTATCGTGCACCGAAAACGACATCGTCGTCAATAACGCCGTTACAAAAAGAAGGTCAATCTCAACATTCATAAAATGCCCGAGCAATGAAAAAATACCGGTAACTACCAACACATCATGGAAAAGTGCAATAATTGCACTGATGCCGTAGACAATATCTCTAAACGCCCACGCGACGTAGAGGAGTATCCCTATAACGGCAAGCCCTGCGGCGATCAGTGTTTTTTGCAGCAGCTCTCTTCCCAGCACCGGGCCGACTGACTCAAAGCGTAATTCTGTAAGGGTGGCAGAGGGGGTAGAGACAGGTTTCAAACCTGTCTCTACGATTGCGCTAGGGTCTAAACCTGTCTCTACGATTTCGACCTGCTCTAAATCTGTCTCTACGATTGCGCTCCGACTGACAATTTCTACTTTCACCTGCTCCCACTGCTCCCTTTCAATCGGCTTGGTGCGAATGGTGACGATGTCATTATCCTGATGTATTGACTCTATTTCTATATTCTCTTCTTCTAATGCGTTTTCTAAATCTGAAATCTGAAATCTGAAATCTGAAATCTCTATCACCGTTCCTCCGACAAAATCAATGGAAGGACGAAATCCCCAACGGAGAAGCGAATAGACGCCGGGGACAAGAACGGCAAGCGAAATGCCCAGATACAGTAATCGGTATTTAAGAAAATTAATCATATGCTACGCGATCCTAATCTACTAATTCCATCCGAATTATCCGAAATTAGGTATTCGGGTCATCCGGATGTTAATTCGGATCATTCGGATCGCTTTATAAACACCCGTATCAAATTCCTACTCACCACAATCCCCGTAAATAGGCTCACAAATATCCCGATTGCCAGCGTTGCTGCAAATCCCCGCGCCAGACCAAACTGCGGCAAGAACGTCCAGTTAAACGGATTAAATAAGATGAAACAGGTGAGTAATGTCGTAAAATTTGCGTCTCGAATCGAATCCCATGCGCGGCCAAAGCCGAGCTCCATAGCGACCGGCCATGACCTTCCGGAGCGCAATTCTTCTTTGATGCGTTCAAATATAAGAATATTGCTGTCTACCGCCATGCCGATAGAAAGAATAAAGCCCGCAATGCCCGGCAGTGTCAGCGTGATGGGAATCATTCGGAATATCGCATAGGTTATCAATCCATAAATAACCAAAGCAATATTGGCAAGCAGTCCCAGTTTACCGTAATAAAGAACCATAAACACGACAACGCTTATCAAGCCTATTGCGCCGGCAATGATACTCTTTTGAATTGATTCGCGCCCGAGTGACGGACCGATCGTTTTTTCTTCAATCGCATGAATTGATACGGGCAGCGCGCCGCTATTGAGCTGGATTGCGAGATTTTTTGCCTGCTGATTTGTAAAGCTGCCGCTGATAATAGCGCTGCCGCCGCTGATAACATCCTGTACGACCGGGCTTGTTACGGGAAATTCATCAATAAACACCGGTAATTGTTTACCGAGATTCCGCCGGGTAATTTCTTCAAACAGCTTTCCGCCTTCCGTGGTAAATTCGAGCGAAACGACCGATCTGCCCGTAGCCTGGTCAAATGTTACCCGCGCATATTCGAGATCTTTACCTGTCAAACCGCTTGCGACGGTATTGGCCGTAGTCGGTAACAGAAATCCTGAATCCGTCGCTTCTTCTTCAGTAAATTCTCTGACGTCAAGCTGCGCCGTCCTGCCGATCAATTCTTTTGCCGAAGCTACTTCCGTCACACCGGGAAGTTCAACGACAATCCGATATGATTCGTCCGCTTTTGCCGTCTGTACGACCGGTTCTGTTACACCAAAGAGATTGACGCGCCGCTCAATAATTAACCGTGCCGATTCGAGCGCATCACTGCGGCTGTTTTCTGCAATGCCGGACATATCCGCTTCATATACGAGACGCGCGCCGCCGGCAATATCGAGACCCAACACGGTGCGCGGTTTATAAATGACCGAAAACCTCTCTGTCTGGATATCCAGCGACAATTGTTTAAGGACTTGGTTAACTTCCCATCCCCCGATCTTAAACCGAATAGGGTAACCATCCGGCAGCGAAATTCCGAGAGCAATAAGCGCTACTATGATGATAAAAAATAAGACGCGGTAAGGTCTGCGCATAATTTAAGATTTATGATTTAAGATTTATGATTTTTTCAAACTTCAAATTTCTATTGCTCTATTAACATCAGTATATTCGTATTGATGAGTAATTCGTATCATGTTTTCCGGTTTTGTTTAATGAGTACCATCTGTTTAATACCGCTGAACCGATAGCGAATTTCCCCTCGCTCGTAATCAATTGAAACGCGCACAGGATCGCCTGACTTGACCCCGACCATTTCCACGAATCCCGACGGGATCACGACGACGAAACTGCTGCCTGATTTATACACTGTCTGTAACATACGCGATACGATGATATGAATCTTGAAGTTAGAAGCTAGAAACTGGATATTGAAGCTGGAAGTTTGATTATTCGATTTTTCAAACTTCAACTTTTCAAACTTCAAGTTCCACATTCAAACTTCTCATTTCAAATTTCTACACAACGATGTCATTCGTATCGCTATCTCACCAGTTCCTCTTCGTCTCCGATCACCAATAACCGGGACCCTGCCAGAACGGCAGTGACAAACGGGTCACGCCGCTTCTTGCGAAATGCAAATTCTTCTTCCGACATCACCGTATAGTTTATTTCAATATTGCGTCGTTTTTCTTCCAACCGGATATACTGCATGATTTCAGGCAGCACGACCGTCCCGACCAGCATCATATCGACCTCATTTTGACGGCGTGGCAAGTTCCGGATAAATCGTCCTGAAAACATAATGAATTTTATTTTACCCAGCTTTGCCCTATTTTCGATAATCGCCCGCCCCAGCCCTTCGGTTTTATTGATTAATCCCAGAAGGTCAAAGTAGAGCGGATTGTCTCGGCGCATCTGAAAGTATTTCCGGTTTCCCCGCCGCTCCGATGAGGCAAACCCCTTACTTTGCAGATATTCCATCTCGCGGCGAATAGCATTCATCGCCTCGTTGGTCTGCCGCTGGATTTCGCGCAGATGATACATCTTGTCAGGATTAAGGAAAAAGAGAGCCAATATTTTTACTCGAACGCGGGAAATAATTAAATCTTCGAGCATAGAAAAGATTAATAGAAATTTGATGTTGGAAGGTTGAATATGGAAATTGAGGTTAGATAAAAGATATTTGAGATCTGAAAAATCAAACTATCTAACTTCCAACTTCATTGTCGACCTTCTAATTTCTAACTTCCAACTTCATAGAATGATTGTAACGAAAAATTATCTCTAATGCAACACTTATTTTGTTCATTCTTCTTCTTTCACTCTGTATTGGAGGGCTTCGGCAAGATGCCGAACGGTAATACTCTTGGCATCGTCAAGATCGGCAATGGTGCGCGCGAGCTTGATCATTTTATGGTAAGAACGGGCAGACAGGTTAAACCGGACGACCGCTTGTTTGAGAAGCTGCAGACAATCATCGGACAACGGACAGTACTCTTTGATATCACGGCTGGTCATCTCTGCATTTGCCGTGAGTCGCGTTTTTATGAAACGTTCTTGTTGACGGGCGCGCGCGCGTTTAACGCGGATCCGGATGGTCTCACTGTTCTCACCTGATGAAAGTTTCGTCAATTGGTCCGGCGTCAACTCCGGACAATGGAGATGAATATCGATACGGTCAAGAAGCGCGCCGGAAACTTTCCGCTGATAGCGCATAATTTGTCCCGGCATGCAGACGCACTGTTTCTGTTTGCTGCCGTAGTTGCCGCAGGGGCACGGATTTGCCGCGGCTACCAGGATAAATCGTGCCGGATAGGTCACCTGACCTGCCGCGCGCGCAATGGAAACAACGCCGTCTTCCAATGGTTGCCGGAGCGCTTCAAGCGTGCTCTTCGGAAATTCCGGAAGCTCGTCAAGAAACAATACGCCGCGGTGCGCGAGGGAAATTTCCCCCGGCTTTGGCGTACTGCCGCCGCCGATGAGGCCGATACGCGAGGTGGTATGGTGCGGACTGCGAAAAGGCCGCGACTTTATGATAGCGGAGCTAGCAGGCAGAGAGCCTGAAATTGAGTAAATTTTGGTAATTTCCAGCGCTTCTTGTTCGGTCAACGGCGGCAGGATAGTCGGAAAGGCACGAGCAAGCATGGTTTTACCGGCGCCCGGCACGCCGCGCAGACTGATATTGTGTCCTCCTGCTGCCGCTATTTCCAGTCCGCGCTTCGCCTGTTCCTGTCCTTTGATATCCTCCATGTCAAATGCGCCGGTCTGCTCGGTATCCAGATCTTCAAACCGCAGGTGGGGATGCGGATGCAATACAACCGTTCCACGCAAAAAGCTGAAAAGAGTTTCAACTGTATCTATACCATATACGTCAATACCGCTTACAATTGATGCTTCGCGCGCGTCAGATTGCGGGATAAAGAGACGTTTGAATTTCCGCTCCCGCGCCATGAGCGCAAACGGCAACATGCCGTTTGTATGCCGCACACTGCCGTCGAGTGACAATTCTCCGATGACGACCGCGTCATGGATGTCTGTGTTGAGTTGTTCTGATGCTAATAATATACCGATGGCGATCGGCAGATCGTACGCCGGACCTTCTTTCGGCAGGTCGGCGGGCGCGAGGTTGACCGTAATGCGGTACGAGGGAAAATCAGCGCCGATATTCAGAAGTGCCGATCGTACGCGCTCTTTTGCTTCGGAGACTGCTTTATCCGGCAGGCCAACAATATGAAATGCCGGGAGACCCTTTTTAATGATGTTCACTTCTACATCAACGGGAACCGCGTCCAGTCCCACGACGGCAGCCGACGTAACTTTCGCGATCATAAAGAGAGTATAGCAAAAAATTGCGCCGTATAGTGGTCAGAACATGAAGCAGAAAGTAATTGAAGAGGTGAAAAAGTTATTACTTTTTCAGCAACCGTTCCCGCTGCGCGAGGGATTCATTTTCCAATATTCCGCCAACAACTTCTATCGGATATTTCTTCGACCGGGATGCAAGTTCTTCTGCTGAAATTGGAAGCGATGCTGTTTTCTCTGTTTTTGCGCCAAAATAACTTTTCGATACCTGTGCTTTTATCATTGCGGTAAGACATGTTGGGCATGGTTCAGATGTAGTATAAAACGTAAAACCTTTCAATGACAACCGATTAAGTTTTGGACAGAGATAACGTATCGCATTTACTTCACCGTGGGCTGTAGGATCACATTTTTCTGAAACGCGGTCATGATCTTTCCATATAACATTTCCGTCCTGATCAACGACGACAACGCCGAACGGCGCATTGTCATCTGCAACAGCTTTCTCTGCTTCTTCCATGGCGAGGCGCATGAAGTCATCGTGGCTCATATTTTTAATTCTTTCTTTATCGCTGAAGCAGAATATCGTCGCGTTGAACGACGCGAGTGCCGTATCATTGCTAAATAAGTTGGTGACGATAATGCTTCCAGATCCTCCAGAAAGCTGTCCAATATCAATAATAATTGTATAAACATACTTCTTTCAAGACTTTATTCTATCACATTTTTCTATTCAGATTTTTCCTCATGCTACAATGCAGTCATGTCCGATAATCATTATTCTCTCCTGCGCAAACGGCTCGTCGAAGAGTATGTCAAACCTGCCGGCGTAACGGATAGACGGATATTGAACGCAGTAGCAACCGTTCCACGACATGCATTTGTTCCGAGACAGTTCCGAAAAGACGCCTATCGCGACATCCCGCTGCCGATCGGAAACGGCCAAACGATCAGCCAACCGTCACTCGTAGCACTCATGACACAATATCTTTTGTTACAAAGAGATACAACAGTTTTAGAAATCGGTACGGGTTCGGGCTATCAGGCGGCAATCTTATCGTTGCTTGCAAAAAAGGTGTATACCATCGAGCGGATAACGACGCTCGCCAAACGCGCTCTCCGGAATCTCAAGAAACTTACGTATAGCAACGTCGAGGTGATCGCGGCAAACGGTACGCTGGGGCTGCCGGAGAAAGCGCCTTTTGACGGAATTATCGTCACCGCCGGCGCGCCCGAAATCCCGCAGACACTTATTGACCAGCTAAAAGAAGGAGGCCGCATTGTCATACCCGTCGGGCGCTCGCAAATGGACCAACAATTATTGGTCGGAATAAAGAAAAAAGGGAAATTAACGACAAAAATAGTCGAATTAGTCCGCTTTGTTCCATTGATCGGGGAAAAAGGATGGCAGACGGATTAATCACGCGCCGAACTTTTCAGCGAGCCCCATAAGGTCGATGATCGGCATGATGTGCATGCTTTTGATGTGTCCCTGTCTGTACTGAACGTAGGTTTTTCGTTGAATTAGGTATCTTCAATATCCAGCTTCCAGCCTCTAAGAGCCTGTTTTAAAAGTATTCATAATGAATAATAATTCGTCATGCTGAATACGTTCGCTATCGCTTAAGTACTGTAGCTTGATTCAGCATCTAGAGTGAGACCTATGGTAGTAGGTACTGCTGTATTCAAGACCCTGAATCAAGTTCAGGGTGACGGACTTTTAAAACAGCCTCTAACTTCCACATTCAACTGAATTATTTGAATGACGAATAAGAGCTCATCCCGCTCAACTCTTGTTCAATCATGAGCAGTCGGTTATACTTCGCGACTCGCTCGCTGCGACAGGGCGCGCCTGTTTTGATTTGACCGGCATTGCACGCAACGGCAAGATCGGCGATAAATGCATCCTCGGTTTCGCCGGAACGGTGGGAAATAATGGTGGCAAACCCTGCCTGTTGCGCTTTAGTAATAACGTCTACGGTTTCAGATAACGTACCGATTTGATTGGGTTTGACTAAAATCGCATTCGCCGACTTTTGCTCGATGCCCTTTTGCAACCGTTCAGCATTTGTTACGAATAGATCATCGCCGACTATCTGGACGTGGTCGCCGATCCGCTGCGTCATCTTTTTAAAACTGTCCCAGTCATCTTCTGCCAGCCCGTCTTCTATGGATCGGATCGGAAATTCGGCAATCCATGATGCATATAACTCAATCAATTCATCGGCAGTCAACGATTTCTTTTCGATAGGCAGCTCATACTTACCATCCCGATACAGTTCACTTGCTGCCGGATCGAGCGCGAGAACGATATCAGTTCCCGGATGATAACCGGCTTTCTGTATCGCAGTAGTCAACAATGATAAAGCTTCAGCGTGTGAGGTAAGTTTCGGCATAAAGCCGCCTTCGTCGCCCACACCCATCGGCAATCCTTTATTGCTCAATAACGTTTTAAGCGCATTGTACACTTCCGCCCCCATCCGCAGTGCGTCGGCAAAAGATGAAGCGCGAATCGGCATAATCATAAATTCCTGCATATCCACCGACCCGGGTGCATGTTTACCGCCGTTTAGTACGTTCATCTGCGGCACCGGCATAATCCAGTCGGTTTTATCAGGCCAGAATGCTTTCCGTAAATATTCATAAAGTGGCTTGTCCAGCGATTGTGCAGCTGCACGCGCACAGGCGAGAGAAAGAGCAAGAATCGTATTGGCGCCCAATTCTTTTTTCTGCGGCGTACCATCAAGCTTAATCATAGTATCGTCAATGAGCCGCTGATCGCAAACGTCCAAGCCGTATAGTTTTGGCGCAATTGGGTAGTCCACAAGCTTCATTGCTCGTAGTACTCCCTTCCCGTTATACCGTCGCTCATCGCCGTCCCGCAGCTCATACGCCTCGTGGGTACCGGTCGAGGCACCTGATGGAACAGACGCTTCACCTATTATGTCATTTGTTAATACCACACGGGCCAACAAGGTAGGATTACCGCGAGAGTCGAGGATTTCGTGGGCATAAATTCGCTTAATAGATGAATCGTTCATAGGGCGTGAAGCTATTATATATTAAAATGGCGGTCGTTGAAATGCTTACGGCGAAGCTATTGAAACGCAGTCCATTTTGCTATAAAATGAATACGTATGAAAAAAATCCTCATCATAGAGGATAGCCGGGAACTTCAGCGGATTTATGCAACAGCACTCGAAGAGGCGGGGTTTTCTGTTATTCAGGCTTTTACTGGACAGGAAGGGCTCTCGAAAGCCGCAGAGAAACAGCCGAATATGATCGTACTTGATATTATGCTGCCGGGTGGAATCAACGGATTTGAAGTCCTCCAACGCATGAAACTTGATAACCAGCTGAAAAATATACCGGTTGTCGTGTTGACCAACCTGACCGGTGAAGAACATACAGCAAAATCACTCGGCGTCAAAGCTTATATAATGAAAACAGATATTACTCTGAAAGAATTGGTGAGTCTGGTAAAAAAACATACTTCACGCTTTGGTATCTAAATGACGAGCCTGAATATCGTAATTCGCATTATTTAACATTTTACTTCTTCGTCTTTTGATACCACCGGTAAAAGTTGGCGCTTGCCGGGTCAATACGCTCCATCAAACGCTGAACTTCATCACGAATCTCCTTTGAGGAAATCTTTTTGCCAGCGATGCGGGATTGCCACAAGATAATCTCCCCGATGAGCTGTTTCGTCTGCTTATCGTCAAGACCGGCCGCCCGTACGACCCGTTGAATTTTCTCTAGCGAAAATGGCTCGACGGAGGCGTCGCGTTTTATAACCTCAAGATCTGAATTGGCGCCCATATGAAGAATTCGTTACCGCAAGACTAAACTTATACCGATAAGTATGAGGAGAAGCGGCCAAAATTTCTCGAAATGCATCATGCGGAATATACCCATATTCGAAAGAAGCCACCATCCGCCGATAAATACCAGGAAAAATCCCATGGTTTGCTGAAGTCGGGATTGCGGTGATATGTGCAGTACGTTCCGGGCTGCTGTCTTCATTTCCTCTGCATTCTCCCGAATAGTCTCTGTGCCCACATCTTGTAGTGATGAAGAGCTCGGCATCGTAAGCCACAGCACAAGATAGAGGATAATCCCCGAACCGCCAAAGACAGTCATCAGGACAAATAAAATCCGCAGTATAGCCGGATCAATCCCCAGGTACTCGCCCAGTCCGCCCGCGACACCGCCCAAGACTCGGTTTTTTTGAGAGCGTGTCAGACGGCGGGAAACCGTGTTATTTTTTTCTGAGTCATCCTGTCCGGCTCGCGCTGGTTTTCTTTTGGTTGCCATAAAATTTCAAAAGAACAAAACTTAATTTCATACTATCTGAATGTTTATCATTATTCAGAGTAGCAATAATACCAAATCAGCCCAGGATTATCAACTGAATGGTATAATAATCTTGAGGATGCCGGATGGTCGCCCGCCGAAGCGCACCTCGCGCCGTGTTCGAATAGAACGTGAAGGCGTGAGGAAAGCGAATGGTGGGAGGAAAGTCCAGACAGCATGAATACATGGGGTGGCGTCGTAAGGCGCCCGTGGTAACATCGGGTTTCCCGAAGCGAAAGCAGAGGGAACAGATACTGAATTAACAGTATCTGAGAGCCATAGAGACGAGCTGATTCCTAAGTCCTTACGGATACGGAGTCAGAGTGAGACGGAGCAATCCCACCCGCTGCAACCGGCGACTGGCTCGTTATACCGTTTGTGTATTCCGGAAGAGCCGAAGATTACGGGCATTAGAGAAATGACTATCTATTCCGACCGTAGCGTCGGAAAAAACAGAATCTGGCTTATGAGCATCCTCACTTATTTTGATTCTCTTTCTCAACCGCTTCGGTGTGCCACACAAACTCCTGAAGGATAATTTGAGCGCAGACAAACAGAGGAATTGCCAGGAGCGCACCGATCACTCCGCTTAATTTCGCGCCGATCAATATTGCCACGATGCTTACCATGGGAGGCACGCCAACAGCCCGTTTCATCACCTGCGGGACGATGAGATGATTTTCGAGTTGTTGAATTAAAAAGTACAAGACTGCAACAAATACGGCGAGCAACGGACTTACCAACGATGCAACAATGACCGCAGGAATCGCGGCAATGATCGGCCCGATAATCGGCACTACTTCGAGTACTCCGGCGATAATCGCCAACGGCAGAGCAAATTCTACCCGGAGCAGTGTCAATCCGATGAATGAAAGCGTACCGATGATGAGGGCAAGCGATACTTCACCGCGAACCCACGCGCCCAGTCTTTCCTCAATTTGCAACATTACTTTAACGATGCGGTCTTTCATTTCTTCGCCTAAGAAGTTTCGAATAAAAACGCGAAGATGCCGCCGTTCAAGCAACAGATAAAACGTGAATACAAAAAACGTGAAAAAATTGACCAGCAATGAAATTGCCCCGACGGTAGCACGATACAAGTTGCCCGAGAGAGACGCAAGTTGATCGGTGATACGCGTAGCAGATGTATCAATATAGGGCGCAAGAAAAGAAAATGAAAAGAAGTACAGCAGCTGCTGTACTAATCGGTTCGTCTGCTTTATCAGCACGGGAATAATAGAAGACAATAAGAGAAATATAACCGATATAAGAACAATGTAAATGATGAGGATAGCCATGACACGGGGAATTTTCATGCGCTCAAGGCGATCAACGATTGAACGTAAGCCGGATGCGGCGATGACCGAAAGTATGAGGAGAAAAATAATCTCTCTGATCTGTACGAGGAGCCAAAGAGATATAAGAAACAAGACGGTAAAAATGATCGTCTTATAGGAAATTTCGATGCGCTGCGTCATAGTGTTTATGTTTGAAGAATGAACGAATCACTTTATATTGTACGGAAGTCGTGGCGCTTTTGCAACTCACGCTCGAATCTGCTAGAATACAATACCGGATTCCGGATGTCGGATATCAGAATTCAGACTCTGAAATCTGATGTCCGAACTCTGACTTCCGAAACTGGAGGGTTGGCAGAACGGCTAATGCGCCGGTTTCGAAAACCGGTGTCCTAAAAGGACTTGCAGGTTCAAATCCTGTGCCCTCCGCACGTCATGTGCTCATCATGTTGTAATCTTGTGCTCATCACGTGCATATGAAACGAGAATTCTCAGCGGGCGGCATCGTGTATAAACATCAGCGAAAAGCGAAGAGCGAACAGCGAATAACGAAATGGTTAATTTGCCAGCATAGCCATCATAAAGGCTGGGTTTTCCCTAAGGGATTAATTGGCGATACGATTGATAATGAATCACGTGAAGATACTTCTGTTCGTGAAGTAAAAGAAGAAACGGGCATTGATGCAGAAATCGTACATGAAGCGCCGATCGTAACCAAATACTGGTACCAGTTTAACAAAGAAAAAATATTCAAGACCGTATATTTTTATCTCATGAAACACAAGGGAGGAGATTTTAAAGACCATGATCACGAAATGATGGATGTGAAATGGGTAACAGAAGAGGAAGTGAAAAAAACGTTAACGTATACCAACGACAGGAAGGCGTTCGAAGAGGCGCTGAGGCTGTATAATGAATTGACCTAATTACTCAAATTATTCTAATTAACCTAAAAAAATCCCGACGGTTTAATCATTGAAGTCTTGGAAATTATTTAGAAATTAGGTCAATGAGGAATTGAAATTTATCTTGTTCCCGTAGCTTAACTGGATAGAGTACGGCCCTCCGAAGGCTGTGATGCGAGTTCGACTCTCGCCGGGAACACAAGGCGAGTTTTTATCCTGAGCGAAGTCGAAGGATTCAACTCTCGTCGGGAACGCACACATGATATACTTAACGTATATGAATTACAAAAACATCATCACCATAGAGCCAGGAAAACGGGGAGGAAAACCGACAATACGCGGGATGCGTATTACGGTCTATGACGTTCTTAAAATGCTCGCGTCGGGCATGAGTTCCCAACAAATACTGAAAGATTTTCCCGAATTGACCGAAGACGATATCCGGGCTGTTCTCATGTATGCCGCCGAACGAGAACAGTATGCCAGTATCGTATCCGCATGAAGCTGCTGTTTGATCAAAATATCTCTCAAAAACTCGTGAGAGAACTCGAAGACGTATATCCCCGTTTAAATCATGTGTATCTTCTCGGTATGCATACTGCCGCGGACGAAGAAGTCTGGAATTACGCCCGCACGAAAGATTTTATCATCGTCACCCATGATTCTGATTTTTATGAGAGGAGTCTGCTTTACGGATTTCCGCCGAAGGTGATCTGGTTAAGAACCGGCAATACTTCTACGCAGAATATTAAAAGGCTTTTGCTCAAGCATCGAGAAAGCATTCAATTGTTTTCAAAAGATAAGACGATCGGCTGTTTAGTCGTTTATTAATCATCGAAGTACAACTTATAGACTGACTGTGCTACCATTGGTTTGTACATAAAGTCCATAGATGACTGTGGACATAGTTGTGTTGGAGAGGTGCGAGAACGGCTATTCGGCACGCCTGGAAAGCGTGTGCCCTTCGGGGCTTGCAGGTTCGAGTCCTGTCCTCTCCGCCAATGATTCATGGAGAGTAAGTAGTGGTCAGGAATGATGGTTCGTCTATTTTTACAATCTCCAAAAGATGACCCAGAGTAAATTGAAAAAGGGTGAGAAAAACAACACAGAAGTGTAGTTAAGCCATTTATAGAAAAATCCAAAAGTATAACCATGCACTGAAAAAAGCCGCTGCAATCATAATGGTTAGATATCCCACTTGTCCAAATCGATTTCTTTTCAGCACAAACAAAGCCAAGGCTATTTCAGAGATTTCAATCAGATATGTATTGAATACTACCCAATACCACCACGGAGCTTTTGACCTCTCGCCTTTCACAAGAATGTCAGAAATAAAAGTATGGATCTTGAGATCTTGCAGAATGTCTCTGATAAGGTGTAGTATGAAGAACGTCAATATTCCATATATCCAGATTTTAGCAAATTTTTTCATTTTATTGCTTTTCCTCTTTCTCTAATACTTTACGTGCTATTTCTTGCATTATATTAACGATCTTTTCAGCATATTTATCTGTAGTATTTCTCTGGATCGGTTTCTTTTAAAGTGCAGATTTATATCTTTTATCTTTAATCAAGTCCTCTCCTTCTTCCCACGATATTCCATCCGGTAATGGTACAACGTTTTCATGTAATCTATTTTACCAGATAGCCGGTCTCTTGATACAAACTATCCCGAGCCCGGTACAAAACCATCAACAGCTTATCCCAGCAATATAAAATAGCTTGAGTATGTAACAAATCGAGGAATGGCAACAGTCCCATCGTGAGCCGCGCCATCTCCAATAATCAGCGCAAAGGGATTTTTGATACAAGCATCATAAGCAATTGTCACCTCCTTGAAACATTGTTCCAACAATATTGCCAGTGTGTCAGTTGCTTTTTAGTATGTCAAATGAGGATAAAAGAGTTTTGTACCAGACTCAACTTTTACCTCTTTGTACTCTGCGCTTTACACTCTACATAATGTTGAATTAGCAACGCCAAGGTGCTATTCTTGAATAATGTTTGATCCTGAAAATAAAATCATCACTCTAGCTGTAAACCTTATCAACTTTCTTCTTCCGCTACCATTGGGAGTAATGATAAGTATCGGTACTGCTCGTTATATTGGCTTTAATCAAACGTGGGTGCGACGCTTCCTTATTGTTATTTTAACTATCGCACTAGTACTGTATCTTTTTCTTTTATTTCTCTATCTTAAGACATTATTGTGGTTCCCAGGACGATATGACAGTGGAGTGGTTACGTTGCTATTTTTACCTTCACTATTGGGATTTCCTCTCGCTGCTTACATCACAAAGAAATTGAAGAATCTAAACGACGTAGTAAGATTAACAATATTTATTGTTGGATATATAGTTTTAACAGCAGTCATCGCGTATAGTTACTTATATATTTGGCGAACATATTTTTATCGCCGCTAAATGTAAAAACACTCTATTTTATGGAATCTGAAAAAAAACTCTTAAGCGCTATCGAGCGAGTGGAAAAGCTGAAGATAGTCCGCGTATACGAACACAAATCCGTTCTCTTTTTTTACCACTTCATTATCGGCATGGCACAAGGGCTCGGCGCGGCAGTCGGCGCAACGCTCGTATTGACGACCTTTATCTTCCTTCTCTCACAATTCCAGTGGGTACCGGTCATCGGTGAATTTATCGCACAAGTTCTCTCGTATCTCTCATCAACCCAAAACTTTAGGCAGTATTAAGTTGGCTTACAATGTATTTCCGCCGTCTTCCTCCCATTCCGCCGTTGCTGTTGACAACGGCTGTCCTCCTTTTTACCGCACTCCTCTTTGCCCAGCGGATAAATCTGACTGCCGTTGATCTGGGACGCCATCTGAAAAACGGCGAGGTACTTATCAAATACGGCACACTGCTGCGAACTAATCATTACTCGTATACCGAACCTGATTATCCCGTCATTACACACCACTGGGGGAGCGGTGTGTTGTTTTATCTCGTCTATCGCCTTCTCGGCTTTCCCGGAATATCACTCGTGTATATTGGCATTATCGTTACGGCGGTATTTCTCATGCTGCGTATCGGGGAGAAGATTGCTTCTCTGCCGATAGCTGCTTTGGCAACCGTTTTCTCCGTGCCGCTTATTGCCACAAGAATTGAAATCCGGCCTGAAGGCATCACCTACTTGTTGTTTGCTGCGTATCTATTTTTGCTTCTTCAGTTTCAACAGCGGAAAATCTCCTATCAAGTACTGGCTATTTTATTGTTATCTCTACAACTCTTATGGGTAAACACCCACATTTTTTTCATTTTCGGCTGGCTGGTGTTCTTTGTATATGCCGCCTGCGACATGGTTAATCAATCACGGATCGCAACACTCCCGCGGTGGGGAAGTCTCCTTGCAGGATTAATCGGTATAAGTCTGATCAACCCGTTCGGACTGCAGGGATTATTTGAACCGTTTATGATTCTGCGGGAATACGGCTATGACATTGTGGAAAATCAGACTCTTCTTTTCATGCAGCGGCGGTTCCCGGCAGGGGAATATATTCATACCATGCTGGCATCTCTTTTAATAATTATTGCGTGGTTTTTTGTCATAGCTCGGCGGAAAACCTACCATTCGTATCTCCCTTTCTTCATCATCTCAACGGTATTCGGTCTGCTCTCGTGGTCTATGATACGTATGATTAGTTTGTTCGGACTATCGCTCATTCCACTTACCACGGTGCTCTTACGTCCATTTGAAAACCGACAGCTCCGATCCTTTTCGGAATATCTTACTATAGTCATTATCAGTAGTGGATTGCTCATTCGTAGCAATTACTATGCTGCTATCACACCTGTGACAGGAATTGGACTTATGTCTGGAGTGGAGAAGTCGTACGAATTTTTTCAAAAAAGCAACCTGCATGGACCCATTCTCAACAACTATGATATCGGGAGTTATCTGATTTTCTATTTACCGGGAGAAGAGAAAGTCTTTGTTGATAATCGTCCGGAAGCGTACAGCGTATCATTTTTCAAAGACATATACATTCCAATGCAATCGGATGAAACCGTTTGGCATCAGATACTCGAGCGGTATCAGTTCAACGTCATATACTTCAACCGGCACGACCGTACACCATGGGCGCAGCCGTTTTTGATACGCCGAATAAAAGATCCTGATTGGGCGCCGGTTTACGCAGATGCGTATACGTTAATCTTGGTTCGCCGCACCAGCGAAAATCAATCAATTATAGAAAGGCATGAACTGTCGCAGGAGTATTTTGTGGTAAGATAAACAGGATTACTTTAAATTACTTTAAATGAAAAAACTGCATATTAATGAACGGGTGTTAGGATACCTTCTCATGGGTTTCGGTGTCGGCATTATGCTCTTTACAGCGGTCAGTATGTATCGCGTATTTACCGGCAAAACTCCTCCGGTACAACTGTTCAACTTGCCCGCCATTACCCTTGATTTATCTGCCGCAACGCCGCAAGTAGATACGAGCACGCTGCCACCTGAACTGCAGGAGTTTTTCCCTCAACCACCAAAAGAAACAACTAATAAACCGGCAGAAATACTATCTGCCGACATAATCAATTTTTCTTCGAATATCTTCGCTCATATCATGCTGATGGGATTTAT
>Ga0209542_10010540_pt1 | contig 16630 bp, 15 predicted proteins | sample RifCSPhighO2_01_FD_184028 | JGI IMG/M metagenome (GOLD analysis project Ga0209542, IMG submission 184028) | Soil microbial communities from Rifle, Colorado - Rifle CSP2_plank highO2_0.1 (SPAdes) (version 2) | ecosystem: Environmental > Terrestrial > Deep subsurface > Rock core/Sediment ...
CAACTGACAACATAATAAGAACAAATTCAAGCTTAAACGCATCTTCATTTGTATCAGATCCTGATGCAGATAGCATGACAGTTACAATAGTCTTCTGGAATGGAACAAAGGAACATTTCAGAACAAACATAACAGGTGTAGCAAATGCAACAAACAGCTCATCAACATTAACGCAGAATGCAACAAATATATTTACAAAAGGAGAGAACTGGACAGCAGCCTTCAGAGTAAATGACGGAACAACAAGTAGTGACTGGGTAAATGCATCTGTGACAATACAGAACACAGCCCCTTCATTTGATACAATAATATCAAATTTAACTTTTTATGAAGAAGTTAATCAACTAAATGTAACTGATCTAGATAATCACTTCTCAGATGCTAATGCAGATAATTTAATTTACACATCAGAAGTTGCAGGTGGAATAACAGTTTCAATTGACTCATTTAATAATTTAAGTTATATTCCATCGCCTAATTGGTTTGGAACCGCGACTATAAATATAACTGCTGATGATGGATTTGCAACAAATAAATCAAATATAATAACCCTGGTAGTAACTAATGTTGCTGAAAAGATTGAGACTTTTGTAAATGTTTTAGGAAAATCCACAAAATTAGTTGGCATAGAAATAATAGTTCCCTCCCCAATATCAATGTTCATAAATGATAAAGTAGTGTTGCCAATAATAATTAGAAATAATAAGCAGAATGTCTTGACAAATATAAAATTAGAAACCAAGTCATCATCTGAACAATTAATAACAAAATTAAAGCAAATAAATATTAAGCTCTTGTCACCAGGAGAACAAATAACAACCGAATTAGAGATTATGTCAGGAGCAGTTATAGCTGAAGATAAATACACTATCTTGTTATCAGCAACTACAGGCGAAGGAGTTTCTGATTCAGCAGAGTTCTTTGTAAATGTAGCTGATTTTGGAGCAGGAAATAGAACAGTAATATTGCCAAGATTGCAGGTAGCAAAGGATCTTTTCAAGAGCAACCCGCAATGCCTGGAATTGAGCGAATTATTAAACCAGGCAGAAGAAGCAATAAGTGAAAAAAAGTTCAGTAAATCAGAATCTTTAATAGAAAATGCAATAAAAGGATGCAAGGATCTTTTATCTTTTGAACCCCAGAAAATAGAAACTCCGGCAAGAAAATCAAGGCAGAATTTGATATTGTTAATAGAATTATTGTCTTTATTATTTTTGACAGTTGCATTCATATTTTACAGAAAAAGAAGAAAAATAAATGAAATTCCTTTTTAGAAGTTTAGATTTAAAAAGTTCATTTCTTGATTTCTTTGTATAGTTCTGGAAATAATTTTATATTCATCTCTTCATAGAATCCTAATATCTCAAGGTAAGCAATTTTCTTGCTCTTGTCTGATAAAAACGGAAATAAATAACAGATATCGCCATAAATATCTCTTAATTTATTGATATTTTTCTTTTCAAGAGCAGCTCTTCCGTTTTTTATTAATGTACTAATCTGCTCTAGTTTGTTTCTGTCAAATTCATCAAAGTCTTTTTTAATTTCAATTTGTTTTGGTTTCTTTTTGAAATTAAAGCTGAATAATTTTTTCTTTTCAATTTCAACAAATTTATTTAATTTCTCGTCTATTTTTCCTTCTTGCTTATTGATGTCATGCATCATTTTTCTTATTTTGTTGAATCTTGCATTTTTGTCAATATTTATTGCTTCTATTTCCTCTAATTTTTCTTTGTCAATTATTCTTATTATTTCTCTAAACTTGGTTGAAAAATCATAAATTATTTTCTTGTCTATTTTATTGTCTTTATATGTAAGTTCTTTTAAGGATAAGATTAGCTCTTTTTTGGGAATATTTCTTTTTTCAAGATCTTTTAATAATTCATCATAAGTAAACTCATAATCTAAAGAAAATCTGTCCTTGAAAAATGCCCTTATCATTTTAACCAAAATATTAAATGCCTCATTTGTTTCTCTTTCATCAAGCCTTTTTGCAAATGTGTCAATAACATCAAGATAATTTATCCATATTTTCTGGATAGTCTCTTCTTTTTCTGTTTCTTCCTTAATAACTTCTATGGCATTTGCTTTTCCAATATTTGGAACATTTACAACTTTCTTAGAAACATAATAATTTTTAGTATCTATGATAAAAGTAACTCCAAAAATAATCGCCACAATAACTATCAAGACTAAAGGCAATAAGATAACAAGGGAAAGATCTTCTCCTAAAGTCTGGGCATTAACACTATAAATAATATTGAATAAACTTAGTAAATAGAGTAAGCCTCTTTTCATATGGATTTTAAAAGATAATAACTATAAATACTTTCCTGAAGATTAAAATCTTTCCATAATGCTTATTCCATTTTCAATAAGCTCTTTTATATCTTTTAATTTTGTTTTTTTTCTGTATTTTGCTTCAAGCATGGCTTTTGCAAATTTAATAAGGTCTTTTTTAATGCTTTCATCAACTTTCTTAACAATAAGTTCATTGATAAGCTCGTCATAAGTAAATTGATATTTTATACTAAGCATTTTTGCTAAAAATTCTCTCATATCATTTGAAAATTGCATAAATACATTTTCTTTATTTTCTTCATGGCAGATTCTTTTCAGTAAAGTTGTTTTATTGACATAAACTTTTTTAAACTCTTCTTTTGTTATTTCATTTTTCTTTCTTGTACTTAGAATTGTAATAATTAAAGCTATTAAAATAAATCCTAAAATAAAAATTAACATTTTAATTAGGTTTGTTTTAAGGAAGTAAATAAAATTAAAACCCTTTCTTTCATAAAATAAATTCTCTGAATCTTGTTCCTCACTCTTAAAATCTAAGGTTATATTTTGCAAAATAAGGTTGTCTCCTGTTTTTGCAAAGCTGAGATTCAAGGCTGTCCTGTTATCTATATTTATGAAAAGAGCATCTCTGGAAAAATTAACATAAGTAGAATATATCTTCTGTTTTTCCAGCTTGAGTTTCTTGATAGATTCCAATAATGTTTTGCTTATAATGGGATCATAGCTAAAACTAAGATCATAATTAATCATTTCTTGAAATTCATCCTCTACTTCTTTTGAAACAGAAAATGTCTCATTTATAGATGCTTCTTTTGATTTGTTTGTCGTGATTATAATAACCTCACTCCCTGTTTTTCCTTCTGCTGGTATTATATGTACAAGTTTAAAATTGTTGTTTATTTTTATTTTAACATATTGGGGTTTATTAACAAGATAATAATCTAGGCTTGTTCCTAAATATTCTGTCAAATTGACAAAAATTCCGTCCTTTCCTAAAATTTTAGTATCTACATTAATTCTTAATTCATCTTTTGTTTCTTGTGCATATATATTAATTAAAAATAATAAAATAATTAATAAGATTAAACCTCTTTTCATTAAATATAAATCAAGTAAATATATATTTTAAACTTTCCTAAGCCTGTAAAAAACTATATAAAGTAGTTTCTCTGTTTTTATTCTATGGCAATAGCAGTTAGCCAGGAAGAGGCGAAAGTTTACCAAGAAAAACTGTCTCAGATTAGGTCTGAAATTTCTAAGTTAGTAATTGGTCAGTCTAAAACAGTAAACAGTTTGTTGCGTGGTTTATTATGTGATGGCCACGTTCTTTTAGAAGGAGTTCCTGGAGTAGCTAAAACAACCATAATAAAAACTTTCGCAACTATAGCTGGTTGTTCTCAAAAAAGAATTCAATTCACAGCAGATTTATTGCCTGCAGATATTACTGGTATAACTGCTTATAATGAAAAAACCAAGGAATTCTACATTGTAAAAGGACCTGTTTTTGCAAATTTTCTTATGGCTGATGAAATTAACAGGGCCACGCCTAAAGTTCAGTCAGCATTGCTTGAAGCTATGCAGGAAAGACAAGTAACAATTGGCAGGGAAACATTCAAATTGCAGCTGCCTTTTTTTGTTATGGCTACTTCTAATCCATTAGAAAGTGAAGGCATTTATACATTGCCAGAAGCTCAAATTGACAGGTTTCTTTTTAAGATTTTGGTAGATTATCCAACATTAGAAGATGAGAGGCAGGTTCTGAAAAAAAATATAACTATCCATAAATTCGAGGAGTTTGGTATCAGGCCAATTTTAAATCCAGAAGAGATTATCAAATTGCAAAATTTTGTAAAAAATATCTATTGCAGTGAAAAAGTAGAAGATTATATTTTGCATTTGGTTGATGCAACCAGAAACTCGCATAAATATAAACTAAATTTAGGAAAATTCATTGAAACAGGGTGTTCGCCAAGAGCAACAATAGCTCTTTATATTGCCTCAAAGGCAGAAGCTTTGTTAAATGGCGACAATTATGTTACTCCCCAGCATGTAAAAAATATTGCTCATGATTCTTTAAGACATAGAATAATATTAAATTACGAAGGCGAAGCTGAAAATATTAGCAAAGATGATATAATAACAGAATTATTAGCCAAAATACCAATACCATAAAATGCCAGAACAATTAAAAGCAGATGTCTCTCATAAAGTAAAAAAAATCGAGGTATTTACAAAAAGGTTGGTTTCTGTAAAGTTTATGGGTATTTATAAATCAAGCATAAAAGGCAGAGGTTTAGATTTTAGTAATTTTAGGGAGTATAGTGCAACTGATGATGCTTCTTTGATTGATTGGAAAGTGAGTGCTCGTGTTAACAAGCCAATAATCAAGGAATTTGTTGAAGAAAGAAATCTGGAAGTTTTTTTATTGATTGACGTTAGTTCTTCAATGGTATTTGGCTCAACTAAAAAATTAAAAAATGAATATGCTGCTGAATTAGCCTCAACCTTATCTTATGCTATTCTAAATGTGGGCGACAGTCTTGGTTATGGTTTATTGTCAGATAATTTCTTCAATATAGTCCAGCCAAAAGTCAATAAAAAGCTATATTATCAATTGTCAAGATTATTGGTAAATCCGGAAATTTATGGTGGGGGTTATGATCTGGAAAAAGCCTTGGAAAAATGCATTCGGTTGTTAAGAAGAAACTCAGTATTAATAATAATCTCTGACTTTATTGGCTTAAAGGGAAATTGGCAGGAATATTTAAAAAAAGCAGCATACAGCTTTGATTTAATTGGCATAATGCTTCGCGATCCTAGGGACAGAGAAATACCAGAAGATTCTAATATGATTGTAATTGCAGATCCATTTACAGATAAGCAGATTATTCTTGATCCTAATCCAAGAGTAAGAGAAAAATATAGGGAATTTGTTGAAAAAGAAGAAAATGAAATTGCTGATGCTTTCTATAAATCTCATGCAGACCTGTTAAAATTAACAACTGATCAGCCTTTCTTGATTCCCTTGATTAATTTCTTTAAAAGAAGGAAAAAATAAAAATGGTAAGTATATCTTTTACAGATCCTGTATATTTATGGTTCTTGTTTAGTCTGCTTATTCTTATTTTATCTCATTCAGTCACTTTCAAAAATACAAGAAAAAAAGCACTGAGATTTGCAAATTTTGAAGCTATTTCAAGAGTAACAGGAGAAGAATTTATTAAAAAAAATGTTTATCTTCTGGTTATAAGATTAATTATTCTTGCTTTAATTGTTCTGGCAGTATCAGGCACAGCAATAACTTATACTGGAATCTCTACAAGCTCAAATTATGTCATAGCTTTAGATACTTCAGCTAGTATGCTTGTTCAGGATATTAATCAAAATAGGTTGGCTGCTGCCCAGGATATGTCAATTTCTTTTCTGGATTTCTTGCCTTCTAGAACTAAAGTAGGTCTTATTACATTTGCAGGTACAGTTCTTATTAAAAGTAGTTTGGAAACAGATTTTGAAAAATTAAAAAATCTAATTAAGTTAATAGATGTTTCACAGATTGGGGGGACTGATTTAGGAAATACTATAGTTACTTCCACAAATTTACTAATAGCTGACCAGGACTTAGTTTCTAAAGTAATAATTTTGATAACAGATGGTCAAAGTAACATAGGCATCCCATTAGAAACAGCAGTTAATTACGCAATTGACAATAAAGTTTTAATACACACAATAGGCATTGGTACAGATGAAGGTGGAAAATTTATTGGAACTGATGTTGTATCAAAATTAGATGAAGAAAATCTTAGAAATATAGCTGATCTCACTGGGGGGAAATTCTTCAGAGCAGAATCAAAAGAAAAACTTCTTGAATCTTTTAGGGAAATATCAAAATTTAATCGTAAAAAGATATCAGTTGATATGACATTTACATTTATGTTGATTGCTTTGTTTTTCTTGTTAATCGAGTGGGGATTAATAAATACAAAGCATAAAATTATACCTTAATACGTTTACAATACTGATTCTGTAAAGTTAATTAATGCTGGTTCTATTAAACCTATAAATATCTTATAAGTAACTTATAGACTATAGTTTTTTTAAATAATTTTTACAATGTAAAAAATGTAAAATAAGTTCTTAGAAGTTATAAGTTGATTTTTATTAAAGATCTGACTTGAAAATTTTAACAAAGTAGCATTAGTTAATTATACAGAGCCACAATACAAAATATTTAAATATGTGAAGACACATATATATTTGTATGGGGAATATAACCTTGTCCTTACCAGAAGAAGTACAAAAGGATATGAAGAAATTTTCTGAAATAAAATGGAGTGAAGTAGCTAGAAAAGCTATTATTGATAGATTAGAAACCTTAAAAATGGCTGAAAGAATCGCACATAAAAGCAAATTAACGCAAAAAGATGTAGAAGAGTTCAGTAAAAAGATTAAGTCTTTAGCAACAAAGAGGTTTCTTAATGAGAATAATAATTGATTCAAATATTTTATTTTCTGCTTTAATCAAGGATTCAGTTACTAGAAAAATTATTTTAGAATATAATGGTTGCTTTCTTTTTCCTTATATTATCTTTGAAGAAATGGAAGAACATAAAGAGGAATTATTAGAAAAGACTGGTTTGGAAAAAGAAGAGTTTGATAATTTATTAAACTTAATTTTAAAAAAAGTTATAATCGTTCCTAAAGAAGTCTTAAAAAAATATAAAAAAGAAGCTCTAGAAATCGTCAAAGATATTGATGTAGATGATTTTATTTTTGTTGCTTGTGCTTTAGCCTATGATAATAGTTTAATATGGACAAAAGATAGAAGACTTAAAGAACAAGATAAAGTCAGAATTTATAATACTAAAGAAATAATTAAATTACTTGATATAACTTTCTAAAGATAATTTTATAAATCATTATAAGGCTATAATTTCTATGTTTAATTTTTTAAAGGATAAGCTAAAAGCAGCAATTTCAAGAGTAACTGAAAGGACAAAAGAAGAAATAGAGAAACCCATAACAATAGAACCTGCAACATCAGTTACAGAAAAAATAACAGAAGAAAAAATAGAAAAGCCAGAAACAACAGAGTTAAAAAAATCCCTATTTAAAAAAATACAAGAGAAGGTAACTTTAAAAACAATCAAAAAAGAAAAATTTGAGGAATTATTTTCTGAAATTGAGATAGCTCTGCTAGAAAATAATGTTGCCCAGGAAGTAGTTGAAAGAATAAAAAAACAGCTTGCAGAAGACCTTGTTGATAATCCTATAAAAAGAAATGAAATTTCTTCAATAATTAAAAAATCTTTTAAAACTGCTCTTGATGATATACTTGGAAGCGAAAAAATTGATTTATTGGCTTTAATTAAGAAAAAAGAAAAAAAACCTTATATAATTTTAGTTATAGGATATAATGGGGTGGGAAAAAGTATTACAATAGCAAAAATAGCCAATTATCTAAAAAATAAAAATCTTAAGGTGATTTTGGCTGCAGGAGATACTTTTAGGGCTGCGGGTTCATCTCAATTGGCAGAATATGCGAAACAAATAGAAGTGCCAGTAATAAAAGGCAAGTTAGGCTCCGATAGCTGTTCAATAATTTTTGATGCAGTTAATTCAGCTAAGTCAAAAGAATACGATGTGGTTCTCGCAGATACTGCTGGCCGTCTTCACAGCAATGAAAATCTTTTAAACGAGCTTAAAAAAATAGTCCGTGTTAACAATCCTGATTTGAGCATTTTAGTCCTGGATTCAATGACTGGCTCAGATGTAGTTAATCAATCAGAAGAATTTGGAAAAGCAGTTAAAATTGATTCAGTAGTATTGACAAAAGCAGATGCTTATGGAAAAGGAGGAGCTTTATTGTCTGCTTCATACATTTTAAAAAAACCAATCTTATTTTTAGGCACAGGACAGAATATGAATGATCTAAAAGAATTTAGTAAAGAAGAAATAATCAAGGAAATGGGATTTTAGTTACTACTATTAAATAACTACAATAGAAAGGTTTAAATATAAGTTATTTCTTAAAAATATAAAATGAAAGTAAAACTAAACAACAAAAAATATGAAGGAAATATTTTTTACGATTCTAACAGAGCTTTAGCCTTAAAAAATTCTCAATCAGATGGTTATAGGCCTGTATTTATGAATGAATTAGCAGATTTAAGAATAGAAGCAGATAAGGAATCAGAATTATGGCAAAAAGGGTTTGTAACTCCTAGCTTAAAAGCAACAGGTAAAACAAATCAAAAATCAAAAGTAGTTGTTTATTCTCATGTTGATAATTATTTCTCAAATCCAGAAAATATCAGAAAAGCAATAAAACAAGGATTAGTAAATTATGCTGGAAAAATCCCGCAGGATGAATTTCAAAAAACAGTTGATATGGATGGAAAAACAGATAAAAAAGGAAACAGGTTAGTTTGGGTAATTCCTTATGAAAATTTAAAAGAATCTCCTTCAGCTATAATTCCAGTAAATGAAGCTTTGGAACATCCGCAAACAATACCTTTCTTGGGCGGAGAAGAAAGAGCCAAGAAATATTTAAATAAATTCAAAGAAGTACATGGAAAAAACATTGGAATTTGGCATTCAGATGATTTATCTGATGAAGCCTTAGGGCGTTTGCTTGTTGTTGGTAACAATTGCAACAATGGTCTTAATGGCAACGTCGACCTTGACAACAATGCTCAGTTTTTCGGGGTACGTGAATTAGGCGCCGAAGGCGCAGCGCAAAAAATTTTAGATACTCCAAAAAAATCTGAAAAAGTTAAAGCTCCAAATTTAGAAGAAATTTTGCAATTCTCTAGAAAATTTGTTCCTGAAATAGCAAGAAAAGAATATGAGTTTGGTTTAAGCAAATTCTTCGAATAATTTATAAATTATCTTTTATTATGATTTTTGTCTTGACATTTTTAACTTTAATAAAAAGTTAATTAGTTAGGGCTACACGCTCTCTTGCTAAGACTATTCAGTCATAAAATACAGCTGAGACATTTAGTAGCAAGTCGAAAATATGAATCAGCAGTGATAATGAAAGTAAGAGAGATACTATTGCGGGCGTTTGCTTGTTGTTGGTAACAATTGCAACAATGGTCTTAATGGCAACAACAACCTTGACAACAATGCTCAGTTTTTCAGAATAGCCTTAATAATGTCGGGACATTTAAAATGAAAACCTACAACAATTTATGGCCTTATCTTTGTTCTTTTGAAAATATTGAATATGCTTTTGAAAAAGCAAGAAAACATAAAACTTTAAAAAAATATGTTATAGATTTTGAAGAAAATCTGGAAGAAAATCTATTGGAACTGCAGACAGAATTATTGTTGTATTCTTACAAACCAAGACCATTAAAGACTTTTATTTTAAGAGATCCTAAAATTAGAAAAATAAGCAAATCGCATTTTAGGGATAGAATAGTTCATCATGTATTAATCAATATAATTGGTCCTATCTTTGAAAGATTATTTATTTATGATTCATTTGCGAACAGAAAAACTAAAGGAACTTTAAAAGCCATAGAGAGATTCGATCTCTTCAAAAGAAAGATTGTGGGGGGGGGGCGAACAAACTATTAAAGGTTGTATTTTAAAGGCTGACCTAAAACATTATTTTGATGAAGTAGATCATGAAATTTTATTAAAATTAATAAAGAGAAGAATTAAAGATGAAAAGATTATCTGGTTAATAAAAAGAATTTTAAATAATCATAAATCAGAAAATAAAACTGATTATATAAAAAATCAAAACGGTAATGGAAAAACTTTTTGGATATTGAAAAGCAAAAAGGAAGAAATTCTAAGAATAGAAAGGGAGAATATTTTAAAACTAATTGAACTAAAAAATTTAGCAAAAATTGGAAGAGAATTAAATTTAAGTGGAAAAATGGTAAGCAAAAGATTTAAGACTTATGAAAAAGAAGGCCTAATAGAAAAATATGAAGATTGGTGGAGATTAACGCAAATGGGGCAGAAAATACTAGGAATCGATGAAAGCGGGAGAGAAATTTTTTAAAAATTCCCCGAAAGGTCCTTGCGTCGGTTCTTTGTTCCTAGTTGGGGCTATGTTTAATGAAGAAGATGTTCCTAAATTAAAAGAAATTGGAGTAAAAGATTCTAAATTATTAACACATAAAAAAAGAAAAGAGTTGTCAAAAGAAATAGAAAAGTTAGCAGTTGAAATTAAAATAATACAAGTTAAGCCAAAAGAAATAGACGAAGCAGTTTCAGATGACAATGGTTTTAATCTTAATTGGCTTGAAGCAAAAAAACAAGCTGAAATAATTAATCAGTTAAAACCCCATAAAATGATTATTGATTGCCCTAGTCCGAATATAAACGCCTATACTAATTATTTAAAGAAACTTCTTGATCCAGAATTATTAGAAACTACTCAATTAGTAATTGAACATCGCGCCGAAAAACATATGCCTGTAGCTGCAGCTAGTATAATAGCAAAATGCGAAAGAGAAAAAGAAGTGGAAGAAATTGAAAAAATAACAAAAGAATCAATTGGTTCTGGTTATTCTAGCAATCCAGTATGTCAGAAATTCTTAAAGGAAAATTTTGACAAATATCCTGAATTTATAAGAAGATCGTGGTCTACATTTAAAGTCTTGGATGAGCAAAAAAAACAGAAATCTCTAAAAGAATTCTAAGAAGGCAAAACTTATAAATAAAATTTACTGAATTTCTTGTAAATGACAATAGTTAAGAAGCTTAGATTAAAGGGTTTTAAATCATTTGCCAGCCCTACAGAGTTGGAGTTTGGTAATTCTTTTAATTGCGTTATTGGAAGCAATGGTTCAGGGAAAAGTAATGTAATTGACAGTATGTTGTTTGTTCTCGGCGAATTATCTGCAAAATCAATAAGAGCTGAAAAATCAGCTAATTTAATTTTTAATGGTGGAAAAACAGGTTCCCCAATGAAAGAAGCAGAAGTTAGTATTTTCTTTGACAATGAGAAAAGAGAATTCCCGATAGATTCTGATGAAGTAAAAATATCAAGATTTGTAAGGCAAAACGGACAAAGCATTTACAAAATAAATGATGAGAAAAGAACAAGACAGCAAGTATTGGAATTAATTAAAGTTTCAAAAATTTCAGTTTCGCATAATATAGTCAGCCAGGGTGACATAATTGCAATGGCTGAAATGAAACCAGAAGAAAGAAGAAAAATAATTGAGGAAGTTGCAGGCATTTTAGTTTACGAAGAAAGAAAAGAAAAAACTTTACAGGAACTGGGAAAAGTAGATCAGAAATTAAATGATGCAAATATAATTTTGAAAGAAAGAGAAGTTCATTTAAGAGAATTAAAAAAAGATCGGGATCAGGCTTTAAAATTCAAGGAGCTGGAGGAAAATCTGAAAAATAATAAAGCCACATTGTTAAACTTTGAAATAAAAGATAAAGAAGAAAAAAAATTGGAAGTTGAGAATAAAATTAATTCTTATCAAAATGATATTAATAAAATAAATATAAAAATAGGGGAAATAAAAAACTCTATAAAAAGCAGAAAAGAAGAAATAAATCAGCTAAACTCACAGATAGAAGAAAGAGGCGAAAAAGAACAAATCAAAATACAAAAAGAAATTGAAGAATTAAAGACTTCTTTGGTAAAAGATAAAACAAGACTTGATAATTACGAAATTGAGATCAAAAAGGTAAAAGAGAGAATATTTCAATTAAAGCAAAATAATTCTGAATTAAATCAAAAAATAGATTCCCTGCACAAAGAAAAAAAAACATTAGAAGAAAAGAGTTTATTGTTAATAAAAAAAGAAAATTCTATAAAAGAAGATATTGAAAAATTCAAGAAAGCACATGATATAGCAGAAGATAATTCAATTGAGAAAATAGAAAAAGAATTGGAAGAAAAGCAAAATAGATTGTTAAAAGTAAAAGAAGAAAAGGGATTAAAAAATTTGGAAAAAGAAAGGGCAGATTCCCAGTTGCATTCATTATCAAATATAATTTTATCAGATGGTAAAAAGGAAATAAAGGATTTAAGGGAAAAGTTCAAGGATATTACAAAAGAACTAAACCAAAAAGTTGGTGAAAATGCAGTTATTTCCTCACAATTATTTTCTTTAAGAAGCAAGTTAATAACAACAAATGAAGAATTAATCAAATTAAAAGCTCGAAATATTACAATAAAAGAATATCTAACAGGAAACTTATCCATACAAAAAATTCTTTCTTTAAAATTAAGGGGGGTTTATGGAACAGTAGCTGATTTGGGAAAAACAGATTCAAGATATTCTCTTGCATTGGAAGTGGCAGCAGGCCAAAGAATTAATAGTCTTGTTGTTAAAGATGATGAAATAGCCACAAAATGCATTGAGATTTTAAAGGAAAATAAATTAGGAGTAGCTACTTTTTTGCCATTAAACAAAATTCATTCCAGACTAATAAAAGATGATGTAAGAAGATTGGTTTCTTCAAAAGGAGTAAACGGGCTGGCTTTAGATTTAATATCTTATCCTTCTGAATTAAAAAATGTATTTTCTTTTGTTTTTGGTGATACTCTAATTATTGATGATGTTGATACAGCAAGAAAAATAGGTGTTGGAAGAGCAAGAATGGTTACTTTAGAAGGGGATTTGTTTGATCAGTCAGGAGTTATTGTTGGTGGTTACAGAGCTAAAAAATTAGGTGCATTTAAAGAAAAACACTTTGATGATGAAATAAATAAATTTGAAAAAGAATCAATTAATTTAAAAGAAAGTATAAAATCACTTGAAGATAGAAAATGCTGGATTGAAGAACAGATAATTAAATTAAAAGATAAGAAAGCAGAATTTGAGGCAGAAATAATTAAGTTTGAAAGAACATATCAAATATCAGACATATCAAAAATAAGGGAAAATAAGGAAAAATTAAATTCAGATTTAAAGCAAGTTCTTAATGAATTAAAAAATCTAGATAATTCCATATCTTCAATAACCAAAGAATTAGAATTCCTGAAAGAAAAGAAAGAAAAATTAAAGGAAAGATCATCAAGAAATCCTGAAATTATAAATAATCTGAAAAAATTAGAGGAAAGCAAGGCAGAAATAAGAATTCAAATGGCTAAAAATGAAACAGAATTAAAAAATATCCTAAATCAGGTAAACACAATTTATATCCCTGAAAAAGAGAAAATAGACAAAATCATTAGAGATCATGAAAAGGAAATAATTCAGTTTACTGAAGAATTATCAAAATTAAAGAGCTTAATAGATTCAAATTCAAGACTCCTTAAGGAAAAAGAATCCCAGGAAAAACAATTTTTCTCAGAATTTAAATCAATGTTTGCAAAAAGAAATCACTTGAATGAAGATATTCAAAAACAAGAATATCTTATTTCAAATGAACAATTTAAGCAAAAAGAAATTGAAAACAGGATGAATGAATTGTCAATTAAAAGAGCTAAAATTGTTGCTGAATTCGAGGCCTTACAAAAAGAATTTGAGCAATTTTCAGATGCTAAAATTAGAAGAGCAGTAATCCTAGATCAATTAAAATCAGAAATATCTGAATTTGAAAGAGAAATTAAAGGAATAGGCAATGTAAATTTGAGGGCTTTGGAAGTTTATGAAACTATAGAAAAGGAATACAAAAATCTATTGGAAAAGGCAGATGTGATCTCAAGGGAAAAAGAAGATATTCTAAAATTAATGTATGAAATTGAAGGCAAAAAACAGTCTATTTTTATGAAGACTTTCAAGGGAATAGACGAGAATTTCAGAAAAATATTCTTGAGTCTGACTGAAAAAGGTGAAGCCCATCTTGACTTGGAAGACAAAGAAAACCCGCTTAATGCAGGAATGGATATAAAAGTAAAGCTTCTTGGAAACAAGTATCTCGATATTAAGAGCTTAAGTGGTGGTGAGAAAACACTGACTGCTTTAGCCTTTATTTTTGCTATACAAGAAGTAAGGCCTGCCAGTTTCTATTTAATGGATGAAATTGATGCTGCTTTAGATAAGTCAAATTCGTTATTATTGTCTAAATTAATTGCTCAATACTCAAAAAGAGCCCAGTATGTGTTGGTTTCCCATAATGATTCTGTAATTTGTGAGGCAGACCAGATTTACGGAGTTTCAATGCAGAAAAACGGCATCTCAAAAATAACTTCTTTAAAACTATAGCAAACTATTTATATAAACTACTTATAATATTTTTATGGAAAATAAAGAGGTAATTACAGTTACATTAATTTTGGCTGTTGTTTTTGCAATGTTAAGCATTACAACAGATTTAACTATAACAGGGTCATCAGTAAAAGATACAAACCAGCTTTCTTTAACATTTTCAATTATTACAATAGTGCTTATAGCTATTATATTAATCTCAGTTTTAATAGAGTTATTAAAGTTTAGCAGAAGAAATTAATATACCTTTAAAATTTTGTAATCAACACCTAATCTATCTTTTATTTGCTCAGCAACACTAGTTATGTTATCAATTTCTCTTTTGTTAAAAACCATAATTTCCAATCTTTTTCTAGAAACAGAAGTTATTCTTGCAACTTCTTCAGAATCTTGAACAAGCCCCAACAATCTTGTTTTTGCAGGCTTCATTATGCTTTTTCTAGAAACATCACGTTCCAACTTGTCTTCATATTTTAAGCCGAATTTAAGTAGTTCTCTCATGACTCTTGTCAAAATATACTCTGAAGTTAATGCCATTAAAATAATATAGAACTAATTATTTATAAATTTTTATTAATTGGAAAATAAAAAATAAAATAGAAAAAAAGATTAATTTTTTTTGCTAAAGCTTTTAGTAGTAAGTTTGTTCAGAGTTAGTCTCAACACCTGGGCCTTCTTCTCTTCCTCTAACTTTTCTGAAGGCAATTATTAAAGCCAACACTACCAATACTATAACTAATACTGCAAATAGAACTTCTAAGGTCTTTCTAAGTCCTGTAAATGATGTTCTTTCGCTAACATTGGCATTTAAGTTAATTTCTTTAACTAATTTATTGTCAGCCATTACTCTTGCTGTGAATACTTTCGATCCTAAAGCTGCATCTTCTTTTGGAGTTACTTTAACTAACAAGTCTCCAGATTCACTTGGTCCAACACTTAAGAAACCAGGTTCAACAACCACGCCGCCCCATGTTTCTGTTCCTAAAACTTCAACATTGTATAAATTTCTTTTATCTCCTAAATTTGCAAATGTTAATCTGTAAATTTCTTCTTCTCCTTGGAATAGGCTCTTGCTTGTTGAATCTAAGCTTATGATTGTTTGTGTTGCATCTGATGTTACATCTTCACCTGAAACATGCACAAATCTTTTAACAGTTGTAATATCGCTTCCTCTGTTAAATTCAACATCCACTCTTACTTCATAATCTCCTTCTTTTGCATCTCTAGGAATTTGTAATACTAATTCATTTGTTGATAATGAATTTTCCTCATCATCATTTTCATCATTTTCAGGAACTAGTTTATCTATGAAATCTCTTGTTGAAACTCCTAGTTCAGGAATGCTTACACTTACCCTAATGTCTTCCTCAGTTTTAGCTCCCAAGTTTTCAACCCTTACAACAGTTCTTAGGAATCTTCCAGCTTCAACATCTGAACTTGGCCTAAATATAACATCTAGCACATTTAGTAAATGTCTTTTTTCTTTAATTCTTATGAAATGTTCTTGTGCAAAACTGTTATGTTTGTCAGAAACTTCAACAGTTAAAGTGTAAGTTTCAGAAGCATCTAAATCTTCTGGTAAATTTAAGACAAGGGGAACTTTCTTAACAACATTTGCATCTAATTCAAATATATCTGAAGTGTAACTTATTGTTCCTCTTTCATATCCCTTTAAGCTAACTTCAACCCTAACATTGTCAACATTATTCAAAGCTTTAACCCAAACATCTATTGGTACAGCCTCTCCTCTTTCAACAGTTACTGTTCTGAAATAGTCGTTTGGAAATGAAAAAGTACCTTCAATATCTACTCTTTCAATAAAATAATCATTAGAAACTGCCGCATTTACAGTTATGCTTGAAAATAACAAGCCAAATAAAAGTGCAATCATAACACCAAATTTCTTCATTTTGTTTTCCCCCATATAATATTATAATTTGTTAGCATTTGTGAGTTATAACATATATTTAAACCTTTCGGTTATAACTACGCTCGCGTGATTACTCTTACAAGGTCTTTATTTTTATTTTCAATAAATACGATAAATTTATGTTCTTCCCTATATTTGCTGTTTTCAATAATTACATTTACAAGGTATTCTCTTTCTTTTGTACTTGAAGGAACTTGCATGTCAATAGGGACCCATATGCTGTCTCTAGTCCCTAAATTAATGTTGCTTATCAATACTTCAT
>Ga0209542_10010541_pt1 | contig 16629 bp, 15 predicted proteins | sample RifCSPhighO2_01_FD_184028 | JGI IMG/M metagenome (GOLD analysis project Ga0209542, IMG submission 184028) | Soil microbial communities from Rifle, Colorado - Rifle CSP2_plank highO2_0.1 (SPAdes) (version 2) | ecosystem: Environmental > Terrestrial > Deep subsurface > Rock core/Sediment ...
CAGCGGCGAATCCTCCAAGGTGTCCATAGAAGTTAAAGATAGCAGGATTCAAGAATAATCTCTTGTATCCAAGCTCATTAACTATATAGACGTCCGGATCATCAGATCCAGCTGCGCTAACTACGTCACCTTCTGTAAGGCCATAATCAGCCGGTGCGACTGCACTTGCTACTGGAGCAAGATACATAACACCAGACATAGTCAACGCTGTGGTGACTGATGTCATGACGGTAAAAGCTTTTGCAAGCCTTTCCCGGCTTTTGTTTGATAAACTATTCATTTTATTTTTTATTTATTTCTGTTTTGAAATTATATTATCGACCAACAAAGTTTAAACATTTAAATATTTAAAAATTATTGGGGATAAATCAACTAATTTCAGAACAGGATTTATTAACTTAAGAATTTAATCTCAAAATATCTTTCTTTTAATCTTTTTAATTTCAGTCGTTGTTTATGTGTTTAGACATTCTAAGTTTAAACGAACAACAATTTTGAATCTTGCACAAGCCACTCCGACAAAGTTTATTAAATGTTCGACCATATAAACTTACATCGGTAGCTCATTGACTTCAAGATTCTCTAAAAGTCAAATTACAATTTTGTTTAGAATTTCATCCTATTTTGAATTTCTGTAATTAAATTTTCAATGATCTTTCATTACCCCCACACTCAGTTAGCGACTAGCGAAGCTGACTGAAATAAACTTCGCTAACTAAGTGTGGGGGTTTAGCTGCCTGCTTCTATCAAATGTTACTGAGGTTCAACCTCCTTTGAGATTCGAGGTTGAGCCTCTCAAAACATTTCACAGAAGCAGAAAGCTAACTAAATTGTCTGAAAACCGTAAAATAACCAAACTTGGCCTTATCTATATATTCGTAACTGTATATAATCTCATGTTCTTTAAAATCGTCTTTTTACTGAAGAATACTGAACTACCTTATCGGGAAGAAGCACCATAGAATACTATAGGAAATGACCCAAAAAGTCAACCTACATCTAACAAAAGCCTGGGGTCGGCTTTACTCATATTCTATGTAAATTCAGCTCTTCAAAGTAATTATACTTTTATTATTTTAAGCTAACAATAGCAGAATTGTGGATATCTATATATAGAACCTACACTTCTAGTCTGAAGTATGTTTTAAAAATTCAATAATAAGCTGATTTTACCTGAATAAAACAGCTTATTTGAGGTCTTAGTGCCATCAAAAGCTAGTAAAATACAGAGTTTTACCCTTAACATACAAGGTTATGAATCTTTAATGATTTATCTTATTAAAGTTACGGACCTAAAACGGTCAGAAAATCTAAACCTAAAATCCATTAAAATTAATCGTCATTAATCACAACTATTTAATCCGAGTCTGGTTAGGTTTGGAAGGGTTATTTTTAACTGGGTGACAAATGTAGTGTTTGGTGTAAATTTAGTAGCTAAGAAAATTGTAGTCACCAAATCACGGACATAACGTAATGACACCAACTATATATTATATTTAATTGGTATCTATCTTCTTTAAGTAAGCCTTTTATTGGTGACATAAATAATGACACCATTTTTATTAGTGTCATTATTTAGATGTGGTGACATATTTAGTTTGTCACCAATAATATACTCCTGTGGCGGACTAAAGTCACTCTAGCTTGCTACGATATTAGTATATTTAAAAAAATAATTTGATATTAAGCAAAGGAGGGATTCAGCTCAATATTTTTAATATCGCAACAAGTTAGAATAACTCTAATTGTAACTTTAAAGTATTTTTAACAAACAAAAAGCTAAGAGTCAACCCAGGTAGTGAAAGTTCCGATTGCCTTTTGGTTTCTCTGAAGTAACTTTAGCTTATTTGTAACTTAACTTTAATATCTAAACACGGCATAGTAGATATTACCGGCAAGAAACTATTCGGAACTTCTACTACCTGGCAACCCCGCACCTTTCGAGGATAGGTGACTTTGTCGCCAAACAAATTAATCCTCGAAAGGTACAGAGTTAATGGCAGAATAGTACACGGCCTTGTTGTCAACCCTCTTTTTTACTAAACCGTTGTGTAAAAGTTCAGTCAAGTTTCTTTTGACGCTCCTGTCTGAAAGGGCGTTAAATTCATTGATAATATCCTTTGTTCTTTTATCAGGATAAGACCTTATAAAATCTAGAATTTTCTGCTTGCTCTTGTTTAGTTTATCAGATCGTGGGAGTGATTTTTTCTCTGCCCTAAAAATCTGCTGATCAGCTCGCTTTGAATTTGAGACCGAATCTTTCATGGGCTGGCTTGAATCAGTAGTACTGTTCTTCATAGTATCAAGCCTCAGAGTTAGCAAAAGTTTAGTCGCTTGAAGAAATAGGGGAGAAACGTTCAGCAGTTGCAAGTAGCTTAGGTCGTTCATTAACTCAAGGACAGCATCAATGCTGGTGATAAAATCTTTTTGTAGGTTACATTGTGTGACACTGGGTTTATTCCCGCTCTGAACTGCCAAAAAATCAGCAGTTAGTTTGCTAATCTTGCTTTTAAACTTGGCGGAAAAGAACCTGTCATCTAACAAGTCTTGAATCTTCACCAGTGATGTTAGGCTGGTGATAAAATTTTCGCGATCAAGTTCCCTACTCATTTATTTTTACCAAGATAGTCATCAAGAAATCTTTTCAGGGCGTTAGCTCGGACAAGATTGATCTGACCATTTCGTAGGTAGCTTACACCTATTATCCTACCATCAGAAGTAACAATACCAAAACCCGAAAGATAGTTACTTGCTACCCCATCTATAGTAACCTGCTTTTCGGTAGTAAATTTTATGAGCCCTCTCTGCGTAGCTAGAACAGGCTTGGAAAGGTCAATAATCTTACCGGTAATCAGTACGTCTTGGCCGCTTTGATAATCAAAAAGTGGATTAAAATCAGAAACGCCGGCGAAATTAACAGCCGATCTTAAAAGCATAAGATTGGATCCGTAGTCTACTGCCATGATATTTGCTTTTATAATTTTATCATCGTAAAAAATCTGGTAAACGGCATTAGCGATAGCCAGATCCGATACAGTTGCGATTAATCCGTCTGAAGAGACAGCAAGACCACTGCCTTGCCGAACTAGTTTATTATCCCGAAAAACTTGTATGCCCACCGAACTAAGAGCTGTCTTTGAGGCTATGCTTTCCCAGGATTCATCTAGTGATGAGGGTACTGAAACGGAAGAGAGCAAAGCAGAGTCAGTATCTTTATCCAAATTCTGACTATAGAGATTACCTAGCCCGAATGTGTTTATGCCTAGTAAAGAGAGCGCGACGTAACCTAAAAGGCCACCAGCCAGACCCGCCAAAAAAGATTTGGATAAAAATCTGCTCATACTTTTAAAAGATAGTATAGAGCAATAAAAGACGGAGGGCAACAAAATTATTCACTTTGCGGGTTTAACCGTGAGCAGAGAGGGTTAATTGTTAGGAGAGAAGAGTTCTTTGGCCCGATCCCAGAATTCGGGATGGCTTTGCTCTTCTTTCATCCAGTACCACCATTCGGCGCCCCAAAGATAGAAAGTATCAAAACTTGTTTTGGAAGAAAATTCAATCACCTCATTAAACTTATCAATGCCCATTCTTTCAAGCTGTGTATCTACCGGAGTATCTACTAAAGACTGCAAAAGCCATGGCTCGCTTGAAAGTTCTATAACTATGGCCGGCTTTGAACCGAAAAAAAGATTTATCAGATTATGCTTTATCCTGAAGAAAGCCGGACTAATCGGATATCTAAGAGGTCCAAAGGTATGATTCCATATATATAAGTACATGCTGGTTCCAAAGATATCGCCACGGCCATAAGCCCTAAACCAGAGACCGAATTCACCGCTATCGGTAATAAGCACCGGTCTAGACGGATCAAGATTTTTTACCAAAGACACCTCTTTTTTAAGAAATTCCTCATCAAGCTCGCCACAAGTAGAACGGCTGAAGAAAGTTAAATAGGGTTCGTTCTCAACCTGCCAGTAAACAATATTATCGTAATTTTTGTATCTATTAACGACAGTTTCAATGTACTTCAAAATTTTCTCTTGTTTGTACTTTTTCTGCTCACTTTCCACTTTCAACTTTCCACTTTCAACTTTCAACCATTCCGGCTCATGGCACTCCGGCCAGCCGGGGAGACGGCGCCCAACAGCTAATATAACTGAGGCGTTGTGCTTTTTTGCTTCCTGAATCTGAAAATCAAGCTCTTCAAAGTTATACTTACCATCTTCGGGTTCAGTCAGCGACCAATGAGTAGAAAATCTAAAATTTTTAACATCTAAGTCGTTCAGTATAGCCAGGTAAACTTCTTTCCAGTCTAATTTAAGCTCATCGGAGTGAAATCGACTGAACGAAACGCCATATTTAAAATCTTTGGATGAGGTTGGCGAAAAATCAAATGATAGGATAAATAAAGCCAGGATGATCAGAGATATCGCAATTAAGAAAAATATAAATTTAGACATCAGGTGTTTTTAATAAATAGTATTACGAAGCCTACCAGAACAGAGGTAATGCCTATTATCTTGGCAGTTAGAGTGGTTTTATCTAACTTTTCTCTAATGCCTGGGACTCTATCACGCAAGAGCAGGACAAGAATAAACGTAAATAAGAACTGAATTCCTAAAAGAGCATTTACCAGAGAAACACTGCCTAAGTTGATGGAGAAATACAAGATAATAAAACCTATTCCAGCAAGAAATTTATTGAATACAAATAGAAATTTGGATCTATTTGGAGCATTACGATAGACGGATTTGACCTCATATCTAACATGGCCGGAAGCAAGCGATAGAAAGGCGCTTCCCACGAAGCCCATTCTGGTCCAGAATAAGCCATTAATAAAACCGCCTTCGTTAAAAGTAAATTTTAACAAAACATATGAACAGCCAAGTAGTAATCCGGCTAAAATAGCTGAGATAAAGATGTGTTTTTCTATTTTTCCAAGAAGTAAAATGCCCAGAATAAGGAAAATAAAGGCGAAGGAGTTAATCAGGTGAATTGGTTCTTTTAGGATAACGATTGATAAAATATATGTAAAAATTGCTGCCATAGTCCCAACCTGAGTTGCCGAAACAGAGACATCGCTTTCCTTTATTGACTTATAAAGGAACATTAAACCGACAAAAAAAGCCGCTCCTGATGAAATAGCGACTAGAAAATATGCCAGACCCTGCCAAGAAACTCCAAGCGGCAAGAGGAGAAGGGAAGATAAGCTTAATATGGCCACCCCGAAGGAATAGGCATGATATTTAGGAATATGACCAGCAAGAAGATGCTTATCAATTATAAAGACGATGGAATTAATAAAGTAAGCCGTAAGAGCTAAATATAACCACAACAATTTTATAAATTTCTAAATCCTAATTTCTAAATAATACCAAATTTCAAAATTTAAAACTTTTTTGATATTTGATTTTTTGAGTTTATTTAGAGATTAGTGCTTAGAGATTAGAGATTGAGCTAATCAACTTCCAGTTGATTAGCTAAGCATATTTTACCATACTCAAAGGCTGAGGGGCGAATGTGGCGTTCAAGAATCTTGTAATCAACCTCAACCAAGCCGAATCGGGGAGTAAAGCCGTGAGCCCATTCAAAATTATCCAATAAAGACCAGTAGAGGTAGCCTCGGACCTCAATGCCGTTCTGAATGGCCTCCCAGACCCATCTTAGATGTTCTTTTATATACTTTTCTCTTACTATATCTTTGGCATCGGCCGTACCATTTTCAGTAATATAGATAGGTTTTCTGAATTTTTTAAGCTGGTTTAAGACATGCCAGATACCTTTAGGATATATTTCCCAATTCATATATTCCATATTCCAATCCTGTTTTGGCACCGCTTTATAGCTACCCGGAGACTTACGATCAATATGATAATAGTTTAGACCGATGAAGTCATAATAGGGGAAGGCTTTAGATAACAAATACAAATTACGATAATAATTATATATCTTCCCGATTATTCTTTCATATAAATTATTTCCTGATGGATTAAAAGAGCAGTTTTCGGTAATTCCCACCTCTACCCCAGTACCAGACCCGTAAAACAGGTCGCTACGGGGCACAACATTATGCGACGTAGCCCTATCCCGAGGTTCAACCTCAAAAGATTCTAAATTAGCAGGGGAGTGGTTGTAGATCTTTTTTATGGCTTTGTAGGCCTGAATGTGGGATCTTATGATGTTCTTGTTGACCCTCCTCCACTCAAGGATGTTCCTATGCTGTGGCGGCCAGAAGCCCTTGAGGTAAGAAAGGCTGGAATATACTGTTGTAGCTTCGTTAAAAGTTATCCACAGCCCCACCTTATCTTGCAGATTACTTACAACATACTTTACGTATCGTGTAAAATATTCGGGTGATTTTTTATTCAAAAATCCCCCCTTATTCGCAAACCAAACCGGATTAGTAAAATGCCACAGCGTTATCATCGGCTCAATTCCCCTATCCCGTAGAGATTTGACAACATCAATATAGTGTTGCATTTCTTTTTCATTGAATCTCCCCTCTTCCGGTTCAATCCGCGACCATTCAATAGAAAAACGGTGAATATTCTGATTAAGACTCTTGGCAATATCAAAATCTTCCTGATATTTATTGTAACTGTCGCAAGCTTTGCCGGAAGTAAAATCATTCGGGTTCAGACCTTTTAACTTTAAACTCTCAACTCTCAACTTAGACACCTCCCACTCCGACCAATCGTTATTATTGCCACCCTCAATCTGATGAGCTGAAGTCGCACTTCCCCATTTAAAATTGTGCGGAAACTTGTAACTAGACATAGCTCAATTATACTATCTTTATTAAATTTAAAAACGGGCAAAACCCGTTTTTAAATTTAATAAAGATTTTAGATATTTTATTATTTCTTTTCCGGAGTCTGAACCGCAACCAGCTCTATATCAAAAAGAAGTACCGCATTTGGAGGAATAGCTCCACCTCCAGCGCCTTGCGCACCATAGCCTAAGCTAGCCGGAATAATAAGTTTTCTTTTACCACCAACTTTCATGCCCACGACTCCGATGTCCCAGCCCTTAATTACCATGCCCCCGCCGAGCATAAATGCAAAAGGCTCTCCCCTATCATAAGAACTGTCAAATTTCTGGCCATTTACAAGGGTACCGGAATAATGAGCGGCGACTATATCACCGGGCTGAGCTTCCTTGCCGGAACCCACCAGCACATCCTGATATTCAAGGCCACTTTCAAGTTTAATCCAATCACCACCTTCTTTTGCCATTGCGAGTGAAGCTGTAGGAGTTGGCGATGACTCGGAACCTAAAGAGTTTATATCGGCAGACTGGGAAGCGTTTCTGGCTTTATTAGCAAAAAACCAGGAAGCAATTCCAACCAGGACTACTACCACAATATATATGAAGGTGTTTTTTACCATAAATAATTATTTTTTTAATAAATCGGCCTTGGGACAATATTCTTGTCGTTTATTGGCGGATAAAAATCGGGATCAATAATTCTCTCAAAACAGGTCATTCCGGCTCCATGAGACCAGTTGCTGGGCTCTCCGCCGTAATAAACTGGCATTGCCGTATTTTTACCGGAAAATTCATCTGAATTAGCTGTGGCAAAAACAGCGCAAATCTCAAATGACATTGGACCGGTAGTCCGATACTCGTAATCAACTCCGGTCTCGGGATCTTTAGGAGGCACGAATCCGCTTATACTATCATTCAGTTGTTGAGTATTTTGTGGTAGAAGTTGTTTTCTCTGCCAATAATTAATTACCTGGTACTGGATATTGGAGAGATCGGAAACTCTACGCTCATCAAACCTAATTGATCTCTGCTGAGCCGGTGAACCGGCTATCCAGAATCCGGCCACAACTCCAGCTACAACTAATGCCATAAGGGCTTTATCAAAAATACCCATCCAAGAGAAAGCCTTATCTCTAAGTTCGGAAAAATAATGAGCAAATATAGAGCCGGCGATAAATAACACGGCCAAAACTTTAAGAGCAAACCTGTTTGTCAGTTCTCCGTTCAAAAAATTAATAAGCAGAGCCACTAAATCGCCGATAATAACTAAAGACGCCAGAAAAAGTGTCAGATATAAAAGCCAACGTCTTATTTTTAATTCTCTTTTCTCTGGATGCTTCACAACATCCTTACGCAAAAACCATGATATCCAGATAAAAACCGGAAAAACAACCATCAGCACAGCCATGGAATTGCGAACTAAATCAAGGCTGGCTGTTTTAGACCAATAGTATCCCTCGGTCAGAAGATCGGGGAACTTAAGATCAATATACTGATATAGCAAGATACCAAAAGCAACCGCAACGGTTACCAGGGTTATTATTGAAAGCAGATATAGGAAAACGTCTCGTGGAAAAGTCTTTTCCATAATTAATTACGAGCGTAGCGAGTAAAGATAATTATGAGAACCCTGCCCTATCTGGAATCAAAGTTTAATTTTACGACGGACTAGAGACGTAAGTCGCCTTAACGGCTTTGATCGTGTAATATCACTTGCCTTCAGCCCAGATAGGGCGGGGTAACTTTTGTTACCACTCACTTCGTTCGTGAACAAAACTTATTATTTTTTCTTAAGCTCTTCTTCTATTATTGCCTTGAAGGCCGAGAATGGCTGAGCACCGACAACTAAACGGCCATTTATAAATGTACTTGGGGTTCCGGATACCCCGGCCGCCGTGCCATCGGCAAAATCCTTCTCTACTTCAGCCTTATATTTGCCCGAGTCTAGGCATTGATTGAATTTAGATACATCAAGACCGATTTCTGAAGCCCATCTTTTTAGTTCATCCAGCGTATAACTGACCGTTCCTTGTCCTTTCTTTTCCTGCTCGCCGAATATCTTGTCATGTATCTCCCAATATCTCCCCTGCTCTTCTGCGCATTCAGCCGCCTGAGCCGAAGACTGAGCCATAGGATGGAAAGATAGCGGATAATCACGATAAACAAATTTAACTTTGCCGGTATCTATATATTCCTTTTTTATTTGAGAGAGCGTATCTTTCCAAAATGTTCGGCAGAAAGGACATTGATAGTCGCTGAACTCAATTATCGTGACCTTAGCATTTTTATTGCCCATAACTACATCGTCATCAACCGAAACATCTCTTACCTCTTGCGGAACTTGTCCGGCACCATTTATATTAGCTGTACCTGATTTAAGACCGAAGTTAGAATAAAGAACCGAACCGGATATCATTATACTGGCAACCAAGATAGAGATGGCTAAAAAGTTTTTTCCTAAAAAACTCCAAAAACTGGATTTTTTTTCAATACTGATATTATTTTGAATTGAAATAACCGGAGTTGACTGCGGTTCTTCTTGCGGTTGAAATTGTTTGTTTTGTTCTTCCACGAAAAATATTTATATACTTAAATTACCACCCGCCCTTATGACCTTTTAATGCCTCCCTGAAAACTTCTTCGGCCACGTCAAGTTTAGTCGGATGAACTTTTGTTTTCAAACTTTTTGATATTGCCGAATAAGGATTCCTCAATTCCTTCATTTTTTCATCCAGTTCTTTCTGAGTTATACCCGGTTGAGGTTTCCCGAATAAAGGTTGATGCTCTCCAAAATCCACATCTTGTAAATCATCGTGGAAAGCTCCTTTAAGCGCTTCTCTCTCCAGACGATTAAGTCCACGCGACTCCAGCTGATTATCAATATATTCATTCCACTCTTTTTGCGTTATTTTTGTTGATGAAGTCATAATTTTTTAATTTAAATTTTTATATTAAATTGAAGTATAACATAATCTATTTATTTTTGAATATCCAAATTAATCCCAAACGTCGGCTTTAATTCTTCCTTTTATTTCATCCTGAAGCATTTTAACATGTTTCTTTTCTTCTTCAAGCATTTTTTCAAGAGCTGGAACGCTGTGACACTTGGCTTCATTGGCATCTTTAATATAGAATTTTTCTAGTCGCCAAACAACGTCAAGCTTAATATGGAGGAGCTTTATCAGGTCATAATTGATGTTTTTCATCCCGTTAGAGATACTGCATAGTAGCCACTATCACCATATGGTGGCATACAATACAATATTTTATTTAACCTGTGTTTTAAATTTTTAGTCCCGTCAGGGATATCTCTAACGGGATTCATAAAAAATCCGGTTAGGGTTTAACTACTAAATTAGACTACCCTATCATATTAGAACTTTACGATTAAAATGACAACGAATAATGTTCAAAAGTATTTTATATCTAAAGTAGTAAGCTAAAAACTAGGTAAAGATAAGAGGTTAACCACGATGTGTCAATCTGCAATAACTATCATAAAGGTTATGAATTATGAGGGTATTAATATTAAGGTTTATTAAGGTTTATTAAATTATGAGACTAGCTGCTAGTTTAGCCCCAATAATAATTCTGGACTCCTCTTATCCATCCTGCTATTTGTCTAGCCAACATTGAGCTTGCCTTGACTCTTATTCGTAACAACCCGAATTGAGATCTTCTTATTGTTTCCCTACTCTTTTTCTGCTTACTTTTTTTATAAACATCCCTTTTAAAATAGATGTGCTGAAGAAAATTATCTTTCGGCAAACCGGTAATCTTTGACCAGTAGACGACAGCTTCTTTTACGGCCTCAACTGATTCTCTTTTATCTTCCCCTAGAAAAATATCAAACTTAAGTTCATCGTCCTCCACTCCTCCGGCATTACAAAGCCATTTTAAAAATAGTTTTATAAGGTACGGGTCAGAGCTTGTAAACCGAACACCATTCCGAACATCTGACTCGCTTCCGGATGCATTCCTTTCTTTCCAATATAAAATTATTCCGATCAGCCACAGCTCTCTTTTTGAAATCTGGGATATGTCTTTGGATGATGAATTTTTTATTTTTTCAATCATCCTTGAAGTTTTCAGGATTCTTTTCCTTGAATTATCTTTTGCGGTTTCGAGTCTTCTATTTTTCAATTTTTGAACTTGAGATTCGGTGAGTTTAACCTTCCTTAACCACAAAGACAGTGTTGATTTTGGAGTTTTTAAACGCTCCCCTATCTCTGAATACGAAAATCCCTTCTTTCGGAGGTCGATTGCAGTATCTTTCTTGAATTTTGGTAAAGATTGAACTACGTTCTTCATTACTAGTAATATAGTATCATTATCTATAGATAGAGTCAAAAAGAGTTGTAAACACCTACTTTTTTACGATTTAGCCTGTTTCTAGACTTATTAACCGCTCTGTTTTGAAGCTGTAATTAATTCATTAATAAAATTATAATAATATCGGCATAATGTGGCGTCACCTATCCCCTATTTTATCTGGATAATTGAAAAAGTTGCTGGCATATTGTAGAATAGTCTATAGATTTTAGTATATTGCGGGGTCGTCTAATGGTAGGACGATAGACTCTGAATCTATTAATCCTGGTTCGAGTCCAGGCCCCGCAGCCAAAGCCAAATTATCATAGTGTTCCTAAAAATAATGACTGGGCTGTCAAAAAAGAAGGACAACAAAAGCCCATCTCCGTTCATAGAACACAATCAGCGTCTGAAGATCGGACGCGTATACTTGCTAAACAAGCAAAAGTCGAAGCCGTATATCATGATCGACGGGGTGTAATTAAAGATAAAGATAGCTTCGGTAGAGATCCAAATCCACCAAAAGATAGGCGTCATTAATTATGATAGAAGAAAAACCTGTTAGACCTGCTATAACTGACGAAGAATTCGAAAAGATTCGATCTGATTTCGAATCTAAATACAAAGCTATAAAGGAAATCCGATGTCCGTATTTTTCAGGTACGGTTGTTTTTAATGCTATGGGTTTAGAGCACTTAAAGTTTATGAGAAAAAATCATGCTCGTCCTAGAAATGAGCAACTACTCAGGATGCGTCTGTTTACTTTAGCCCCAGAAATCCTCGGCTTGAGCCGAACAATACAGGGAATTACTTATACTAAACATTTCGAAAATTTAAGAACCCAACCAACGATATCAATCAACTCTTTTGCAGGTTCATTATTATGAATTTGTAGCTATCTTAAAAGATAAAAGAGTAAGGGTAGTTATAAAGCAAATAGACGATGGGCCTAAATTTTTCTGGAGTATTATTCCTTTTTGGAAGATTGATAAAAACAATAATCGGAGGAAGATGAGCTATGGTAATCCCGAAATTGACTAACAAAAAACGCCGTTTTTGACGGTGTTCTTTGTTGGCACCTGGCTACGGTTTGGCTAAGCATTGACCGTGAGAGGGCAAGCCCATCCAAGTACCACTATCATAATATCATAACAAATAGTGAAAAGTCAATGATTTATCAACAACCAGCAACAGGCAACATAAATGCTCGGATGTAAATATTGACTCCAAAAGATAGGAGAATATAATATGCGGCATTATGAAAAGGGCATATTTTATCTTTATTCTCATTCTTTTAGGAGTTGTCGGAGGGTTAGTTTTAAATGCTAACGCCGAAATCGCCAACGAGGTTCTCTTTGAAGTCCATGGATCCTTCTCAGATTATTGGCTACCGACATATTGGCAAACAAGAGTCTGGGGCTGGGGATCTTTTACCGTTCCGGATAGAATAGCGGTTGAATATACCCCCGCATCTGCTCAAACCGTCTGTACCGCTAAAACATATATTTCTCGTAGCTCGGGAACATCTTACGACCTGATCCTATCCGTTTATGAAGGTGGATTAAAACCTGAATCAGGATCGTTGATTGGCCGTAAAACAATTCCCGGCACTGCTGTCCCAACGCAATTTGCCATCTATACCGCTTTTAATTTTGATAACTGTCTTAACCTCAAAAAGAATACAACCTACTGGTTTACCTGGACCAGATCCCAACTACAATTATGGAATGGTTACTATACAGAGTATCGGGGCGATGAATATCCTAATATCAAAGGCTGGTTTTATGAAATGTCAGGTCCCTATGGCTGGACAGCTTATTCCCGGGAAATATCTCTTCGACTCGAAGGATATTCCACTAAGGAGCCGGTTTTGATAATCCCAGGCATTGCTGGAAGCGAATTATATAATGGGGATGATTTGATATGGATGGATCTAGAACAGATGTTCCAGGATATTGACGATCAATTTCTTGATCAATTAAAACTGAATGAACGGGGCTTATCTGTTCTAGAAATTAGCCTCGGCAACGTTATTAAAAGAAGTCCCAATTTTCCGATCATAGATAATAATATTTTTAAAAGCCTCGAGGAAGATTTATTAAATAACGATTACGAGATAAATAGTGATCTTTTTTATCTTCCCTATGACTGGCGTCTTAATCTAGACAATTCAAAAGATATTCTTAACGCTAAAATTGAAGAAATAAAATCTCAAACCGGAGCTACAAAAGTAAATATTATTGCTCACAGTATGGGCGGATTATTAACCAAGGACTATATAAATAGCTATGGCAAAGATGGTATTGATAAACTGATTTTCGTTGGCACGCCTCACTTGGGGGCTCCTAAAGCAGGCAAGGTTCTTTTAGTCGGTGACAATATGGGAATTCCATGGCTTAGGGGTGAGAAAATTAAAGAAATTGCCAAAAATTCGCCTGCGCTGCATCAGCTTCTTCCAGATCAGAAATATTTTGACTCTTTTGCTGGTTATATCCGAAAATCAGATTTAACACTGTTAAATTACCAAGATACCAAGAACTTTTTAATTAATGAGACTCAAAGCCCCGATGTAATGGGTCTTTCTGAATCTTTTTGGGCTAAAAATCTTGAAGACGCAGATTTTTCTGGAGTTAATACATATAACTTTGCCGGCTGTGTCTCTGGAACTCAATCCGAGTATCATCTGAAAAATGATTCATCTATCGGTAGTATCGACTATACTTCCGGAGATAGTACGGTTCCTTTGGTAAGTTCAGATTATATTAATATTCCCGAAGATAAAAAGTTTTATCTAAGATATGCCCATCATGTTGAAATGCCAAGCCAAACAGATATCAGAACGGCAATTTTGGATATATTATCTGGAGATATTCCAACGGTTACAGGTAACTTAAAAGATAATTCTTCCGATTGCTATTTTAATGCCAAGACTCTTTTTTGGCATAGCCCGGTAGCGGTTCATATTTACGATTCTCTGGGGAATCATACCGGTCCAATTGATAATGATGGAATCGAATACGGTGTTCCTGGTATCGACTATGAAATAATCGGCCATGATAAATTTATATTTCTGCCGACAGATACTGGAGAAACATACAGCATTGTTGCTGATGGATTAGCAACTGGCTCGTTCGATCTTTTAATATCCCATAATAATAATGGAATTGTAGAAAATACAACCGTATTTAATGATGTGCCAATTGGTGAATCCGGCGATGTTAATTTCAGTGTTTCAAACTCAAGTCTTGATTCCAATATAAATGTCGATTACTACGGTAATGATGCTATTCAAAGTGTTCAGGCTGTTTCAGTCTTATCGGGCGATGATGTTAATGATGTTGTTTTTCCAGAAACTCAAGCCTCCATTACCGGCCAACCTGGTTCAAGTGGCTGGTATCTGGGGAATGTAATAATCGGACTTTCGGCTACTGATGATAATTCCGGAGTTTTAGAAACTAAATATTCTCTAGATGGTCAGCCATTGACTGCATATTCTGTGCCGATAAATATATCTGACGAAGGCATGCATACGGTTTTATATTATTCCGTGGATAGAGCGGGTAATAATGAGGAAGTAAAAACGTTGTCTTTTGGAATTGATATGACCGGAATTGAAATATCAGTCGGGATTGATATCGAAGCCGGTTTATTCAGGTTCTTGCCGGTAAGCGATGACCTGAACGGCGTTAGCTTCTCATGTGATTTAGCTTCCTGCACAGCCATTGATAGAGCTGGAAACACCACAAAGCTTGAATTTACTCTTGTCCCAGAAGGCATTCAGCAAATATTAAACTTAAGCTCCGTGAGCTATAACGGCACAGAACATTCAATTTACGGCAATCAACTTATTCTAAAATTATGGACCGAGGACAATACTTCAAAGGATTTTAGCCAAACTTTCTTGGTCATAGATAATAAGCAAGTTAGACTTGATTATAACGAGAAACAAGATGAGTCAGTCATTGTATATAAGCCGATCGTGGGGAAACCGACCAGAGAAAATATTAGTGGAAAACGCTTTTTGCAGATATTCACCGATAAGGGTAAAATAGAGTATATAATATTATGAGCGTATCTAATAAAGTTATTTTAGCCATATCGTTTGCAATATTTCCTCTATTTGCCCATGGCTTTCTAGATTTTTGCTTTCCAGTAAGTTTAGTAATTTTAACTTATCTTTTTGCCTGGCCGGGAACTATTATGTACGAAGTATTTAGCATCCAAAGTATGTATTTAGGCGTGGTGTTTGGAGTAATAATTAATACGCTAGTAATTTATTATATTGGTAAATATCTAGACTACAGAAATAATAACGTTACCAAATACAGGTATAAGCTGATAAAAATCTTTAGTATTATCTGTGTTGCTTTGCTTGGCTTTATGTTTATAGATCCTTCCTGCTGGTCATAAGTAGTATCCAACCTGATTTCTAAAAATATCTAATTTCTTCTCGACGGCTCAACCATGGGGCCGTTTGATTTTATTCGAAAAGAGTGGGAAAATCTAGGGCATGACTCAAGATACAGCTCTCTCAATACTCAAAACAGGGAAAAATGTTTTTTTGACCGGTGAGCCGGGATCGGGCAAGACTCACACCATCAATCGTTATGTCGCTTATCTTAAAGAGCATGGCGTTGAACCGGCTATAACTGCCTCAACCGGAATCGCCGCAACTCACATTGGCGGAATGACCATTCATTCCTGGAGCGGAATTGGGATCAAAAAAGAACTCTCTCCGGCAGATTTTGGTCGGGTTATTTCTTTAAGACGGGCGTCAGCTAGAGTTAAAAAGTCTAAAGTTCTTATCATTGATGAGATCTCAATGCTGGATGGTAAAACTCTTAATCTTATTGATACTGTCTGTCGAGCCGTCAAACGTTCATCGGAGCCATTCGGCGGAATACAGGTTGTTCTTGTGGGAGATTTTTTCCAACTGCCTCCAGTTAGACGAGAAGAGGAAGAACCATATAAATTTGCCTTTGAATCAGAGGCATGGCTAGCGGCCAATCTTTCTGTATGCTATCTCACTGAGCAATACCGCCAATCGGATTCAAAGTTTCTCGGGGTCTTATCAGCTATTCGTTCAGGAAAAGTTTTAGAAGAACATCGCCAATGCCTCAACGAATGTTTAGTTGAGTCTGATTCGCCCAAGATAAAGAATATTACCAAGTTTTTTCCTCACAACAATGATGTAAATGATGTAAATTCTGGAGAGCTTGAAGAACTTCTCGGTAAGTCAAAAAGCTTTGTTATGGCTGGTCGTGGGAAAGACAACCTGGTCGAACAATTAAAACGTGGCTGTCTTTCTCCTGAGAATCTCGAACTTAAAAAAGGAGCCATAGTCATGTTCACGAAAAATAACCTTCAGAAACGATTTGTTAACGGTACGATTGGGACAGTTATTGGCTTTGACCAGTACCAAGATGAAAACTATCCGATTGTTAAAACTCTCCAAGGACGGCAACTGACCGTTGAACCGATGGAGTGGACAGTTGAAGAAAACGGCGAGATAATTGCCAGTATTAAGCAAGTTCCTCTCCGTTTGGCCTG
>Ga0209542_10010542_pt1 | contig 16628 bp, 23 predicted proteins | sample RifCSPhighO2_01_FD_184028 | JGI IMG/M metagenome (GOLD analysis project Ga0209542, IMG submission 184028) | Soil microbial communities from Rifle, Colorado - Rifle CSP2_plank highO2_0.1 (SPAdes) (version 2) | ecosystem: Environmental > Terrestrial > Deep subsurface > Rock core/Sediment ...
TTTCCATAAAATTACTGCTAAGGCTGTCATGAAAATTACAACTATACCTGCTACAACCCAAATTTTCAATGCTATGCCTACTCCTTTTTTTATTTCTTTAGGTATAATTTTAAATGAATTTTGCGAGACAGCTTCTTGATTTTCATAAGTTAACTTAACAGATAATTCGTATTCTCCTGCTTTAATATCCGATGGCAATTCAAAGGTTTTGATATATTCAGTCTGAGTTTCTACTGCCATTGTTTCTTCTTCTGTTAAAATTGTATTATTTTCTAAATCGGTAATTGTATAATATAAAGTAACATTTACTCTTCCAGGAACCCCAAAGTTAACTAAATATACCTTAGCAGCCAAGTTCTCTCCTAAAGTTATTTCTGGCCTGATTAAATCTAATATAGCATCAAATAGAACTTTAGTAGCTTCAGGTTCTTTAGTAACTTCAGTTGTTTCTAGTGGTTCTTCTTGTGGTGTAGGCTCTGGAGGTGTTACTGTTCCCCCTCCACCGCCTCCGCCAGAGCTTCCTCCGCTTCCTCCTCCCCCTCCACCGCCTCCGCCAGAGCTTCCTCCTTCAGAACTGCCTGCTGTAGGTGTTTCTTCTGAAGAATAAACTGTAAAGTGAGTTGCATTAAATATCAGGTTTCCTCCAGTATAGCTTATTTTTGTGCAAATATCGCTTGGGCATACATCTCCATCCATTAAAATTCTGGGATTGGAAAATGAAAGGCCATATAATATTAAACTAGCTGATTTATTCAAAGCACTTAAAGCAGTAGAGTTTATTTCTATTCTATTAAATGAAATATTTACATTTTTATTAATATTAATGCCGCCGCTCAAATCTACATTTTGAGTAAAGTTAATTTTTCCATAAGATGAAACTCCCAAAATAAAATTCGTAATATTATTTATACTCACAGATGACAAATCGGTTGTTGAGTAATTGAAATTGTTGAGTAAAATAACAGAAATGCTTCTTTCTTCGCCCATTCCAATATTATTTGCGCTGTCACTGCAATTAAGGCTCCAATTATATGGCAAACTTTCTAAGCTGATTAAAGTAAAATTCTGTTTAGTTCCATTTGTTATTGAACTATTTGTCTGATTTATTTTTTTGTTAATAATTAAAGAGCAGTTAGCTATTGAGCCAGTATCAGTTACATTATAAAAAAATGATATATTTCCATCACTATCGCCGGTATTGTTAGCAGGAGAAATTAAATTAATTACTGGAGCTGTAGCATCAATGGTTGAATTAATGGTGAAGTTAACTGTCGCATTAGCACTTGAAGCAGAACCAGCAACATTGTCAAACAAGCTTACATTCAATACGTAAACTCCATCTGAAGCATTTAATGTTGCGTTTCCTAATTGGGTTTGGTTCAACCTTCCATTGATATAATAAGAAATATTAATAACATCGTTGTCAGCATCAGCTGCAAATGTAACATTTAATGGCAATGGCTGCTGATTTGTATTCAGGCCATTTGTCGGGAAAACAATAGCGGCTTGTCCTGCCGGTGTATTTGCAACTGTTATTGAAGTGCTATTTTGTGCTGTATTGCCAGCAGCGTCTGTTGCCCAACATGTAGCGTTTATAGCATTTCCTCTTGTTAAATTTACAGTTATATTCTGGCTGTAATTAGCAGAAGTTCCTGTTAAAGCAAATGAGAAGTTATACAGGTTAGTTGGCCCACTTAAGTTAAAGGTTATATTTCCAATAGTTGCGCTATCAAATGACTGGCAGCTTATGTTTAACCTATTGTTTATTCTTATTGTATCAGAGAAGTTAAAGTTCGTTATATTAACTTGGGGGGGGTTATGTCAACTGCGCTTACGGCTATTAAAGTGCTGTTTTGCTTGACATTATTACTTGTATCAGTAGCATACATTGTGAAGTTAATAACACAAGCAGAACTGCAAACTTGCGCAGCATTACTAACTTGAGCAGTTGTACCATTCAAAGTAAAGTTAACCTTTGTAATAGTCCCGCTTATATTGTAAGTGATATTAGCGCCCAATAATCCAGTTTCATCAGTTACATTTCCAGTAAAATTGATTATATCATTAATAACAGGACTGCTAATATTAAATGCTGTTTTTACTGTAGGCAAGGCTGTATCCTGATTAAGCTTTAAGCTGAAATTCTGAGTCCAGTTAAAATTTCCAGCGCTATCATTAGCAAAAACAGCCCAATAGATATAAGTCGATGAGCCAAAATCAGTTGCATTGAATGTATGCTTCCCGCCACTTGTATAGTTATCAGATAGATTCAAAGCCCATATGCCAGTTGCATTCGTCCAAAGCTGAGTTATATTTGCAATGCCGCCGCCTACTTCTGTTATTGTTAGGTTAAATTGCACTAAACCTGTGCTAATAGAACTATCATTACTTGGCTGCCTGTTGCTGAATGCTGGCGGCGTTGTGTCAGCCGCGGCGGCGCCAATCGTGTAATTTATACTTACATTCTCCAATAATGGAGTGTAATACTTGTCATAGGTTGTGAAAACTGCTTTGTATTGTATGTACCTTGCTGCATTAGGAGTGATATTAGCAGCTCCAGAATAGAAACTTCCTATTCCAGAATCTTGCGTAACCGCAATGCTTTTTCCATTAGCATATTCTGTCCATGGAGTCCATGCAGAGCTGTCATTGCTTACTCTTGTGAATATGGTTATGTTAGCCCTTTCTGTGTTGTTGCCAACATTTGCATAAGCATCTGTAAGGACGCCATCTGTAAACGCTATGTCGGTTGTAAAATCTGCTTGAGTATTGTCAACAACGTGGCTTCCATTTCTGAAGAACATCGCTATATCATTTACTCCACTATGCAAAGCAACAGCAAAAGCGTTATTTGTGTCAAAGCCGGCAGGCAGAGAATAAGTTCTTGCTGTATCAAAGTTGAATGGGGGGGTTTCAACATCTACTAAAGCAAAGTATGTAAGGTTTCTCATAAATACTGCTATGTCGCCTGTTGCTGTAGCTTGTGACTCCATTTCAAAATCAATGATGTCGGATACATTAAAGCCAGCTGGCAAACTCCAAGTGCCTGTTCCGGAAAATGTTATGTCATTAACAAGGTTTGCTACAGTTGCGCTGGTTACTGAGCCATTTTTGAAGAAAACAAACATCGCATCAGATGCGTCAGTATCCCAGGCAATGCCAATAATGTCATCATAGCTAAAGCCAGCTGGCAGAGCATACCTTATGATGCCATCACTAAAGTCAACATTCGTTATGAGATTACCCTGTGCTCTGTCAGTGGCAATGCTTCCATTTTTATAGAAGACACCTATATCTCCGGGAGAATTATGCAATGCAGCTCCTACAATATCAGTTGTGTTAATCAGGTTGATTGTGTAAGCAATCTTGTCAAATACCGATGCTGTGCTATTTGTATCAAAGACTTGAGATGTAAAATTTCCTGTTGGATAGTATTCCCTAATTCCTGAAGCAATGCCGCTGCTTGATACAGTATAATCTAATGTAACATTAGCTTCTGCTCCAGTGCCTATTACTTTTGTTAAATGCAAAGTTCCCTGGTCAAAATCAGATTGAGAGCTTATCTGGAATACAGCAAATCCTGTTATGCTAAATTTTCCGCTTAAAAACAAGTAAGGCGCAATTATAACTGCAAGTATCAGCATAATAAGAGCAAAATTTTTAAAATACCCCCTCCGCGCCCGTTCATCTCTTTTTTGTTCTATCATTTTTTAGGTTATCTTATTTTCTTTTTTTGTTTGGGATATTTCTAAGCATTCTTTGCCTCTTTTTCTTCATCCATTTTTTGCTTGATCAAGAACTCCAAGCCATGACTCCTATTTGCAAAAATTCTCTCTTTTATCTTGTTATCAATCCATTTCAGAAGTTCCTTGTCCATTGTGATAGTGATTCGCTCTTTCATTTTATTTTGATACTACATACTATTACATATTATTTATCCTAATATACTTTTTTATATGCTATTGTATGTATTACCATATAAAGCTTTGCTTTTACGAAAGTATCATCAATAGCGATGACTCTTTGTAATGGAATAAAAATGCAAGAAAAGGGCGAATTTTGTTTTCCCTGATTGGCGCAAAAGCAAAAGATTTATATATAACTGTTCTCTTAAATTAACAAATAGTTAATATTGGAGAACACTATGAAAAAAAGCCTCACCGAAAAGGAAATTAATTTTATATCCAAGCTGGAGCTTAAAGAAAAATATTTCTTTGCAAGAGAGGATATTAAAGATAATTTCACAAGTGCAAATGAGATGAACGTCTATCTGCACAGGCTCAGGAAGAAGGGCAGGATAATTAAATTAAATAAATCAAAGTATTTTTTAGTCCCTGTAAAAGCAGTGGGGAATAAATGGTCTGAACATCCATTCATAATAATAGACGAAATAATGAATGGAAATGATTACTGCATTGTCGGAAAGGCTGCAGCAAACTATTGGAAATTAATAGACCAAATACCTTTCGAATTTGAAGTTTACAACACTAAAAAGCATAAAGTTATTGAAATTTTTCATGCCAGGCTGAATTTTAGGAAAAGAAGGAAACAAAACATTCCTGAAGGTGTTGCAAGAGAAATACAAAACCATAAATTTGCCATAGCATCAAAAGAGGAAAGCAAAAGATGGATATAACATTAAGCGAATTAAAAATAATTTCAGACAAAGAAGGGTTTAACATAAATCTTATTGAAAAAGATTATTTAATAACTTATTTGCTTTACTTGCTGAAGGATATGGATAATATATACTTTAAAGGCGGAACTGCTATAAACAAAATTCTGCTTAACCACGCAAGATTATCAGAAGATATAGATTTTACTTTAACAGGCAGCATATTAAATGCAGAAAAAGAGATTAAAAATAAGCTAAAAGGAACTATGTTCAGCAGGATTTCCCATGATAAAAGAGTTGATAAATTTGTCAGGCTTGTTGTTCATTACAGGCTGTTTCATGATGAAGGAACTATATTTATTGACTTGAATGAAAGGGCAAAATTATTTCAAAAACCGGAAAGGCGCCAAATCCCACATTTCTATAAAGAGCACATACCTCCATTTTCAGTAAATACCCTAAGCAAAGAAGAGATGATAGCGGAGAAGATGGCTGCTGCTATCGGCAGAAACAAGCCAAGAGACCATTTTGATTTATATAAAATCATTATGAGTAAGATGAATATAAATCTAGAGATGGTAAAGAAGAAGTGCAAAGAATCCGGAGATGAATTTAACATAATAAAAATGTTTAATAATGCTAAAAAGTTATACAGCAGATGGGATGATGATCTCGTATCTTTAATCAGGGAAAAAATAACTTTCCAGGAAGTAATGCGAACTCTGGCAAAACACTTTAAATTAAAAGAAGAGAAGGAGAAATTAAAAGAGGAAAAATAAACTTCATTCCTTTATGGAAATGGCTGTTATAAGATAGCAAAAGATTTATATATCAATTATATCTAAAATGGAAACAGTTATATCTAAAATGGAAACAGTTGCGCCTTACCCAATGAGAGTAGTATTGCTTTTGCTTAAAGATTTCTCTGCTATGCACACTATTACATCAATTGGAAAAGAACTAGGCATGACAAGAAGCGGAATATGGAAGGTTTTGAAGCGATTAGAGAAAGAAAAATACATCATTATAAAATCAACTGGCAAAGAAACAAGCTTGGTTATTCCGAAACTTAATTTTAAAAATTATTTATTGGATAAATACTTGGATCTTGCTTTAAGCAAGGAAGCTGCGGCCTATGAACGGTGGGTTTTTAATTTTATAGAGGTTAAAGAGCACGTTAGCTTTTTCATTATCTATGGCAGCATATTAAAATCATATGCAAAAGCTAAAGACCTAGATGTTATTGGCATCATTCCAAACCGAAAAAACTTTAAAAAGCTTCACGAATCGCTTGATAAAATTCAAAAAAGCGAAGCTAAGCGCATTCATGCAATTAATTTTACCCAGTCAGAGTTCAGAGAAGAACTCCTGAAGCCAAATAAAGCTTTTATTGACGCAGTTAAGAAAGGCGCTGTCCTTTTCAGGCAGGAAGAATTCATAAAATTCATGAAAAAAATGCATAAGGCTGGAACATGACAGTTTTGAAGCAAGTTAAAAATTGTTTTTTGAATGCCTTGAAAGATGAGGAAAAAGGCAAGAAGCACAAAGGCTTGCTGCTGGCTGAGCCTAATCACGAGCAGGCTTTAGAATACATTAAGAAGGCTAAAGGAAATTTGCGATGGTGCGAAACTTACAAAGAAGAGGGAGCTGATTACAAACTTCCAGAAGAGTGGTTTTACACAATTTATTACTGCGCTCTTGCTGTCCTATCAGAATTTGGAGTAGAGAGCAGAAACCAAAAGTGCACAGCTCTGTTTCTTAGGTATGCAAGAGATAATGATCTAATAACATTAGACGATGATTTTATAGATAGAATCACTGTTCACAGCGAAATAGAAAAGAAGACAGATGTTGATGAAAGAGAAGCTGCCAGATACGGGCCGAAAGTTAAAGACAGCGAAATAATTGACAAATACGAGGTTATGATGGAGCGCTGCAAAACATGCATAGCCCAAACTGAAGAGCTTGTTTTTAGCAAAAGAGAATTTAAGGTTCCAAAAGAAGTTACAGATTAATAAGCTAAAAAGTAATTCATAATATCAATATTAATAAAGGAGTAATGCCAAACTGTTATTAAAAATCACATTATTAAAGGATGAGTTGCATTAAATTAAATAAAAAATATTGCAGAAAAATGAGGTGAAAAAGATGAAAAACAAAAAAGTCAAGCAGGATAAGCTGGAAGAATCGAAAACGCTCGCCCTGCACTACATGAAAACACTAGTGGAAGTTGCCAGAGAGTCATTCTTAATTCTTGATGTCAATCTTCGGGTAATTTCTGCAAACCAGGTTTTCTACCAAAACTTTCGGGTTTTACCAGAGCAAACGGAGAATAAATTTATTTATAAATTAGGAAATGGCCAATGGAATATCCCCGAACTGAAAAAATTGCTGGAAGATATTTTACCCAATAAAAAAACGGTGAAAAATTATGAGGTTAATCATAATTTCGAAGCAATCGGGAGTAAAACTATGGTGCTCAATGCCAGACAGATAGATTCGGTGCAATTAATTATTCTTACCATTGAAGACATTACTGCCGTAAAGGAACTTGAGGTAAAATTAGCCAAACATACCGAAGAGCTTGAGGTTAAGATGGTCGAGCGAACCAAAGAGCTTGCAAATCGGGTTAAAGAATTGGAGTCGGTAAATAAAAGCATGGTGGGGAGAGAATTAAAAATGGTGGAACTCAAAAAAGAAATTGAAAACCTGAAAAAACTGGTCAAAAATGGCAACCATAAAAACAGCTGATTATACAATTTATGAAACCAGCACCAATTCCAGAAAATGAAAAAGAACGGCTTCTCTCTCTCCATAAATTAGGGCTACTTGACACCAAGCCGGAAGAGCGATTTGATCGCATTACACGCACTGCAACTGAAACTTTTAATGTCCCTATTTCAACTTTGACCATCGTTGATGAAAAACGAGAGTGGTTTAAATCTGTTTGCGGACTTGATCAAAAAGAGGGAGACAGGGCAATTTCTTTTTGTGGACATGCGCTCCTTGCCAATGAAGTATTTGTTATACCGGACACAGCAAAAGATAAAAGGTTTTCTGATAACCCTATGGTGATTGGCAAACCATATATACGCTTTTATGCCGGTGTGCCGATTATGAACGCTGACGGAGAGCGTATCGGTGTTTTCTGTATTAAGGATATAAAATCAAGAAAATTTTCTAAAGATAACGAGGAAATGCTTAAAAATCTTGCCGTATGGGCAGAGCTTGAGATTAATTCGCGTAATTTGAGTTTAGCTTTAAGAGAAGAGCGAAAAATACGATCAGAGCTGAAGGTTCAAACGCAGGAATCAGAAAATGCCAAAATAGCCGCTAGAAATGTTCTTGAAGATTTAGATATTGAAAAGTCAAAAGTTGAAATGTCCAGAGCGAAAGAGAAAGCAATTTTGCTTTCAGTTGGCGATGGAATTATCGCCACGGACGGAAAAGGAAACATCACGCTTATAAATAAAGTTGCTGAAAAACTGTTAGATATAAAAAGTAAAAAAGTTATTGGAAAATTTTTTTCTGAAGTTCTCCTTCTCGAAGACGAAAAAGGAGCGCCTATTTTGTTGGACAAACGTCCCATAAGTATGGCTTTAGCAGCCGGTACTACTACGGGTCTTTCCTGTTATTATGTACGCAAAGATAAAACAAAGTTTCCGGCAGCCATAACTGTTACTCCGGTGATGCTGGAAAATAAAATTATTGGAGCAGTTGAGATTTTCCGCGACATTACCGAGCATAAGAAAGCCCAAGAAATATTGATAAAATCAATACATAGAAAAAAAGAAATAACAAGATTAAAAGAATTAGATATGGCAAAAACCCAATTTTTAAGCATAACATCCCATGAATTAAGGACTCCTATGACGCCTATAAAATCACAAATAGAGATGCTATCGGATGGTTTTTTTGGAAAGCTTACTAAAAAACAAAAACAAAGCCTGGAAATGATATCGAGAAACGTAGAAAATCTTGACAAGTTACTTGCTGATATTTTAGACATTTCCAGAGTACAAACTGGAAAATTACGATTTGAGCTAAGCAAAGTACAAATAGCGGATTGCATTAAATATTCTATAGAAAATATAAAAGCATCTGCTGATAAAAAAAATATTTCTATTGCAGCGAAAATAGAAAAGCTGCCGGAACTCACGCTTGATAATGGTAGAATAATGCAGGTTTTAACTAATTTGATTAACAATGCAGTTAAATTCACACCAGCAAAAGGAAAAATAACAGTAGAGGCAGAAAAACAGAAAAATAATGTTTTAGTAAAAGTAAAGGATACGGGCATAGGCATAGCAGGAAAAGATATGAAAAAACTATTTGAGCCATTTTTCCAAGCAGAGTCTTCTGATAGAAGAAAATATGGCGGGACGGGATTAGGCTTAACTATTTGCAAAAATATTATCGAACAGCATGGTGGAAAAATATGGGTCAAAAGCAGATTAGGAAAAGGCTCAATATTTTACTTTAGCCTGCCGCTCAAGTCTTGACAAAAAAAAAATAAAAACATAGCCAAAATTTAAATATGAACTAAACTTATATCACTAAAGGAGGTAAAAAATGCCAAAGAAAATTTTAATAGTTGATGATGAAGCGGATACGCTTAAATCAATAAAAACAGTATTAGAAAAAGAAGGATTTAATGTTGATTGCGCAAACAATGGAGAAGAGTGCATAGAAAAAACAAAAGAAGAGAAGTATAGCTTAATTCTGATTGATATCTACATGCCCGGCATGAGCGGTGAAGAAATGTTTAAAGCTCTTAGAAAGACAATAAATCACTTAACACCATTAGCGTACGTAACAATAAAACCTAAATCATCGGTTGATGTAACAGATATTGATGGATTTATACAAAAACCTTTTAAAAACAAAGAATTAATAGGAGAAGTAAAACGGATACTGGAAGATTTTAAGCCACCAAAAAAATAAAATGAGGTAAAATGGAAAAAATACTTTATATAGAGGACCACAAGGATACGGCAGAAACTGTGAAAATGATATTATCCAAAGCAGGATTTAAAACAGACATAGCTTTATCAGGAAAAGATGGCATTAAACAGGCAAAAAAAAATTATGACTTGATTTTGTTGGATATAATGATGCCTGATATGTCTGGATGGGATGTTTTTAAAACATTAAAGAAAACCATTAAGGCTAAATTTGTTTTCCTAAGTGTCCTTCCTGTGTCTGCGGAAAGAATTGAGGAATTTAGAAAATCAGGCATTTCAGACTATATAACAAAACCTTTCAAAACGGATAATTTGATAGCAAGGCTGAAGAAAGCATTAAAATAGGAGGCATTAAGGTGACTTCATTATTAATAATCACTTCAGTAGAAAAACTGCAAAGCAGAATAAACTCCATAATCAAATCTTTCATAAATATTCCCGGAATCTATGTTTCTTTAAATAAAACCCAGAAAAGCACAGAGAATATCCTTCAGGAAGCGGGAATAGACACTAAAAAATTGTTTTTTATAGACTGCGTTACATCAGAAAGAACAAGGGATGATGTAGTGCATATTGCCCCAACTGAATTAGATTTGTTAAGTTCCGCCATTAATGATTTTATAAAAGACATAAAAGGAGAAGAATTTTTAATCATAGACGCATTATCAACATTATTAATTTATAATCATGAAAATGAAGTAGCTAAATTTGTTAAAAAAGTAACAGAATTTGCTTCTCAACATGATACCCAAGTTGCAGCTTTCAGCCCAGCAACAAAGGGGGAAGAATTATTAAATGACGACATATTCAATTTTTTTGATAAAGTGGAAAAGTGATGGAAAAAACAAAAAATTTTCAAAAAATTTTACTGCCTTTAACAGTAATTTTAATTGTTCTTTTAGCTGGAATTCTCTTTCCGCAGTTAACTTCTTTTGTAATCAAGCCTTTTGAATCATTTAATCTAGAAGTTGAAATTCCTAAAACATACGAAGAGGTGCTGGCGGGAGAAAACATGTGGTTCACCACAAAATTGCTTAATCTTGGAAGTGAAAAAAGAAAAGATGTTACACTAAAATATGAGGTTTTTGATGCTGATAGAAAATTAAAATCCTCCAAATCTGAAACTGTGGCTGTTGAAACCCAGGCTTCTTTTGTCGGGGATATAGGAATTCCAAAAAATTCGGAAGAAGGCCCGCATTTCTTAAAAGTAACCCTCATTTCTCCTTTTGGGGAGTATGAAGCTGAAACTTCCTTCAATGTTATAAAAGAAGAAACAAAAAATCAGGTTATAATTAAATTTTCTTTATTTGATATACAAATAGCAATTCCAAATGACTATAAAATAATATATCCTGGAGATGAATTATTGGCAAGCATAAAACTCGTTAATCTTGGAAGCGCCGGAAGGATAGATGTCTTTTTGGAATATTGGATTATTGATTCTGAACAGAAGGCCATACTAAGAAATAAAGAGACTGTGGCTGTTGAAACCCAAGCTAATTTTGTGAGGACTTTTGACATTCCTAAAGATGTAAAACCGGGAAAATATTCTCTTCATGCTAAGTTGATATATGCAGATGGAAAAAAAGCTGAGGCAGAAAACTCTTTTGAAGTTGTTAAAAAGCAGATAGATAAAAAGATATATTACGGACTTACAGGTTTATTAGGTTTAATTATTTTAATATCTATTATTTATAAATCCGGGCATTTAGTTAAAAAAATACAACTGTGGGTTAAAGTGCGGAGAATTGTTAAAAAGAGAGAAATTAAGTGAAAAGGGAGGCAGTATACAACGAACAAAACTGTTTCTTTAGAGGATGCTGAAAGAATATTAGCAGATGCAAGCCCCGAGCAATGCTTCTGGGTTAATAATGGGCCAGTCATTAAAAATCTCAGCGAAATGTCAGATTCTCTCGCATGCATGAACGATGATATATTCAAGCATCATGTAAATAAAGAAAAGAATGACTTCGGCAATTGGGTGAGAGATGTGCTTAAAGACGCTGAGCTTGCTGATGAAATAGCTGGCATCAAGTCAAAAGAAAGAATTCTGAAAAAAATGCAAAGTAGATTAAAGAAATTGGAGATTAAAACAAGAAAGAAAAGAAACATAGCAGCTTAATATTTTATTAAAAAAAATTCTCAGGTTGATACAGCATTGGAGGTTATTTTGTTTGAAGCCTCACTGGCTGACAACCCAAGTAACCAGCCTTAGGCAGTTTCTTTATTTAAATCTGACGGCTCAATCAAAGACTCGTCTTGTTTAATCTCAACTTCTCTGTTTTTATTGATTCTTTCAATCACGGCTTCTCGTATTTCAGCATTCCATTGCCTCCTCTTGCTGCTCAACTGCCTGTTTAAGTCTCCAAATAATTGCTGTCTTGATGTTATGCCTTTCATAATTATCACCTCATTAAAAATAAAAAAACAAAAAAAGAAATCAGTCAATTTCTTCAATAATTTCCTGCTCCATTTCTGGATTTGGATTATTCAAGAACTCTTCGGCTTGCTGTAAAAGCTCCCTGACTGTGCCTAAATCCTCAGGCCTTAATGAGCCGGTGGACTTAAATTCACCCTGGCTCTTGTAGCCTCTTGATATGCTCACAGTGTTGAAAACTGTTTCCTCGCCATATCTGCTAGTCCCCTTGTTTCTCCAGACTGCTACATTCAGCAATCCTGCACTAAATCTTTTTATAGGTTGGTTTCCCATTTTATTCCTCCTGAAACCTTCATCAGACGTGAAGATTTCTTTTCGAAAGATAAAGAAATTCTTTATAACTTGACAAGAAAATAAGAGTTATTTACAGAAACTAAATTGTATTTCTGCCTGTGAATCAATTGATGGTGATTAGGGCATAGGCCAATTAAATTTAAGAGGCTGTTGTTATTTCTGTCTTTGTCTATGTGATGTAAATCTACTGTTTCAGAAAATCCACAATTTTCTATGCTGCAACATTGCGTCAACTGCCTGTAAACTTCCAAACTTATGCCCTTAAATCTTGAATAGGCGTATTTGAATCTGTATTTCATGAAATAATCTGGATTTTGCCTCTTCATAGTTGAAGCATAATTTCTAAAATATTCTCTTACGTGGTCTTTGTGGGATTTATTCCATTCACTTTTGTAATCTGGGTGTTTTGACCCCCATAATTTGTTTTTTTCAAGAACTTTTGATTTATTTTTTACATATTGTTCTCTCTGATAATTCTTTGAAAACGTCAGCCAATAATTTTCATAACAAGCTTTACTGCAATAATTTCGCTTGTATGGTTTAATTACCTCAGATAAATCGAGATTGCAATAGCGACAGGCTGCGTATTGCACAATCCTCTTTCTTACTGGGGCTTTGAACATTTTCTCATAAAAGGAAAATGTGAAAAAATGTAATCTTCTCTTATTTACTGATTTATTGCTTTGAAGAAGCCCGATGGCTCCAGAATTTGAATCCCTTTGAATGTGCCTAAGTCAAGCAAGTGCTTTGATTAATGATTTCCTTTCGGCAATTCTCCTTTTTTTGCCTTAATAATAAACGTGCCTTTAGGAGCATTTATGACAAAATCAGGGGTAATATTGGCAGCTTCATTATCCAAGAAATATTCCGGCTTAACTATCTTTATGCCTTTGAAATCTTTCAGCTTGAGCAGGTGTTTGTCTCGGGTTACTATATATTCAGATTTTCCCTCATAAGCAGCATCAAGAAACTTGTTGTCTTTGGGGTCGTCTTTGACACCATCAAATCCCTGTTTGGGCTTCACGAATTTTGAATGCTTCTTTAGCTCATCCAAAGAGTTCTTAATATCCTTTAAGTCCTTGCCTGTTTTGTCAAGAATTTCATCCCTGAAGCACACATCCTCATGCTCATCAAATATTTCTTTTGATGTTATGTTTTCTAAATCCCCATTCGCGACAAAGTTAAGTATTTTATGAGGGTCACCTTTCCAGAATATGCCTGAAACTACCGTGTTGGTATCAAGTGTAATTTTCATGCTTTTCAAGAAGTTTTAGGGTATCTTACTTTCTGAATTAAATCCTCAACTTCATCCTCAGAAATTTTCTTTTTTCTGGCATGCATTCTGCTCGTAGCATCTAAGAACTTCTTGTTTGCCTTGCCAAGCATTACACCCTTGTCTGAAGACAAGATTAGCACAGTGCTGCCAGCCTTAAATCCCGCTTTTTTGATTGCGTCTTCCGGCAATTTCACAGTGCCATCTGAACCCACCTTTACCAGTTCAACTATGTTTTGCATTTTTATCAACGTATTATTGTTTAAATCCATATATAATACTTTCGCTTTTAGACGACATTATTTATTTCATCTATCTGTGGCAGCTCAATCTTGCATAAATCGGTAAAAGAAGTTTTCATAATGGACTGCGCTTTGTTTTGCAGCCATGCCTCAACATGAGGCCTTAATCTTTCTCCGTGAGTCGCATAGTTTGTAACTGCATTGTAGAAATCCCATCTTGTGGGCCTTTCTTTGTTTTGGTCAATTCTCGCATAGATTTCCTTGACTTGCTTTTTTGTCCTGAACATGTGCTTAAGAAGTAACTTTAAAGTGTTCCATTCCACGCTGTCTCTCATGCAGATGCTGACATAATTTGCCAATTTTTCATCATTTGTAATAATGTCTTTGATGATTTTGTCAATTATACCTTCAATGGTTATGTTCATTTCCTCTGTGAATTTTATTCTTTGGGATTTGATGACATCGGTAACGATCATCCCATTAGAACATGCCAATCTTGTGACTCTTGCGCTTATTACAAGTCCAGCAACCAAATCATACCTGTTGACAATCCGGATTCCGGTTGTGAATTGCTCTCCAACTTCTTTCAGCTCGAACTTCGATTCAGGAAAATCAAAATCCACGTGGATTCCATGCTTGGATAACTGCAATTCTGCTGTTGCCTTAATGTTTAGGCTCGTAATGGCTTCTATTAACCCCTCAGCAGCCTCTTTGTGCTGTATAACTGTGTAATTCTTAGGCGCCAAACATGCAAGAACGTTCTTGTCCAAATTCCAGACTCCCATTACATCTTTGCACAAATAATCATCCTGGTTCTTGATTACATGCACATCCCTCATTTCAGCCCTGTCAAAGCCTAATGCCTTATTCTTCAATTCTCCCAAACTCAATATTTGTTTTGCCATTCTTCATCATCTCCGAGATTTTTTCTCGAAGATTGAAAAAATTGAGAGAAATCAGTTTAGAAAAAGGTCAAAATATTCAAGAACGTCATGTTTTTCTTAATTCACTTTGGAAATTTGCTCAAAGTATATAAGATTTGGGTCACAGATTTGAATAAACACCGAAAAATATTTAAATATTAGAATATTCTAATATATTTATGAAAGAATTATACCAAATCCATGCGGAAATGTGCAAAGTATTCTCTAATTCCACCAGGCTTGAGATTCTGAATTTGTTAAGGGATAAAGAAATGTCTGTAACAGAACTTATTGAGAAAACCAAGCTAAGCCAAGCCAATATATCCCAACATCTGTCAATTATGAAGTCCAAGGGCATTGTTGCATCAAACAGGAAAGGCAAGAATATCTACTATAAGCTTACAAACCCTAAAATCATCAAAGCTTTTGACATAATAAGGGAAGTTTTGAAAGAGAGATTGCAAAACAGTAAAAATATATGAGGTGGAAATATGAGAAAAACAATTTTGGTAATTTTTGCGGTTCTAATGCTTACTTTGAATTTGGTTAATGCAATTACGCAGCAAGAAATTAAAGAGGCTAAAGGTTTGATTGATTCAAAAGTGGACTGCAAAAGCCTATCAGATGCCCAGTTAGAAATAATTGGGGAGTACGAAATGGAATTAATGCATCCTGGAGATTCCCATGAAGCTATGCATAAGATGATGGGCTTAAAAGAAGGATCTGAACCAGAAAAACAATTCCATATTAATATGGCAAAAACAATATATTGTGGTGAATCTGGCGGTGTGATGGGTGGAGGAATGATGAGCATGATGATGGGAGGCAATACGGGTTATGGCATGATGGGAAACTATGGATATGGTCTTGGCTATTGGAATTTTCTAAATGTTTTATATGCAATATTGTTGATTGGATTGATAATTCTGGTTTATTTAGGAATTATAAAATTATGGAAAAACATGAAAAACAAAGATGGCAAAAAATGAAATTAAACAACATAAATTTGGATAAATCAAAAGCTTTTGTTGAAGAAGTTGAACAAGACAAAAGCAAGGCAATAAAAATAAAGAAAGTTGAAGGCATCTGGAATTTTGAGGAAGGAAATCCTCAATTTATATCTACTTTAGGGCATGCAAATGGAAGTACTGTTGTGGAAGCAGATGGCCCGCCTTTTATGGGCGGTGCTGGCATTAAGCCAGATCCTGTGCAGTATTGCTTGTTTGGATTAGCAGCCTGCTTTGCCCAGACATTTGCATCAATTGCAGCAGAGAAAGGCATTGAATTAAAAAAATTGAAAGTTGCTGCTGAGAACAAAGTAAATCTGTCAAAAGCATTAGGCTTAAGCAATGAGCCGATTGTTGAGAAAGTCAAACTTTCTGTAGAAGTTTTAAGTGAAGCTGATAAAAACAGATTGAAAGAAATCGAAGAGCTTGCCAAGCAAAGATGCCCTGGCGTTTACTGCCTTACAAATCCTGTTAAGCTGGATATAGAAATGAATCAACAATGAAAATAGGCATAATTTTAAACACAAATGATGCAGAGATATGCTGGAATTGCTTTAGATTTGGCAATGAAGTGCTTAAGAATAATCACTCTGTGAAAGTATTTCTGCTTGGCAAAGGTGTTGAAATTGAGAATATAAAGGACGACAAATTTCCCCTGCTTGAAGGCTCTATTAAAAAATTCATAAAAAACAATGGCATAATTCTTGCTTGTGGAACTTGCCTGAAAATAAGGGAAAAAGAAATCGGCATTTGCCCTGTTTCCGCAATGGAGGATATGCTGAAAATAGTTGAAGAGTCTGATAAAGTTTTGACGTTTGGTTAAAAAAATGATGACCTATTAAAGAATAAGATCACCTAGTCGTTCTCAACCCT
>Ga0209542_10010544_pt1 | contig 16625 bp, 15 predicted proteins | sample RifCSPhighO2_01_FD_184028 | JGI IMG/M metagenome (GOLD analysis project Ga0209542, IMG submission 184028) | Soil microbial communities from Rifle, Colorado - Rifle CSP2_plank highO2_0.1 (SPAdes) (version 2) | ecosystem: Environmental > Terrestrial > Deep subsurface > Rock core/Sediment ...
CGAAGGTACGGCCGCTTTTTTGCCGAGTTCCTTGGGGACATCTCACTCGTTCGCCTTGGTCTTCTCGACCTGACTACCTGTGTCGGTTTACGGTACGGTCTCTTTGTATATAATTTAGAAGTTTTTCTTGGAAGCGTGCTTTGCAAACTCTCCTCTGCCGTAGCTTCAGATTGCCATGCTACTCGGATCTCTGAATAAACAGAACCGCGTGGATTTTCCTGCGCGATATCCTTACAGCCTGGACGTCAAATCCAATCATGCGCTTTGCATACTACACTTCGTCTCTCCATCAAAATACAAAGAGGTCACGGAATATTAACCGTGTATCCATCGGGTGCGACTTTCGTCATCCCCTTAGGCCCGACTAACCCTTGGCTGATTGTCATCGCCAAGGAAACCTTAGTCTTTCGGCGTGCAGGGCTTTCACCTGCATTGCGGTTACTTGTGCCAACATTCTTACTTCGTAACGCTCCAGCATGGGTCACCCCTTTGCCTTCACAGCTCGGCCCGCTTGAAAGCGGACGATACGAATATTCTCCTACCACTCCCTCGACACGAATGCCGAGAAAGTCCTCAGTTTCGGTACTACACTTAGCCCCGATTATCTTCGGCGCAGAATCTCTAGATGAGTGAGCTGTTACGCTTTCTTTAAAGGGTGGCTGCTTCTAAGCCAACCTCCTCATTGTCGGAGAAATTCCACCACCTTGAGTGCACTTAGTGTAGATTTAGGGACCTTAAATTGAGATCAGGGCTGTTTCCCTTTTGACGAACGGAGCTTAGCCCCCGCCGTCTAACTGCCGAGCTTTTAACTTATGGTATTCGAAGTTTGATAGGTTTAGCGAGCTTTCGCCCTGTCCAAACCTTCCAGTGCTCTACCCCCACAAGGAACACTCGACGCAAACCCAAAAGCTCTTTCGGAGAAAACCAGCTATTACCAGGTTCGATTAGCTTTTCACTCCTTACCACAGGTCATCCAAAGGAATTGCACGACCAACTGGTTCGGGCCTCCATCTGTCTTTCGACAAACTTCACCCTGCCCATGGCAAGCTCACCTGGCTTCGGGTCTAATACGTGCGACATGTCGCGCTATTCACACTCGCTTTCGCTACGCCTCCAGAGGTCTACTCTTTAGGCAGGCCGCATGTATTAACTCGTTGGCTCATTCTTCAATAGGCACGCCATAACGGCGCTCCGCGCCGAAGTTTAAATATTTAAATATTTAAATCTCGGTGCGAAGCACCGCATTGACTCCTTGTAGGCATATGGTTTCAGGTCTATTTCACTGCCCTCACCGGGCTACTTTTCACCTTTCCCTCACGGTACTAGTTCACTATCGGTCTAGAGAAATATTTAGCCTTACCGGTTAGTTCCGGTAGATTCCCCCGAGCTACTCGTGTCTCGAGGTACTCAAGAACGTGAACAAGAAAGACTATTTGTTTTCAATTACGGGACTATTACCCTCTAGGGTGTTTCTTTCCAGAAACTTCTTCTAACAAATAATTTTGTAACTTTCCTCGTATAAATACGAAGCTCACGCCTTACAACCCCACCGCGCGCAGCGCGGATATTTAAATTTTTAAATTTTTAAATATCTGTGCTACGCACAGCAGTTTGGGCTTCTGCGCTTTCGCTCGCCGCTATTCACGCAATACTTTTTAGTTTCTTCTCCTCCTGGTACTGAAATGTTTTACTTCCCAGGGTACGCTCCCTTCGCTTACGCTCAGGGTACTCTGTAAACAGAGTGAGTTTCCTCATTCGGAAATCTCCGGATCAAAGGTTGCTAGGCACCTCCCCGAAGCTTATCGCAGCCACGCTACGTCCTTCATCGCTTTCTCTAGCCAAGGCATCCACCATACGCCCTTAAATTTCTTATTAGGAAATTCAAAAACCGTCATTTTATCCTGCCTTATGAGACTTGACTCAATAAGGCATTTCGTCCCGGCCTACACCGGGACTCAACTTACGTCCACTTCCGGCCCGAAAAGACCCCGAGGGATCTAAGCCGTAGTGGTATTAAATTGTCAAAGTACCTAATATATTTTGGATGAAAAATCCCACTTCTCTCGAAGCGGGCTTAAAATAAGCCAGAGGGATGTTACCCTCTTTTACGCTCCGAGATTAGATACCTTAAAAACATATTAGTACAGCTAGTATACACGGCCCCAAAAAGCTGTCAAATGAGTATCCAGACGACGGTGTGGAAATGCTGTGAATAACCCTTCGACAACTCAGGGTAAACAAAAAACCCCGAAAAAACGGGGCTTTTTGTGAATAACTGTTGGAATCTTTTATTTCTTGTCTGACATCTCCTTACCAACTCTGTCGATCACCTTGCTAGCTGCTTCCTGACCACCAAGGCCAAAGGCCAAGCCCAAGCCAAGAGATAGAGCCACTACTAGTCCAGTAAAGATAGTCTGCACAAATCCGGCAGCGATACCAAGTTGAGAAAGAGCTACCAGGATTGCGAAGACCCAGATAACCCATTTAGTCACTGTCGCCAAGAATGAAGCGCTTTTGATTTCGGCACTCATTGCTGAAGAAAGTACTACTCTCTTCATTCCGTCAGCCACAAGGCCAGCAGCGATAAGGATAAGGACTGCGACGATTACCTGTGGTAGGTAGTTTAGTATGTCTCGAAGAAAGACTGTTACTTGAGAAAGCCCAAGTACATCAAACGCTCCAATAAGAAACACCACTATTACAAACCAACGAACTAAGCCGCCTAAGAAAGCGCCAGAATCAAGATCAAGACCACCTCTATTGAGGAAGTCCTCTATACCGGCACGACGAAGAGCCTCGTCAATTTTGAGAGCCTTTATAATCTGGTGTACTACTCTGCCAAGGAGCACTCCAATACCCCATCCCACAAGGACGATTACAATAGCGATAACCAAATTCGGTATGAATTCAATCACCCCCATCCACAAGTTCCTAAAGGACAGACTTAGGACCTCGCTCCATGTACTTACTATCATGATAATAATAATATTAAAAACTAATAATTACACCATAAATATATACTCTACGCCGAGAGTAGCAATACAGGTTGGGGATAGTAAAAAGTTTAAAGACCAATCTTATTAACGACTTTTTCGTGAGGATAGTCCAAAATATCTCTAATTAGCTTGTCGAACATTGAGTAACGATACTTGAATTCTGAAGTTTCAAAAGAAGCATATCTCACTTCTCGGCCTATTTCTGATTCGATTGTCTTTATCACATTTTCAAGCATACCCTCTTTGAGATCATCCCCTGCCACCAATAGATCCACTCGGCTATCAGGCTCTTTTATAAAAAGCCCCGAGAGAATAAGGAGTTGGATCTTACAGGCCCGACTTATCTTTTTTATAATTTCTTTATGATGGAAAGGGTTTACATTACCAAGAAATATCTCTAATGATTCGGTGTACGGAAACTTTGGATCAAGTGACCAACCGTTGGTCCTTTTGCGGATAGAAGCCATACCTCTATTCTTTTGGCGTCTTATTTCTTTGCTGTAGGTTTTGGACCGAAGAAAGCCGATCTTCTCCAGATTATATATTTCCTTGCGAGCCACTCCCCTCGAGACCTTAGACCTCTCTGCGGCATGGGAAGCATCAAAAGCCTCCCCAGGGTTGAAGAGAAAAAGCTTCAAAATCTTCACTTTGGCCTCGCTTCCGAATAGTTTTTCTAGTATTTCCATAACTTTGGCATTCTATCAGCTATCCCAAAATAATCAAAAAGTCCCCGTTAAGGGACTCTTTGATTTAATTTATTTCAAGTTAACTTTGCCTCCTGCTTCCTCTATCTGCTTTTTGAGAGCTTCTGCTTCTTCTTTCTTCATATTTTCGGCAAGTACTGTAGGAGCGGCATCCACTTTGTCTTTAGCATCCTTCAAGCCAAGGTTTAGGACTTCCTTGACTACTTTGATGACAGCGATCTTTTGAGCCCCGCCGTCAGTCAACTCTACCGTGAAAGTGGATTTTTCCTCCGCTGCACCTGCAGCTTCACCTCCGGCCGGAGCAGCAGCGGCTACCGCTGTAGCGCTAACTCCAAACTTAGCTTCGAACACCTTCACTAGCTCATTCAAATCCAAGACCGACATCTTCTCAATCTCTTCTACAATAGATTTGAATTTAGCTGGCACACTTACATTTTCTTTTGCTTCTGTTTGTGATTCATCCATGTTTTTAATTTTATTTTTAATTTTAATTTTTTGTCTTTTGCCCGGTTCCCTCTCTTTAAAGTAAAGAGGGGGTTAGGGAGAGATTAGTCATTACTTCTTCTCTGCGATCTGACTCAAAGCAATCACAAATCTCTGGACCGGAGAATTGATAATGTTTACAAACATACCTCGCAGGGTTTGTAGAGGCGGGATCATAGCCAGAGAAGTGATCTCCTCTTTTGATTTATAAACCCCTTCGAAAATACCTCCAACAATCGAGATTTTGCCTTCAAGTTTTTTCTGGAATTGGTACACCCCTCTAGCTGGCGAGAGCAAGTCGTCTCCATAGGCAATGGAGAGTTCTCCATCGAAAGCTGGCCTCTCTCCAGCAAATCCTAGAGTATCAAGGGCCCTTTTGACCAATGTCTTCTTAGCTACCAGGTAGCTCACCCCTTCAGCCCTCAAGGCTCGGCGCAAGGAAGAGGCGGCAGCTACAGTTAATCCATGGAAATTTGAGAAAACCACAGATTGCGACTTAGAAAAAGCATTTTCCAAATTAGCAACAATTTCTTTTTTTTGTTCTTTTGTGATCATGGGTTAGTTATAAAGTACAAAGTTAGAAAGTATAAAGACTTTCAAACTTGCGCTTTTCAAACTTTTCACTAATTTCGACCAAAGCTCCAGAGAAGATAGAACATCTGTACAGGTCTTATAAAATGCCTGTAGTCTTAGAAGCTTGAAGCTACCTTATCACACTTACTAAAAAATGCCAAGCTTTGTTTAAAATCCCTTCTTTTTTAGGAGTTTCAAAGATTATATTTTCTATAGTAGTAGAAGTAGCTTCAGTTGAAGTACCGAGCACTAGCTCGGTAGGCGGCGCCAAAGGCTTGGCTGGTTGTTTCTCATAAACCAGCTTCTGTTCTATGGCTTTGTCCAGAATAGAGATGGTTTCTTGCCAAATTTTTTCTACTTGTTCTGAAGGATTTGCTTCTAGAGTCGAGACTACCTCTTGCCCCAAAAAATTAGTGAGAGTAGTATTACCCATTGCTTCGCCTTTCATGCTCAACAAGGAGAGATCAATTTTTATTTTTGATTTTGGAAATATTATAGTATCCGGCTGAAAAATAAACCCCATACCTTGATGTACAATCTTCCAATTAAAAAGGTTTGTCTCCAAATTTGAATTATTTGTAAGCTCTAAGTATCCATCTCCTACAGAGATACCGATCTCCACTGGAGCAACTTTGACTCTAGTCCGACTAACTGCGGAGATGTTACCAGCGTGAGCGTTTAACACAGCCGCATATTCACCTGGATATTTGTACATATGAGTGACGAGAGCTCCTTCACCAACAGTACCGTCGCCATATGACCAGTAGAACTTCACTGCTTCGTTGGATACACTATTCTTTTTTATAATTGCCTGAAATGTTATGGGGCTTCCAGGAGAAGTCAGTCTGTCTCCTCCAAAAACAACTTCGAGTTGGGTTGCTGGGGTGGAATACGATGGAGCAGTAGACCCAGAAGTTGCTGATTGATTTTCTCCTGAAGAACTGGTGGATTTTTCAGTATTTTCACCAAGCACTTCACCGTCAGTAGATTGTGGGGCTCCTGTAGAGACCATGATTTTCTGATTTGCATCCCAAATTTCACCACTATCTCTACCAGTTGCTTTTACGGTTATAATGAAGGTGCCCGAAGCGGAATCTCGATAGAAAAAGTTGCGATTAGAGGTATTCTTATTCATCGTCTTAGTCACCGGGTTGCCCGTACTTCCCAAGAATTCCCCTGTAGCTGAAGTCGAAGTAAATTCCAAATCAATAGTTTCTGGAGTTAGGATTGAGTTACTACCAGAGTCTTGAGTTTGGATAGTGATAGTATTCGAGAGTTCGTTTGGTTTAATACTTTGCTCTTCGGTAGTGAAGACAATTTTACTTACTCCTACTGCATATGCGGAAGTGGCAGCAATAAGAAAAAGGCTTACAGCAATAATAGCTAGAAACCCTAGTGTGAATTTCAAAAAAGTTTTGTTGAAAAACCGCATAAAAATATTATAACAAAAACATGCTTATTTGTAGCATGTTTTTGTTAAGTCTATGAAGACCGGTTAGTTGCCTTTAGCTTTGAGCTTAGCTTGAAGTTCTTGTACTTGCTTAAGTAAAGCATTGATTTGTGTCATTAATGCACTTACTGACGCAGGGGCCGCAGAACTTGCAGGACTTGCTGGAGCACCTTTGTTAAGCTGAGCTCTTGTGGCTGGGCCTACTATCCCCAATTGGCTAATGCCATACTTCGCTTGATAAGCCTTAACAGCGGCTTTAGTCAGAGGACCGAAGTAGCCAGTAACTTGAGCCTTCAGTAAACCTTCTGCGATCAATTTAACCTGGAGGGCCTTGACATCATCACCAGTTGAACCTACTGATAGAAGGCGATTAAAGACCGCCTGTGGTGCTGCGTTTGCCAAAGCTTGCGGAGCAGGTGTAGGCGTCGCTGGAGTTTTTGGAAGTGTTGTACCGCCACCGCCTCCTCCCCCGCCACCGCCTCTTGAAGAGCCGCTACTACTAGAATTGCTGCAAGTCTCAGTGGTAGGAGTCACAGTTACCGTAACTGATGCGGCTGAAGACGAGTATTTCATTATAGATGCCGAAGCATTACAAGTATCTGTTTCAATATATTTGGCTGGAGCATCAGTCGTCAGAATCTTTCGATCGTTAGAAGTAACCTGTAATGACGAGCCGGACTCTAGAACGAAAGAAAAGCTTGATGCACCAACTGTAATAGATTGCATGGTAGCACTCGTTCCAGACACGTTGAGATTAATACCAGCCACATTGATAACGGTATCAGTAGTTAAGGTAACATCATTATAGGCACCGAAGGCTAGGGTGGGTAAACCTAACCCCAAAACCATCGTCGCTGTAGTAATCCTTTTTATTATTTTCATAATTATTTATTAGGATTTTACAAATTAGAAGCAAGCAGCCGGAGTACCTGTTGCTGTTATCCAAGCGGCAGCAAGACCGTCACAAAGACAGAGAATTCTTTTGGTGGAATTGTAGATCAACCCTCCATTATAGGTAGCACTACAAGTTGCAGGAGCGACAGTCGCTTGAGCTGTTGGCATAATAATACCTTGAGAAGTAGTGGTGGCGTTACCATTCACGGTAGAGGTGGCGACGGTATTAATTAATCTTGCGTCAGTTCTAGTATCAAACACCATTAGATCTCCAGCAGAGCTTACAACAGAAAGAGCATCTGCCACGTTATTTGTAAGAGTAAACACATTAATCCCTGTAGCACCATCTAAAGTAATGGTATTACCAGTAAAATTATCAGAAAATGTTGACGCCCATCTAATAGCACTGGAACCCAAATTGTCAGTAGAATCTGTATCTGAAATTATATCAGCTCCAGAGGTAATACCCGCAGTAGTGGTCACAAGACCAGTGAGGGTTGATGTAGTATCGACAGTAAGTGTCCCTGCTGTACTTATATTTGTACTGATAGTTGTCGCCGCACTCACTAAACCAGTGACAAAAAGGACCGATAAAATAACCGAAGATGCCACAGAGACCGGACCCCGACTCATAAATTTACGTAGCATATCTTTTGTTTTCATAATATATATTTAACTTAATAGAACTTATAATCTAACGCTTGAAAGAATTATACTTTGTTTTTTATAGAAAGACTAAAATATGTGGATAACTTTTTTATTCACAAACAAAAACCACCCTTGCGGGTGGTTTTTGTGAGCATTCTCGCTAGCCAAAGCTATTGAGAATCACAAGTGCTCTCTGCCTCATCGGCAGACTAGTTAGACTAGACTTAAGGGAAGCTTACATCAGCAGTCCTCCAATCAACTTCAGAGCTCATGAAGCTAGAAGTGTTTCCACTCCAGTTCAAAGCTGAGATACCGACTGAATATAGACCAGCAGTGAGAGCAGCCCCAGCAGTAGTTCGGCCTTGGATCACGAACGTTACAGGGATATCAACTGAAGTACCTTCAGACAATGTACAGCTGTTTGCACCGCTGACAACAGTACATGTAGCAGGTACAGTGAAGGCAGTCGATGTAGCGTTTGATGAGATTGTATCATCAGCTGAACCGTTTCTGTAGATCGTGAAGCTCTTAGAACCAGATACTGGTGTGGTGCTTGCTACAAACGGACTTGATGTTGACTGTGTCAAACCAAGAGTAAGATCAGCCCCAACAGCCTTTACTCTAAGAGTAAAGCTTGCTGTCATTGTAGAGGTGCTTACGTTTGTAGAAATACCATTGTTTTGAGGTGCTCCATCAGTAGTGATGCTCTTCGAAAGAAGAGTGATCTCAGGACCAGTATTCCTTACACCAATCTGGTAACCAGTAGCAGAGCCGCTATCAGTGACGCTATCACCCTTAGTGTTCTCATCAGTTACGAGAGAAGCAGTGGTTGAAGCGACAAAGTTTGCGACAGTGCCGTTTGCAGCTCTAATATCAGCCTTAACTGTCAAAGTCTTTGTAGTATTTTTAGGAACTACATAGTCAAGATCAGCAAAGACTGCTGTGATGCCACCTGTGAGGCTTACAGAGTCAAGCTCCGTAGAACCATCCCAGATACTTACAGATGTAGAAGCTGTAGCAGCTCCTGAACCAGTCTTCCAGATACCAATATTAAGATCTGTGATTTTAACATCATCCTTCTCTGCCTTTGCATCGAAGACCAAGAGAGTAACATCGTCCATTTCATTCTCGCTTGCTCCAGCTGTAGCTACAATATCAGTCTTCTTTGGAGAAGCTGTATTGAGCGAAAGTTGAAGTGTTGCTGACTCAGAAAGGTCAGCAGAGACGACTGGAGTTCTAGTGATGGTGTTGTCTCCAGCGTATTGATCGATACCAGCTCCGTCAACTGCACGGACACCGCTTCCTGCTGCAGGAAGAGATATGGTGTAGTTTTCTGCATCGTAGTCAGCAGAGTCAATAGCCTCACGAACATCAGCCTTGATCACAACCTGCTTCTTGGAATTCTTTGGAATTACAACGTTGAAACCAGTCAGAGTGATAAAGTAGTTTGCTCCATCTTTAACGACAGTAGAAGAAGTGAGATCGCTTGAAGCAACAGTATTTCCATCAACTGTTACGTACAATTTCTCAAAAATCTTGTTGTAGAATTTGGTATCAGATCCATCGTCTTCATCCAAGTCAAGTTTAATTCTTTGAACAGCCATGTCAGAAGTCTTTGCTTCAATGTCGAAGCCTAAGATTGCAACCATGTTGTCTCCTTCGTAAACAGTAGAAGCAACTCCAGAGTTATTTTGAGTAACTGAGATTGTACCTTCTACTCCAGGAGTAGTTATACCACCAGTGCTTCCTGTGCCTGTGCCAGTACCGGTACCAGTTCCAGTACCTGTGCCTACACCACCCATAGCATTTACTTTAGCTCGAGTGATCGGACCAAAGTATCCAGCTGCAGGACTGATTCCAGCTTCTGCTTGGTATTTAGCCACAGCAGATTGAGTCAAGCCACCAAAGTATCCCATAGCAACGCCGGCTGGCATTGTAAGGTAACCCTTGGAAACGAGCCATGACTGAAGAGCTGTAACTTGAGAACCAGTAGAACCAATGGTCAAGTCGCTAGTAAAGGTTGTGCTTGCACCGCTAGATCCTCCAGCGATTTGAGCCTGAAGTTGAGCGATCATAGCAAGCAAGCTATTGATCTGAGCCGTGAGTTCAGCTGTAGTTTGAGCAGAAGCAGGAATTGCAACTGTACTCAAAACCATTGCGAAACCGATAGCACCTGCGAACAATTTTGATTTTAATTTCATAATTTTGATAAGCCTCCAAACTCTCAGTTTTATTTTAATTTTTCAGAAAGATTGAAGAGCCTTGAAGTAAGAGTACGTTTTTTAATCCGTATATTACTTCGTTTCTAATAAATAACGTGAATAATTCAACTAAATCCTACTGTCTCTCTAGTCGACAAAAAACAGCAGGCTTAGTGACAAGAAACAAATGGGTGCAGCTGTAATCTCTGAAAAAACTTCGGGACAATTTCGGATAGTATCAGTAAATACATATTTAATTATCAACGGACAATACTCGCAAAATTTTACCGCTTTTATGAAGCCTATGCAAAACAAAATATGTGGATAACAAAGGCCTCAACGTGGAGTATCTCATATCCTAAGCTTGCGGTCAAGCTAAATTGCTGAGTAACGACTCCATCTCCTCTCTCCGCTCTTTTTTATACTCCCCTCCCTTATCAGCCCTAGTATCTCTCTCTGTATAGTCTTTTCACTACAACCTTTTATGTTCGGAACTATGTCCTTTATACTGACATCAATATGTCCTTTTATAAAATTCAGGACCATGCTTTTTCTGACTTCTTTCCTTTTATGTTTTCTGCCATTTTTGTTCTGCTCTTCAATCGAATTTGAAGTCTCAATAAATTCATTGTCAGCAACATTTAATTTTAGAGAATTTAGGTTATTTTGAGAATATGGAGACAATTGATTCTGCGAGGAGAAAATACCTTTTACAGAAGCATTTTTATTTTCGTTATATTTTTTATGGAAATCAGAAATTTCTAGGAGAAAAGAGTTGAATTCTTGTTTCAAGATAAGTGCATTCATGGGCGAGATAAGTTTGGACACAGAAGCAATGTCCAATAGAGAGGTGAGCTCGAGTGATATCTTTTCTATATCAATGATTGTCTTTTTGATAACCTCTTGATCAATTTGTCTGAGATTAACAGACAGAGAAACAAGCCTAAGACAAAGTGTTTTTGTCTTTGTCTTTAATTCTTCCTTTTCGTCTATGAGGTTAGCGACAATAAAGCCAGCTGCCGATAAACGATAACATTTATTATAGAAATTGATAAATAAATCATCTTCCTTAGAAACTATTTTGTTAACGTTTTCATCCATATTTATAGACATATTTTAGCTATATTTGTCCGATTAAATGTCCTTTACATTATATACTATAGGACTTAAAAAGTCAAGGACTAAAATGTATGTCCACCTCCAAAAGATACTTTGTCTTTTATACCAAGTCAAGCTCTCTTTTGTGACAAGTGCACCTTAACCCCACATCCAAAAACATGGGTGGGCTTCATTGTGATATTATTTATATATGTCAAAGAAAAAAAATAAAAAGGACGTCAATAGTTCAGAGCCAAGACCTAAAATTTTGAAAGAAGAAACGGTCTCCTGGGTCTTTTCTATCGGCTTTTTTGTACTATTTACTTTCTTTATCTTAGCTGCCTTTAAAAAAGCTGGGGTGGTCGGTCTAAAAGTATACGAGATATTCACCATCTTGTTCGGTATTGGTTATTTTTTGTTACCAACCTTATGTATCATACTTTCTATATCATTCGCCAAGTCAATCAAAAGCTCCTTCGGGAAAGCACGTATTTTTGGAGCCGGCCTCTTCTTTTTTTCAGCTTTGGCACTAACCGATCTCTTACTAACAGACAGGGGTGGCTTAGTGGGAAATATTTTAGAAAAACCTCTACTAAAGCTTTTTGATGTTTACGCCTCAATCATAATTTTGATAGGTCTTATCGTAGTAAGTACCCTAGTTATATTTGATACATCCATCAGTTTCTCCTCATTGTTAAATATATTCAGACGAAATAAGGATGAAAAGTCTGATGATCAAATCAAAGTGGGGAGCAACATACTAATACCCAACGATGCAGTAGCATACAAAGAGCCAATGCTCGGAAGACTTCCGGCCGAAACAAATATTGAAAAAAGGAATCTTGCTAGTGATTCAGATATGAACATTCAAAAAGAAAATTTATTGGGCAAACCTTTCACTCCCCCACCCCTTTCCCTGCTAGAGCGAGACAAAGGTAAGCCAGAAGTCGGCGATATCAAAGCCAATGCTAATATTATAAAGAGGACTCTCCAAAACTTCGGTATAATTGTGGAGATGGATGAGATCTCTATCGGACCATCGGTGACACGCTATGCCCTGAAGCCAGCAGAAGGAGTCAAGCTCTCAAGAATTCTAGCGCTTCAAAACAACCTCGAGTTAGCTCTTGCCGCCCACCCAGTACGTATCGAAGCGCCAATCCCCGGTAAGTCTCTGGTTGGCATTGAGATACCAAACACAGTGAAAACTACTGTTGGACTTGCTTCCTTACTCTCTCAAGACGAGTACAAAGATTCAGAAAAATCTCTTTTGATACCTCTAGGGAAAGGGATATCCGGAAGCGCCTTTTTTGCCAATTTAGCCAAAATGCCCCACCTCCTCATCGCTGGGGCAACTGGGAGTGGTAAATCTGTAACCATACATGCCATTATCACCTCCCTACTATTTCGTAACTCTCCAGAAAGTCTCAAGTTCATAATGATCGATCCAAAAAGAGTAGAGCTCACTCTCTATAATAAGATTGGGCATCTTTTGACGCCGGTTATCACTGAAGCCAAAAAAGCGATCATGTCTCTCAAATGGACAGCCAAAGAAATGGATCGACGCTACGACATACTTGAAAAAAACAAAGTGCGTGATATCGAGTCATATCATAAAAATATATTAAGCCCAGCTATAGAAAGTTATAAAAAAAATAAAGCTGGAGACGTACCAGATTTGATGCCGTACATAGTAGTAGTGATAGATGAGCTCGCTGATATTATGCAATCTTACCCGCGTGAGCTTGAAGCTGGTATTGTGCGGTTGGCTCAAATGTCGCGAGCAGTTGGTATTCATCTCATAATCTCAACCCAGAGACCCTCAGTAAACGTCATCACCGGCCTCATCAAAGCAAACGTGCCTACTCGTATTGCTCTACAAGTCGCTTCCCAGATTGACTCGCGAACCATCCTAGACTCTGCTGGTGCTGAAAAGCTTCTGGGAGCTGGTGATATGCTTTATCTCTCCGGGGAGATGTCCAAACCCGTCCGCCTACAATCGCCCTACACCACAGAAACAGAGGTTAAGAAGGTGGTGGAATACCTAGCAAATTCAAATGTGAATGAAGTACCAACAGAAATAAATCTTGAAGCGTCTGAACCAAAAAGTAACATATTTGAATCCATGAACACCGATGGGGACGTGGATGACGATCTATACGAGGAAGCTCGAGAGACAGTGATCCAAGCAGGCAAAGCTTCTACCTCTTACCTCCAGAGAAAATTGAGAGTCGGCTATGCTCGAGCCGCAAGACTTATTGATTTGTTGGAGGAAAAAGGTGTGATTGGTGGTGGAGACGGAGCCAAACCTAGGGATGTACTAATAAAACCTCCTGCTGGATTTACAGAAAACGATTACGACAATAAAGAAAATGAACCAATATAAACTTCATTCAGGCTTCAATATAAGGAGAGCGCTAATATCACTGGCTTTAGTCATGCTAGTAGGTTACGGACTCTTCAATGCTCGCAACATTATCTTGGGGCCATCAATCGAGATCTTAGCTCCACAGGCAGGGGCTGAAACGGCTGACGCCACAGTCATGATCCGTGGTATAGCCAAAAATATAACCTTCGTAAGTTTGAACGAACGGCCAATATTGGTTGATACTAGTGGCATCTTTGAAGAAAAATTGCTACTCTCGCCAGGATTTAATACAATACGGGTTTATGCCAGAGATCGTTTTAATAAAGAGACAGAAGAAATTATAAGTATTTATTCCAATCATAAAGAAAGCTAACAAAAACATGGCAAAAAAAGAAACGAAGAAAGAATCTACTAAACAGACACCAGCAGAAAAAACTGATTCCAAAGTACTGGATGCAATGCGAGAAATCAAAACCAAGTTCGGCGACGACTCCATCATGATGCTTGGTGACAAACCTCATGTAGACATAAACAGCATCCCGACTGGCTCCATCGGGCTTGATGCCGCTCTTGGAATAGGCGGAGTGCCGCGTGGCAGAATCATAGAAATATTTGGGCCAGAGTCTTCGGGTAAAACCACCCTCTCTCTACATATCATAGCTGAAGCTCAAAAGATGGGTGGCATTTGTGCTTTCATAGACGCCGAACATGCCATGGACCCAGAATATTCAAAGAGGCTTGGGGTGAGGACAGACCAATTACTTATTTCTCAACCAGACAACGGCGAACAGGCACTTGAAATAGTAGACTCACTTGTGCGCTCTGGAAAAATTGATGTTATCGTTATTGACTCGGTGGCGGCACTTACTCCAAAAGACGAGATCGAAGGAGATATGGGCGCTCACCACGTAGGCAAGCAAGCCCGCCTCATGTCCCAAGCTCTACGCAAACTTACTGCCATAGTCGCCAAGTCCAAAACAGTAGTCATATTTATAAACCAGATCCGCATGCAGATCGGTGTCATGTTTGGCAATCCAGAAACTACTCCGGGAGGCAAGGCTTTGAAATTTTATACATCAGTAAGATTAGATATAAGAAGGATCGCTCAAATAAAAAAGGGTGAGGAAATTATGGGTGGCCGTGTGAGAGTGAAAGTAGTCAAAAACAAAGTAGCCGCACCCTTCAAACAAACCGAGTTTGATCTTATGTACAACGAGGGTATCTCTCGCGAGGGTGAGATCATCGCTCTTGGCGAAAAACTCAACATCATTCAAAAGTCTGGCGCTTCCTATAAGTATGGCGAATCCCCTCTTGGTCGTGGCTACGACGCCACTCGTCAAGTCCTCCGCGACGACAAAAAACTCTCTGACAAAATCCTTGGTGAAATCAGAGCAAGGTTGAAAGAATTATAGCTAAGTGTTAGACTGCCTCGGCAATGTTGGAATACAACGAAATAACGATCGGGAAGTTTATTATTTTTAACGGTGAGCCGTGGGAGGTTTTATCTGCTCACGTCTTTAGAAAACAGCAAAGGAAGCCAGTCAATGCCACCAAACTGCGAAATCTGATTACTGGCAGAATTACCGAGAACTCTTTTCATGTATCTGAAAAAGCGGAAGAGGCAGAAATCGAAAGCAAGGATATAAAATTTATTTACGAAGCCAAGGGTGAATATTGGTTCCATGAGAACGGAGAACCTAGTAAGAGGTTTGCACTAAAAGAAGAGCAGATAGGATATGGTTCGAAGTTTTTAAAGAAAGATGCCATAGCTAAAGCTATGATTTTTGATGAAAAAATTATTGGCGTAAAGATGCCAATCAAAGTAGAGCTCAAAGTAGTGGAGGCTCCCCCATCTACCAAAGGCAATACTGCTCAAGGTGGCAACAAGGTGGTCAAAGTAGAAACTGGTGCTAGTGTCAACGCTCCCCTCTTTATAAACGAAGGCGACACTATCCGAGTCAACACCGAGACTGGTGATTATGTCGAAAGAGTTTAAAAGTTTGAAAGGCGCAAGTTTGAAAGTTTTTTAACTTGCGCTTTGCGCTTTTTTACTTTTACCTACCTAGACAAATAAGGCAGCAAACCCATAAATCTCGCGCGTTTGACGGCGACAGAGAGTTTCTTTTGGTATTCACTAGAAACACCACTTCTTTTTTTGGAAAAAATGCGAGAGTGTGGGTTCAAGAACTTTTTCAAAAGTTCTATATCCTTATAGTCTATATACTTAATAGCGTTTTGTTTGAAATAGCAAGTTTGTTTAGTCATAAATTTAGTTTGAAAGTTAAAAAGTTAAAAGTTTATAAAGTTAGAACGGAATGTCGTCGGCATTAACTTCTTCTTCAGGGTATTCTATGGCTGGACCTTCGGCATCCTTAGTATTAGGAGCCGGAGCTGGCTCTGTACCTTTATTATAAGAAGGACTAGATGTAGTGCCTCCAGATTTTGGACCAAACTGGATCCTGTCAGCCACGATTTCAGTCCTATATCTTTTGGTACCGTCTGCAGCATCCCAGCTCCTGGTTTGGATCCTACCCTCCACAAATATACCGCTACCCTTATAGAGATACTGTTTGACCACCTCCGCCTGACGACCAAAAATCACTACATTGTGATAATCGGTCGATTCCTGCTTAGCACCATTTTTGTCTTTCCAGACGCGATTGGTAGCCACACCGAATTCACAAACTTGAGCACCAGAAGGCAGAGATTTGAGCTCTGGGTCTCGAGTTAGATTACCGTAAATAATTGCTTTGTTGATATACATGAGAATTGAAAGTTATAAAGTAAAAAGTTTATAAAGTTAAGTGATTACAAGCTCATCGATACTCTTGTCTATTTCTGCTTCTGACGAAGCTGGCTTTTCCTCGCCTTCTTTTTTGTCTTCTATTCTATCTTCTCGTCTCATTGTTACCATCTTCGGTGTATACATGGTATTTTCTCTAACCGTCTTTACAATTATAAAACGTAGGATATTTTGATTTTTTTCTACCTGTTCTTTCAGACTAGTGATAACACTTCGATCTATTTCAAATTTTATCCAGCCAAAATAAGCTTTGCTGAAGCTCTCATATTTTGTTTCAACTCGTTTTCGCATGTCATAAGCAAGTGGGCGAAGACGAGGTGGCTCTTCGGCAATGATAGAGCCTCCCAAATCTAATATTATTTTTTGAATCTTACTTGCCTCAAGAGCAATGTGCTCTTCAGGTACAGTAG
>Ga0209542_10010548_pt1 | contig 16620 bp, 15 predicted proteins | sample RifCSPhighO2_01_FD_184028 | JGI IMG/M metagenome (GOLD analysis project Ga0209542, IMG submission 184028) | Soil microbial communities from Rifle, Colorado - Rifle CSP2_plank highO2_0.1 (SPAdes) (version 2) | ecosystem: Environmental > Terrestrial > Deep subsurface > Rock core/Sediment ...
ATTTTAATTGATCTTTTCATTGTAGCTACAATGTAGCTACACAGATATAAATAGATTTCGCTAGTAGAGAATATACTTCAAAAACAGCTTCAGAAAGCTAAGCAATTACGGAATTAAAAATTACATCTCCATTTACAATCCTAATTTTTCTGCGAATTTTGTAGATGAAGCATATGGAATAAGAAAGTCTTTGCGATAATTATCAAGAATTTCCTCATTTATTTTAATTGTTACTGGTTGAGAAATTCCATTTTTCATAGCCCAGTATCTTCTAAGTTCACCTTCTAATTGGTTTGCTCCATCTCCATCTGGGATTATTCCTGTCTGTTTCGTTTTTCCATTCACATTTATCCATAAAGGACTTACAAAATCTGTACCCAAAAGATAACCCTCAATCAATAAATTTCTAAATTCTTTAAACTCATTAAGATTGCATCTATCCCAAAGAATATGAATAAAGCCATTAGATAAAATATCATTTGTGCTGTTTAAATATTTAAATGCCTTTTCTTCCAGATCTATAATTTTTCTTAATAAATTTTTTTCATTAAGTAAATTTTCACTACTAGGTATTGGATCTAGATTTAATAGATAAAATCTACTAACTGTATGAAAATCCTTAGTTGGTGCAAACAGTCTATCAACTGTTTCAGGAACTCCAACATCTCTTCCAAGGCGTTCAGAAAATAGCCATTTATAATTCTGTATCCAACCATGATGCAAGATATGACTTAAACCAGTCCATGCAGAATAACTAATCTTATCTTTGATATAATTTGGTAAAGTAATTTTAATTTCAGTCATTTTGATTGCCTAATCTGCTTTTTTATAATTGAAATGGTTATATACTTTAAAAATCTATTGTTTAGATTCTTTTATTAATTCATCCTGGTTTGTAATCTGGATTATAAACCTTTAATTTAACCTCAGCCCCTTTATGGTTATTCTCATTTAAAAAAAGAGTTACTGATTCATATTCCTTTTCTTTTAGGTCAACACGGAGATTATTAAAGCCAAGCTCAATTAATCTTGCTCTAACATTGGGGTATAAATCCTTAGTTGCTATTGCTTCATAATCTAAAAAGATAAAAGGAAAATCTTCATTAGCATCAATGCGGGTTAATCTTAAATCTTTTAGGCTATCTAAAGTTTCGAGTTTTTCTATTTCTGGAAATCTTTTTCTTAAAAATTCTCTTAAACCTGTCTTATTAAATAGGTTTTGTATAAATTCATCCATAACAGATTTTGTAATTATTTTTTAATTATTTATAAGCATTTATATGGTATAATCTAATTTTCTAATCCAAGGTAAAATAAACCCTTCTGTTGTCCTTTCCTTTGTTCTCTGCTTTCAAGAATTTAATTTCTCCAACTTCTTTTGTTGACTTAACATGTGTACCCCCATCTGCCTGCTTGTCATAACCTTGAATTTCAACAATCCTGACCTCTTTTATTTGCTCTGGCAATCCCATAGCCAGTTTAGTAACCTGAGGAAGTTTCATTGCCTCTTCCCTGGCTAAAAAATAAACCTTTATCGGCAAATTATTTTTAGCTATTTCATTGCTTTTTTTTATGCATTCAACTATTTTATTCTTGTCAAAGTTTTCCAATGAAAAATCAATTCTTGACTGCTCTAGATCTAATTGATTTCCGGTTATTAAAGCGCCGGTTTCCTTATGAAACATCTCGCTCATGATATGCGCAGCAGTATGCATCCTCATTAATTTATATCTTCTATTCCAATCAATATAACCTTTTACTTCATCATTAATCTTTAAACCTATTTTATCAACCTGGTGAGCTATCTTTCCAGACATCTTTGTTGTAAACAAAACATTAAACCCTTCCCTGCCCTTGTATAAAGAGCCAGTATCATGCGGCTGGCCTCCGCTGCTTGGATAGAATGCAGTTTGGTTTAGATAAACAAAATTTCCTTCAACATTAATGATTCTTGCTGTAAATTCCTTCTGGTAAGAATCCTTTAGATATAATGCATCCATAAAAAAATTCAGAAAGTTAAATGATTTATATTATTTGCGTTTTTTTTTTTTTTTTTTCCAATTTTTTTTTTTTTTTTTTTTTTTTTTTTTTTTTGATGCTATTATTTAAAGAGTCTATTATTAGTTAACTATTATAAAGTAGTCATAAAACAAAAGGTTAATAAATAAAGCGGGATTTATTATCTAACTTAAAATGACAGGAGATTCAGGAGAGATAGACAGGAAAACATTTTTTTCCAGAGGCACAGCAAGAGCAATAGAATTAGCTGCAACTATTCCATTAATCGGATTGCTGATTGATAATTTCTCAAATAGCAGAAAGTACTATGAAGCAAATTTAAGCAAAGCATTCAATTCAGGAAAGCCGGTAATTGTAAGCGAACTTTATTTAGAGGGGGATAAATTTTTATCATCTTTAAAAAATCTTGCTGAAGTTTATGAGGATGAATATTACGAAACTTATACAACACTTGAAACTAGAACAGATGCTGAAGGAAACACTCACATAGAAACAGTCACCCATCACAGATGGGTAGAGCCAAGAGGAGTTCCAGATCATGATGTAGTTTTCTCATGGGCAGACAAGCAAAAAAATTTTCAAAGAGATTTAGAATATCTTGTTTCAAGGCCTGTTATCGATGGAAATAAAATTGATAATATAAGTGTTGATGAGAAAAATGCTAACAGAGTAGGCCAGGGAATTTTAAGCAGTATTATATTTGGCAGTGAGATTGCTTTGCTTTTGGGATATGAAGAAATTTTTGCAAACATGTCATATGATGGCTATGAAACGATTTCATTATCAGAAAAAGTAAGAAGAACCAATACTTCTTCTCAGATTAATAGAAGATGTTTTTTTAAAATAGGCGCTGCTTTGGCTGGCGCTTATACTGCCCATAAAATCAGCTTGCGCAACCAGAGAAAAAGCGAAGAAGGGAAAGGGAAGCTTGAAAATGAGCTTGATAATATTGTTTCAAAAGCAGACATGTCTCCTGAGAATTCTTTTTTAAGGTATTTCGGGATAAGGCCTTCTCAATTGATTAACCAGGCGCAGTCTTATGTTACTGCTTCGACAAGAGCTTTAGAGAACAGGATAAGAGAAAAAAGAGTTGCAAGAGCTTTTGAAGAAGTAGTTAACCAAGGCAGAAAATACATTGCATATTTAAAAGACGTAATTGCAAACGTGCCAGAAGATTTAAGCGCTATGACTACTTATGGATATATTACAAAAGAAATTAAAAAGTTATCAGAACAGCAAAGCACACGCGCTAATTTAGGAATTTTAGTTGAAGGGCTGGTTTTGGGAGGGGTAATGGCAGCAATCCTTATTCCAGCAGAATACATAAATAAAAAGCTAGGGTAATTCTTTTATTTTTATTTTTTTATTTTTTTAAAAATTAGATAATTATAAAATCTTCACCTGTATAAGGCAGAAAAGTTATGGCAAGAGAAAAAGTAAAGATTTTTAAACGATTAAACAACTATTTTGACAATGGAAGATACAAACAATTTTTATGCATATTTTCCCGGCGGCTTTAAGAGACCAGAGGCTTATGATAGGGAATCAGGTGAAAAAGTTCCTGAAAGATTAGTAAAGCTGGTTTCTGATTTAGATAAACTTATTGAGCAACATAGTTTTGATATTGAACAATTTCAAAGAGAAAAACAATTATGGTCCTCAAAAGGTGGAGAGGAAAGTAGAGCACATTGTCAAAATGTTCAAGATATGATACATCCTTTATTTTTAGAGATGTTAAAATTAGGATATAACAAGAGTGAACTGCTAGCTTAAAAATTCTGAGCCCGTCAAAATTGTAACTAACTATATACTAAATAAACTTCGCAGAATTTTATAAAATAATCAAATATAATCCTTAATCTCATGCCTTATTTCTTCATGCAGCAGCCATAATACCAATATTACAGCATCAATTGCAGCTGCATATCTCTGAATATTAAATTCAGGGCAGAAATTTCCTGCATAAAAAGGAAACAATAATGTTGAATATCCTCCAAACGAGCAATCTAAAATCAAATGAAAAAACCATCCAAATGATACAGCAAAAAATATTATTCTTGTATTTCTGTTTCCTTTCCTATACCAGATAAACAATCCGATTAACAAAAATATTATTGGAATAATGATAGAATGTGTAATTCCGCCATGAAACCAAAAATTTGTTCCAGTAAGCCAGGAATAAAGCCAGGAAAACGGGATATCAATATCAGGCATTAATCCAGCTATTCCACCAATTAAAACGATCCATGTTGGAAATTTCTTCTTTAAGAAGTAATCTCTAAAGATGTCTATAATAACAATTGTCAGAATAACATGGGTTACTGCATTTGCCATGCTTAATTTTCAAAATTAAGTGTTTATAATTTTTTTGTATTTTTATTAAATAAAATTCAATAAACTATTTAAATTAAATAAGAATCCCTGTCAAAATGCTGGTTGAATCTTTCTCAGGAGTAAGGGGAATTTATGGAGCGGATTTAGATGAAATTATAGCAAGGAAATACTGCCAGGCATATCTGCAGTTTTTAGGCAAAGAGAAAATAGTTATTGGCTGCGATACAAGGACAAGCTCAGAAAAAATAAAAGAGGCTATGCTCTCTGTTATTCCATATGCCATAGATGTTGGAACAGCTTCTACCCCAATGGTTGAGTTGGCTGTGCGGCATTATAATGCAGACGGAGGAATAATAATCACTGCCTCCCATTGTCCAGAAAATCAAAACGGATTTAAGCTTTTAAGAAGCGATGGAGCATTGTTAGCTGCTTCCGATATGGAAAAGGTTATTAAAAATTATAAAGAGAATAATTTAAGAATTTATAAAGAAAATAAAGTGGAGAAGAGGGATATAACAGAGGATTATATTGATTTTTGTTTAAATTTAATCGAAGAAGACATAGAATTAATTAAAAATTCTAATTTCACTATAATCACAGATCCAAATGGCGGAGCAGGATATATTATAGACGGCATATTAAAGAGATTAAATGTAAAGAATATTAAAGTAAATTATGAACTTGGAAAATTTAAAAGAATCATTGAGCCGAATCATGAATCCTTGAAGTATCTGATTCCTTTAATAAAAAAAAAAAAAGCGGATTTTGCAGTTGGCTTTGACTGCGATGCAGACAGGGCAGAGATTGTCACAAACAGAGTTATTGATGGAAATTATGTCTTGGCTTTGTGCATTGATGAAGTTTTAAGCAATAAGCCAGGAATCGTTGTTATTAATGACGCTACTTCTTATTTAATAAGAGACATAGCAAAGAGGTATAACTCAGAAGTGAAAGAAGTAGAGACAGGAGAAATAAATGTTGTTGAAGAAATGCTGTCTGTAAATAGTTTAATAAGTGGAGAAGGCTCTAGCGGAGGTGTAATATTTCATCCTTCTAGATGCAGGGATGGCGTATTAACAACGCTATTTATTTTAAGGTTATTAGCGAAAAGAGAAAAATCAGTAAATGAAATCCTTAACTCATATCCAGAATACTATAACATTAAAGACAAGGTTAAATGCTCTCCAGAGGAACAGGTAAGGGTAAGGAAGAGATTAAAGGAATATTTCTTCAATAAGGGATATAAGATACAGGAAACAGGAGATGAAACAGGAGGATTAAAAGCAATTATCGATAGCTCATTTCTTTATTTCAGAGCTTCCAAAACAGAAAAAACAGCAGAAGGAGATGTCTTATTTAGGATAATAGCTGATTCTACTGATGAAGCAAAGGCTAAGGAATTATTGGAGCTGGGAAAGCAGGTATTTAATTCTGTAACTACTTTGAGATAATAAAGATAGAAAGGTTTAAAAAAGATAAAACAATCTTTTTTTGTTATGGGAATCACTGATAGATTAAAAGCTGAATTTAGCAAGGTAGAAGAAGATGTAAGAAGATTAAAAATAGATGAGCAATTTAGAGTTGGTTATAAAGAAATCCAAAAATATTTGCCAGAAGTATATAAAAAAATTGAAGGTATCAAAGAAGAATTAGAAGAATTAAATAAAAAAGAAGAAAAAGGAGAAGAAGATATTAGAAGATTAAAAAATATAGGAAATGTTCTTGAAGAAATAGTTAATGCAGGTGTAAAAGAAATTAGGAAACCAGAAGAAAAAGAGAATAGGGGGGGAAAAAAAGACTTAAAAGAACAATTTTATGCAAGAAAACCTGAAATAGAAAAGTTCTATAACCAAAAAAATATTTCGGTAACAGAAACGGATGAATTATATATTAATGTTTTATCTAATTTAACATCAAATAAAAAAACTACAAGAGCAAGAGATTTGCTCTATGTTCTTAATAAGATAGATCCTAAAAGATATAATAAAAAAGTAAAAAATCCTACGAATAAAATATTTGTTCATTTAAGGGAAATGGAAAAGAAAGGCATAGTCTATAGGGATGGTAATAGCAATTACATAATAAAAGATTACAATGAAATTAGTAATTTAGTTGAAGATTCTTTAAAAGAAATAGAGTTTAGAATAAGAAAAGGAAGGAAAGAAAGAAAATATGAAATTGAAATAGAACAAAGATATATCGATGCAATTAAAAATGGAGAGTTTACACCAGATAATTTTATATCTTTAACAAGATTTAATAATGTTCCTAAACAACAGATTAGAGCTCTTTTTGAAAAATATAATAATCCAAAGTACAATACAATTTCAAAATCAGCAGGGAAGAGATGGGGGGGTTTATTAAAAAAAGCAGAGCAAACAGGAGCTGCTGAACTTCCAAATATAAATGGAGTAACAAGGTATGTTGATATACGCGGTGGTGTGCATCAAAAATCAGAAGAAGCTATGAAAGCTACACAATCATATATAGAGGAAAGTAAAAGATATTAATTGGTAGAAATAAAAAGTCTTATTATGACAGATTCAGACTAATTTATTCTTTTTTTTTTTTTTTTTAGAAGTTTATTTGGATCAGGAACAAAATCAACCTTATTTAATCCAGCTGGACCATCAACAACATATTTTATCGCTTCTTTTAATATTCTGATTGTAGCAATATCCCCATTTACAATATTGCTGTAATCAGCCTTTTCGATATGTTTTTTATTATTTTTTATTCCAACTATTTCCACAGAATTCTTGTTTTCCGCTCCTACAAACATCCTTAAATCCAAAATTATTTTTTGATTATTTTTTATAATGTTGCATGTTTCATGCAATCCAGATACTTCTCCAGCTTTGATTTCATCAGCATTTTTTGGCTTTATTGCCTTTTCAGCTATTATCGGCTCTCTTGAAAATTCTATTTTGTAATTCTTAAGGCCAATCTTATCAGCTAAAAAAGAAGCTGACATTTTCAGTCCTACATGGCCTATTTTCCCTTTCTTATCCAATTCAAAAAATTCTTCTTTGCTTAATCCAACCCCTGTTTTTTCAAGCAATGGCTTTCTTCTTTCAATAGTATTATCCCATCTATAAACTTTCATAGAGATTAACTCGTCAAAATTTTCCTTAAAAATTTTCAATGGAAAAGAATCCATAAGGCACCCTGGATTTACTCCTTTGCCAATTATTCTTGCATTATTCTGTTTTGCTAATTTATCAATATAATATGCTTTTTCTTCATCAACAAACTCAGGATAAAATAATTCCTCAGCTGGCGAAACAATATTTATTCCATGCTTAATTGCAGTTTCCAATGAAGGCATAATCTCTTTTAAAGTTGAAGATGTCGCTAAAACAACAGCATCTGGTTTTTCCATGAATAATTTTTCAGCGTTGTCAGCAATCTTGATTCCTAGATTATTAATTCCTAATACTTCTCCTAAATCTTTTCCAGCATATCTAGGATCAATCGCTCCTATAATTTTTAAATTCTTATCTTTTAATATTAGTTTTGCAGTTTCCCTTCCAATTGGGCCAAGCCCTTGATGGATTATTTTTATCATTTTGTTGTTATGGAGATGGATTATCCTTACAATTAACAAACTCTAAAATATAAATGTTTTTATATTTGATAAAATAAGGATATTGTTTATGTTTGATAAAATAAAATTAAGATTAAGGATTGGCAAGATTGAAGATTATATAAAATACGGAAAAAATAATATAGATATATTTAAAAAACAAAATAGTGAGATTTTAGAATTGCTAGATTCTTATCTTAAAAAAGGGGAGTTAGGAACATTTAAAAAATTAAAAAAGTCCTTGTCTGAGATAATTAAATTAAAAATTGCTGAATTAACTAAATTAAATGAAAATTTTAATTCTGGGAAAGATGTTGTCAAATTTATTAAGGGAAATTCTTTTCTCGAACCAAAATTAAAAGAGCTTTTTGATAAAGAAGGAATAAAGATAAATGATATAGAAAACAAGATTACTGGCTTAAATATCGACATTCCTGCTCTAGAAGGGGCTTTTCAGAAAATCTTTCCAATTTTATTATTAAATGTAGAGGATTTAGAAAAATATTTTGAAGCTAATAAAGAACAACTTTTTAGTAGCGAGCAAATGCAAAATATAAAACAATATATCGAGAATGAACAAAAATTAATACAAAGTTTAGAAGATGTATTCAATAGGTTTATAGTTGTTGCTAAAAACGCAGAGATAAAAAAGCAAGAAGTATCTAGAAGGGATTTTTTAAAAAAGATGGTAAAGGGTGCTGCTTATGGCGTTGCATATAGCGCTGGATTAGCATCCATAGGAGCATTATCTTTGGATATTTTGATTGTAGTATTATTGTATAATGCATCCAAGCTACCAAAAAAAGATAAAAATGCTATAGCAATCTTAATATCTGAGCCAGAGAGCTCTCTTGAGAAATTTGGTAAAAATTTTGTTAAAGCGTATATTGCTAGAGTTGAATTGGCTTTTGGATTTAGGGCAAAAAAAGTTTTTATTGATGCTACAGGGGAGAATCTAAGAGAATGTTTTTTAGATGGGTCTATATCAAATATTTGTGTTTTGGGTCATGGGGATAGGCATGGGTGGTTAGCTTCCCCATCTAGAATGCCTATGTATTTGACTATGGAAGAATATCTCCCAGAAATAAGGAAAGGTATTAAAAAAAATGGATTTCTTCTAAAACATACATGCGGAATAAAAGAAATAGAGGACGAGATTATTAATCCTTTTCAGGAAGATGTAGAAAAATTAAGAGAGGATATTGAAAAAGAATTTGAAACAAAATTTTCTTCAGATTTTAGATTAATACAAGACCTTAGATCAGATTATGAAAAAAAGGTAAGGAATCTTGCTCTTTATACAAATGAGAGCTATCTTTTATTTACAATGATTGTAGAGCCCGATAAATTAGATGATTCTGAAAAAAAAAAAATCAATGCTGATTACCGAAGATTTTTATCTGTTTATAAAAAAGAGATATATGCAAAAGGCCATTTTCCTGATATAATTATAAAGGGAAAGCTTTACGAATCAATAGGTCTTATAAGGAATTATTTATACGGCAAGGTATCGTTTCAAGAGATTTCTTCGCAGGATATATTTAAATACATAAATCCAGAAGTAGTTAAGAAATTACAGGACTATTCTAATATAAGAAATAAAAAAGTTGTAATTGGTTTGTTTGGTTCTCCAATATTTGAGCCTGAAAAAATAGCATATTGGACAAGGATAACCTGGATTAATGATTTTTTAGTAAGGCCTTTTGCGAATTTAAAGAATTCTTTTGGCCAGGAAATGGTAATCAGAGACAATTTTCAGAAAGAAATCAAGGAATTAGTTTAATTATTTTAATTAACCAAATATTTTTTAAACTAAAACTTATTACTATTCTTAATGACAAAAATATATATTGAGACATATGGCTGCTCATTAAACCAGTCAGATTCTGAACTAATGGCAGGATTGTTAAAAGAAAAAGGATTCTTTGAGATAACAGAAGATATTGAGGAAGCAGATGTTATTATCCTTAACAGCTGTATTGTTAAAAAACCGACTGAGAATAATTTTTATAACAGATTAAAAGAATTGGAAAAGCTCTATCCTTACAAAAAAAAAATCATAGCAGGATGCATTCCGCAGGCAGACTCTTCTAAGATAAAAAAATATCCTTTAATTGGAACATATCAATTAAGCCATATTGTTGAAGTTGTTGAAGAGACAATAAATGATAATGTTATTCATTTAATAGGAAAAGAAAATGAAAAAAGATTAGAGCTTCCTAAAATAAGAAGAAATTCTGTTATTGGAATAGTACCGATATTAGCTGGATGCTTGGGAAAGTGCAGCTATTGCATTGTTCCAAAAGCAAGAGGGAAATTAAAATCTTATCCTGCAGAAGAAATCATTAATGAAATATCAGAAGCTGTGAAAGACGGCTGCAAGGAAATCTGGATAACTTCTCAGGATAACGGAGCTTATGGAAAAGATATTAACTTAAATTTAATCAGATTATTAAAAAAAATTATTGAACTGCCTTATAAATTTAAATTAAGGATTGGAATGCTTAATCCAAATCATGTTTTGAAGTTTCTTCCTGAATTAATTGAAATATATAAAGATGAAAAAGTTTTCAAGTTTCTCCATATCCCAGTGCAGTCAGGAAATAATGAAATATTGAAATTAATGAACAGAAAATATAAGGTTGAGGATTTTAAAGAGATAATAAAACAATTCAGAAAAGAGATTCCAGAAATCACGATTTCAACAGATATTATAGCTGGTTTCCCAACAGAAACAGAAGATCAGTTTAAAGATTCTTTAAATTTAATTAAGGTAGTAAGGCCAGATATAGTTAATATTTCAAGATTTTGGCCAAGAAAATATACAAAAGCAGCAAAGATGAAGCAGATCCATGGAGGAATAACAAAAGACAGGAGCAGAGTATTAACCTCTATACACCAGTATATTTCTTTTGAAAATAATAAAAAATGGAGAAACTGGCAAGGAATAATATTAATAGATGAAGAAGGCAAAGACAACACTTGGATTGGAAGAAATTATACATATAAGCCAGTTATTGTTAAGGGAGATTATAAATTAGGCCAGGAAATCAATGTTAAGGTTAAAGATATAACAAGCATTGATTTGAGAGTTTGAATTCACGCAGCAACCTTTATTTTTTGTTTTGCGTGTTTCTTTAATTCTTCTAATGTTAGCATATCATATATTTCAATTAACTTTTTTATTTTCTGGTTTCCTGTGTTTAATTTAAACAATTTGGCCTTGCCTATATCTCTTGTGTGCACTATTATTTCATTCTTGATTAGGCTGTCCCATATCCTGTATAACGTTGCTCTTCCGATTCCTGCATTTTCTGCCATGTCTGTTATTGAGAAGTCTAGCTCCCCCATTGTTAGCAAATAGTCTATGACTCTTATAGTTGGAGAGTCTCCCATAAATTCGATAAATAATGATTTTTCCATGTTATTATATTATTAGAAGCAGCTATTATTTAAATCTTTCTATTTTGAGACAATATTGTATCATATTAGTCAGGAAAATTAATATAGTATTGAAGGTTATATTTCAATATGGATGATTTGGAAATTAAAAAGCACATTATCAAAAAATTAGTTCAGTGGAGAAAATGGGGAGCATCTCATACTGAAAATATATTAAAAGGATTGCCTTCTCATTTAAGAGGGGATAAAATTACTAAACAGGCTTTAAAGGGATTAGAGAAAGACGAATGGATAATTCCAGCTAAGAAAACAGGAGAGATTCATTATTCATTAAATCCTAAGAAAATAGATGAAATATTGAAGTTTTATGAAAATTATTGCAAGAGAGAATAAATAAACTTTATAAATATTTATTTAAAACCATAATAATATGTTAAAAGCATTCATCTTATCAGGCGGCATAGGAGAAAGATTAAAGCCATTGACAGACAACACAGCTAAAACATTATTACCTGTGCAGGGAAAGCCAAAAGCAGAGTGGAATATTGAATTAGCGCAGCGCTACGGGATTAAAGAGATAATTCTTGGCCTTGGAGAAAAATCAGAGCAGTTTAAGGAATATTTTAAAGATAAAGTGAAGTATTCTATTGAAGAAAAGCCCTTAGGGACAGGAGGAGCATTAAGATTAGCTAAAGAATTAATTGGAAATGAAACCTTTGTTATGATGAATGGAGATGAATTAAAAGATATTAATATCAGGGAAATGCTTGAGTTTCATAAGAAGAATAAAGCCTTAGCAACATTAGCCTTAACAGAAGGCGATGTTGCAAGATCAGGATGCGTTAAATTAGAAGGGGATAAGATAGTTTATTTCATAGAAAAGCCAGAGCTGGAAAAAGCTCCAAGCAAGCTAATCTCAGCTGGCTTTTATGTTTTAGAGCCTGAAATCTTTACTTATATTCCTAAAAATCAAAAATATTCAATTGAAAAGCAGGTATGGACTCTCTTAGCCAAAGAAGGAAAACTATTTGGATTTATATTCAAAGGCCAGTTCCTCCAGACAGATACTCTGGAAAAGTATTATAAGGCAGAGAAGGAATGGGAAGGGTTTAAGGAAGGTGTTTGAAACATTTCTTTATATCTTTGTTTGATTCTTTCTTCAAGAAGATTTGAATATCTTACTCCAGTTGGTGTAACTTTAAAGTTTATCTCTTGTGTTTCATAATGATCATCAAAATAAGCAGGTATATGCGCTCCTAGCTCTTCTACCATTTCCTTTGGCATTGCTAAAGAAGGCATTACGCTATTAGCAATTATCATTGTCGGATGAGATGCATCAAATTCTTCTTCAGGAATTATTTCATAATCGCGGTCAATTCTTCTGGACCTTAATTTTAATCTAAGACCAGCAGGATTCCAGAATCTAAGCTTATAGTGTTTTTTGCTCTTTTTAGAATCTTTAAGTTTTGATTCTATATATTTTCGTGTATTTTCATAATCAGTCGTATGGCGTAATGATTGCACTTCTCTTGGTTCATTATAAACGTTTTTTGCAAATCTCTTTTCTTTATTGTCAGTAAGGATATCATTAACGACAATGATATAATTCATATATCCTCTGTGGGAATCAGGATACCTCCCCGCTTTATGTGAAAAATCTGGCTCTAAATGAGGCGTTCCATCAACAACAACAATGTTTGGAGCATTAGTTATAATTTCTTTGTTGATTCCATTAGGAAAGAGTTTGCTTTTGATATACTCCTTGTTGTCATGGCATTCTGATGAGCCGATTCTTGCAGGAATGATCCTAAAACCTTCTTTTCTTAAAATATCTTCTATTGGGAGCAGAGCCACAGCGCCATAGCTATAGTTTTGAACAACTAAGAGTTCTCTCTCTGCTTCTTCAGATTTTTTCTTAACTTCTCTTAAGTATAGAAGAAGTTTATTAGCTTCAACACAAAGAAAATCTATTTCACTTTCTTTGCCTTTATATTGCTTTTCTTCATTATCTCTTAAAATCATTGAAAGATAATCATCATACTTAAATTCAGTTGGCTTTGCCATGAAATTAACAGCTTTTCTAAAGTTAGTATATTCTATATCAACCATAATTTCATCTTTGATTGAAAAATTTCCATTAGCAATTTGTCTTTTTTTTTCTTTCCATAGCTCAATTTCTTTTTCCTTATTCTCTGCCTTTTCATATCTTTGGATAAGCCTTATTGTTGGAAAGAAACCTTCTTCTAAAATTCTTTCAATTGATTCAGGCTCTGCTTTAATTGGCAATACTTCCTTGTCAAAAATTTCTTGGGTCATGTAATCTGCAAAACCAAAGTTGTTTTGGATATTTTCTCTAACTTTGAATTTCCTGATGACTTCAATTCTTTGCTCTTTTTCCAAGCTTGACAAATCATAAGCAAGATTTTTTACATCACCAAGAAAAAAATATAATTTATCTCCATCTAATATGTTGGAAATTAGGAAAAGATCGATAAATCCAAGAATATAATCTTCTTTACCTTCTTTTAGTCCATGCCAGCTATTAAATATTGTTTCATAGAGAAGATTAATGTTTTTTTCTCCAACAATATTTTCCATCTCGCTCAATTTAATTGAAGCTTCTTTTACAATATCAAAATATGTAAGTATGTTGCCTGGATGTCCTTTTAGGATTTCGATAAACGCTTCTTCACTAATAGCTCTATTGAAATATTTATTATTTTTTACATTATTATATTCTCCGAATTCAAAATTTTCAGCAACTTTATTTAATGCCTTTTCTATGCCCCCTAATTGTTCTACATAAGTGAATTTGTAAAGATTTAGATTTTTTCTAACTGTTGGAAATATTTTCCTTATCGTTCTTATTAGCGGGATTAACCTTTCCATGGTTTCTAGATCATACGGATTATATGGATTGATCTTATCAGATGGAAATCTTAAGAAGCGCTCAGCCAATAAAGAAGTGCGTTGAGCTAGCCTTGGATATTTTTTTTTTATTTCTAATGTTTCTACTATGTAACTTAACTCTTCTTTTTTAAAGCGGGAATTTTCTGCTGCTATCTCTTTTTCAGAAGGCTCTTTAACCATTCCAGTTACGATATAATCAAGATCAGGCGTAGGAAGATAATAAGAATCGCTAAGAGCTTTAACAGCAATCCACTGTAAGCCTTTGTCTTTATGCGTTAATTGTTTTCTATAGAAATCTCGCGCAGACCTTAAGAATTTAGTTCTTTCATATTCAAATGTTTCTCTTCCATATCCCATCTTTCCCAAGAATCTTAATGTTTCTTCTAGAGGTAATTCAAGCTCTTTGATTTTCTCCTTAACTTTATCATCATTAATAACATTATTTAAGCTAGGATTTCTTAAATCTCCATATTCTCCAGCACGATTAACTCCGCCAACCTTTCTAATGACATCTTCTATTGCCTCTTCTTTATACGAGATTAAATAAACAGACGCATGAGGAACAAAAGAGTGACTTATCCAATTATCAAAAAAAGCCCGTTTTGTTTGTTTGGATAATTCTTTGAAAAATTGAATATTAGGAACATCTGCTTTCTCAAGTACATCTAAAGCATCTTGAAATTTGTCCCCTAAATTTAGCAATGGGCAAAGAGACATATATTCAAATACATTAATGTCTATATTGTTTTGTCTTTTAAATCTTTGAACATCTTCATGCGTAAGAAATATATGTTTTGTTCCAAGAAGATGGTCATCAATTCTTTTTTGAATTTTTTTTATTCTGTATCTTATTTCTTTTTTTCTGCTTTTACTCTGTGGTTCATCTAACATTTCCTCTAAAGTCTGCTTCGCATTTTTCATTTCCTCAATAAATTCTTTTCTTAATTCAATCCTGTAACAATCGTTCAATATATCTCTGACTGGATTTCGATGATATTCGCTTTTAAACATACCTTCCTCGCAACCAAGAAGCTTTTCAATGCCCATGTCAACTTTTTCTCTGATTTCATCAGGAACTTCATTTTCCATTGTTCTCATATTGCCTAGAACGAGAAAATCATAAGAGCCGCCCTCTTTCCATGTATACTTTGAAATCTTGTCTGAAAGATCCAATATTCTTTCAATATAATATCTTTCAAAACTGCTTAATCCTATCATTTTTCCAAAAACTTCCTAGTTGCATATTCCACTAAATGGCTTTGGCTTCTGAACAAGCCTTCTTTTAGCTTTTTCTGTATCTTATTAAGAACTTCTTCGTCCATTGAAACAGATACTTTTTTGTGCATAAAGGTAGCAATTCTTGCTAACTTTTAAACCTTTTCTTTTGTCACTACTTATAAGAAGAAAACAAAGACTAAACATAAAATTAATAAACAACTTCTCAAAAAATTAAATTATGTCTATTTACAAGGCATATGATGTAAGAGGAATCTATCCTGCTGAGCTAAATGAAGAGCTGGCTTATAAAATAGGAAGGGCCTTTGTTGCATTCTTTAAAGTTAAAAATGTTTTAGTAGGAAGAGATGTCAGATTAAGCTCTCCAGAATTGCATAAAGAGTTAATTAAAGGAATAAGAGAGCAGGGAGCAGATGTAATTGATATTGGAATAGCTGACACAAATACATTTTATTATGCTGTTTATAATTTAAAGGCAGATTCAGGAATAATGGTAACTGCTTCCCATAATCCTAAAGAATACAATGGATTTAAGTTTGTAAGGCAAAAGGCAATTCCAGTAACAGAGCAAAGCGGAATCTTGGATATAAAAAATCTTGTTGAAAAAAATAAATTCGAAAAGCAAAGAAAAGGAAAAGTAAAATCAAAAAAAAACATAGCAAAGAGATTTATAAAGAATAATCTTGCTCTTGTCAATTACAAGGAAATTAAGGAGCTTAAGGTTGTTGTGGATTATGGAAACGGAGCAGCTGTTATTGCAGGAAAGGAATTATTCAATAAACTAAAATGCAGTTTTTTCCCAATTAACCATAATATAGATGGCAATTTTCCAGGAAGAGGAGCAAATCCCTGGGTTAACTACAAAGAAATATCTGAAGCTGTTAAAGAGAAAAAAGCAGACATAGGAATAACATTTGACGGAGATGGAGACAGGATTTTCTTTATTGATGAAACTGGAAAATTAATTTCCGGAGATTTTATCACAGCCTTGTTAGCCAAGAACATATTAAAGAAGCAGCCAGGAGCAAATATTGTCTATGACTTAAGAAGCTCTCGTTATGTTAAAAATACAATTGAAAAGAATAACGGAAAGCCGTTAATCTGCAGAGTAGGCCATTCTTTCATTAAGCAAT
>Ga0209542_10010550_pt1 | contig 16619 bp, 22 predicted proteins | sample RifCSPhighO2_01_FD_184028 | JGI IMG/M metagenome (GOLD analysis project Ga0209542, IMG submission 184028) | Soil microbial communities from Rifle, Colorado - Rifle CSP2_plank highO2_0.1 (SPAdes) (version 2) | ecosystem: Environmental > Terrestrial > Deep subsurface > Rock core/Sediment ...
TTGTAAAATACGAGGTTGATAGGAACGGGGTGTACGCACTAAGGTAACGAGGTGTTCAGCCCGCGTTTACTAATAGCTCTTAATTTTCTGTACATAGCTGATTTTATTTTTTTTATTTTAGAATTCTTTATTATTAATACATACAAAACAATACATTAGTTAGGACTATAATTGTTCTAGTTATATTTAAAACTCTAACTCACTAAAGGTGCAAGAAAAATTATGAATCTTCTATATTAATATTTATAAATAGAATAAACATTCGATTTGTTGTGGAGAAGATACTAACAAAATCAAAATATCTTATTGGATTAGAATGTCCAAAATATTTGTGGATTACTTTTAATCAACTGGAAAAAATAAGAAAGCCTACTTTAGTAGAAGAATTTAAATTTAAAGAAGGAGATAAAGTAGGAGGACTTGCAAGAAAATTATTTCCTCATGGAATAAATCTTCCAATAGATGATTATAATGAAAATATAAAGCATACTAAAAAAGCTTTAATTAAGAATAAGCCATTATTTGAAGCAGGCATTGAATTTAAGAATTGTTTTTCAAGAGCAGATATTCTTGTTCCTGTGAAAAATCAATGGGATATAATTGAAGTTAAATCAGGAACTAAAGTAAAAGATATTAATATTCATGATGTATCTTTTCAAAAGTTTGTTTATGAGTCTTATGGTCTTAAAATAAGAAAATGCTTTTTAATGCATCTTAATAAAGAGTATAAAAGAAAAGGCAAATTAAACCTTAAGAAACTGTTTATAAAAGAAGATGTAACTTCTGAAGTTAAAGAAGTAAGTAAAGACATTAAAGAAAGTATTGAATTTATTTTTAAAATATTGTCTCTAGATAAACCACCGAAAGCAGGTATATTAACTAAGAAATTGTTTAAAGATGGGAATCATGACTGTCTTCTTGAAAAATGCTTAGAATTAAATGAAAATCATGTTTTTTGCTTGTATAGGGGCGGTAAATTATCATGTGAATTATTTGAAAATGGAGTAGAAAATATAAGAGATATTCCTGAAGATATTAAATTAAATGACAAGCAAGGAATTCAAAGAAATTGTGAAATTAATGGAAAGATTCATGTTGATAAAGATAAAATAAAGGACTTTCTAAATAAATTAAAATATCCTATTTATTATCTTGATTTTGAAACCTTTAGCAATGCAATTCCTATGTTTGATGACTTACATCCTTATTTTCAAGTTCCTTTCCAGTTTTCTCTTCATATATGCAGAAAAGAAGGCTCTAAATTAGAACATTATGAATTTTTATATGATGGCAATGGAGATCCAAGAAAAGAATTTATTCTTAAATTAAAAAAAGTTCTAGGAGATAAAGGAAGTATTGTTGTATATAATAAAAGTTTTGAAATTACTAGGTTAAAGGAATTAAGTGAACATTTTCCAAAGTATAAAAAATGGATTGATAATATTTTAGATAGAATTGTTGATTTGTATGTACCATTTAGAAATTTTGGTTATTATAATCCAAAGCAGCATGGAAGCGCTTCTATTAAGAAAATTCTTCCAGCTTTGACTGGAAAAAGTTATGAAGCAATGCAAATAGCTGATGGGGGAACTGCTTCTGTTGAATTCTTTAACATAACTTATAATAAATGTACTAAAGAACAGAAGAAAAAAATAAGGGAAAATTTATTAAAGTACTGCGAATTAGATACATTAGCTGAAGTTACGATTGTTGATAAGCTAAAGGAACTGGTTAGATAAAGGGTGTAAAAGATTAGGAGTTTTTATTGTTTCATATTATGATTCTTTAGAGTTACTAACCAACAAAAGATATTTAAATTTGTTTATTATTTATTTGTTATGGTATCAAGTATAAAAGGTGATGAACTTAAAACCATAGACGAAATCTATAAAGAATTAGAAGATAATATTAAGATAGTATCTACACCGGACTATAGCAAATTAGTTAATTTTTCTGAAAATTTAAGTATACCAAGGCACAGATGGTTTAATATCAAGGAAGGTTTTTCTGCAAATATCATTAAAAAACTCATAAAAAGATTTGATGGCACTAAACATGATTTGGTATTTGACCCATTTGCAGGAAGTGGTACAACTATTCTTGCCGCAAAAGAACTCGGTATTCCTTCATTTGGATTTGAAATAAATCCATTTTTAGCATTTCTATCAAGAACCAAGTTATACAATAAAAAATCAAATCTTTCAAGCCATGTACATAACATAGAAAATTTAAAAATGTCTGACAATGTAAGAATTCCAAAACTCTCCATTGCTCAAAAACTCTTTAATGACCAATTAAACTACTTATTGTCTGTTAAGCAATACATTGACAACTTAAAAGATTCACAAGAAAAAGACCTATTGAAAATTGCCTTCCTATGTTCTCTAGAGAATTCAAGCACAGCTAAAAAAGATGGAAACGGACTTAAATACCCTAAAAATAAAAAGATTATTCCTTTCAAAGAGGCAATAATAACTAAGATTAAGGAAATAGAAAATGATATCAATACTTGTCCATTGAATGATGCTAATTCTAAAATATTTAATCTGGATGTAAGAAACTTAAATCAATTATTAGATAATAAAGACTTTAAGAATTATATAGAAAATGTTAGTTTATGTATATTTTCCCCACCTTATATGAATTGTTTTGACTATACAGAGATATATAAAATAGAATTATGGTTTGGAGATTTTATTAAAGATTATGGCGATTTAAAAAAATTAAGGAATGCCAGCCTTACATCACATTTAAATAAAATTATAGAAGAAAATTATTACTTAGAAAACAAAGATATAAATTCTTTGGTAGGAAAAATTGCTGAACAATTACTTTGGAATAATAAAATACCTTTAATGATAAAGGCGTATTTTAAAGATATGTATGTTACCCTTCAGGGTATTTACAAATTACTTAAAAAAGATGGTCGTTGTATTATAGTAGTTGGTAATTCCGCTTATGGTAATATAGCAATTCCAACTGACATGATACTAGGTAAATTAGGATTAGAAATTGGATACTCTAAATGCAGGATTGAAATTGCTAGACATTTAGGAACTAGTTCCCAACAATACAAAAAGATTAATAATAAATCGATACTCAGGGAAAGTTTAATTATCTTAGAAAAATGAATAAGATAAAAGTTAACGAAATAGTTCATTGTGATTGTTTAGAAGGTTTAAGGAAATTGCCGGATAAGTGCATTGACCTAATTATTACTTCACCCCCTTATAATTTAGGAAATTCACACCACACAGGAAATAAAAGACATAAATCTTATGATGACAATATGGATGAAGAAGAATATCAGAGATGGCAAATAGAAGTGTTAAATGAATGTCATCGAGTACTTAGAGATGAAGGTTCAATGATTTATAATCATAAAAATAGAATTAAAAGTGGAACTCAGATAACTCCTTATCAATGGATTCTCAAAACAAATTTTTTAGTTAAACAGGAAATAGTCTGGATCAACAGAAGTCAAAATTTCGACAAAATTCGTTTTTATCCTTTCACTGAAAGATTGTATTGGTTATCAAAAAAGAAAGATACTACCCTAATCAATGTTCTAAGCCATCATGATGTCTTTGATTGGAAGGAATGGGAAGTTGTTGGAATAAAAGGTGAACACACGAGAGCATTTCCTTTAAAAATGGTAAAAGATATTTTGTTAGTCTTCCCAGATGCCAAGTTAGTATTAGACCCATTTATGGGGTCTGGAACTACTGCCTTTGCTTGCAAATTACTGAAAAGGGATTTTATTGGATTTGAAATTAATCCAAAATTTATAGGAGTAGCGATGAGCAGAATAAACGATTTTGAAAAAGAAAAAGATCCTAGCCTATTTAGCTTTAAGTAATTTTTTAAGTTTCTTTAAATCTACTAGGGATATGACTTTCTCTTTAGAGTTATAATTAATAATTTCCTTAAATAAACTAAGATGTCCTGCAAGATATTTAAATTGGTTGCCAGCAGTAGTCTTCATCAATAAATCGGGTTCTGTAAAACTAACACCAAATCTCTGGTTTAACTCTACTAGAATTTCTTTTCTATTTTTTTCGTTTGCTACAAGCAATTTATATTTAAACTCTTTCAATTGATTAATTCTATTAACAGTATTACTAATAGAGGATTTAGATTTATCTGGAGTTATGTAAATACCATAAAGGAATTGTAGAAAGTCTATCTGTTTAACTTGCATCAAAATTTTCAAAGTTAGGATATAAGGATAAAATTCTATCTCATCTCTACTTAGCATCACCCGCTTAAAAATTTCTTCAAAAGGTTTCTTTGAAAGGTATAAATTTTTACCAAATTGCGAAAGTCTGCATTTGTTTTCATGTTCTTTTAGTAAACCCAACCTAAAAGTGTGTGAGTAATTGTTATGGTCTATAAATAAATCATTTTTATGAACTACTTGATTCACATTTTTAAATTTTTGAATTGTTTTATTTACAATACTCTTATAACCTAGAATTTGATAGTCGCCAATAGTCTTAAATTTTCTAACATAACCACTAGTAAGTTCTTTCTTTTTATAGGTTATTCCTGTTTTGAAATAGCTTGTTGGATTTGCATTGCGTTCGGCTATTCGTAAGGCAATACTGTGCCAGAAATTATTTATATCTATTTGTTTATAGACAAAAATCATTAGTGGATTGAAGGTATCTTTTGAAAAATTAGTTATGTGTCCTCCTTTCCCAAGATGTAAATTAATTTTGTCTATATACTCAGCAAGTCTGTTATCTTGGTCTCTTAACGCCTGGATAATATAAAAAAGGGATTCAAATCTTTCTTCATTTAATTCAAATGAATCTACGCCAAAATCAGGTAGCACGACAGGTACTATAATATATGCAGTTTTTTTACCTACAATATCTTTTCTGAGTGCCCTCCCCACCGCTTGAACTATGTCAATAAGAGAATTCTTAGGATTAACAAAATATACACTATCAATGATTGGAACATCAACTCCTTCGGTTAAACATCTGGCATTACTAACTACAGCAATATGTGAAGATTTAAATTCATCAAATATTTTTGTCCTTAACCCAGTTGACATTGTGCCATCAATGTGTTCGACAAAAATGTCGTTAATATTAATATTTAGTTCTTGAGAAATTAAGGAATCTAATTTCAATCCATTTTTTGAGTCATTTATAAAATTTTTCGAATTCTTTATATTACTATGAAAAGTTATTATTTTCCTTAATTGGAATTCTTTTATGCATTTTATTAGTAGATATTGTCTAAATAGGTTTTGTGCTGTTGTATAATGCTCATCTTTATCATCATCTGTTATTTTAACATTGGTATTGTTTTTAATTAGTTCAAACCCCTCTTTGTCTCTAATTGCAGCGATAATAATTTTATAATCAGAAATAATTCCATTGCTTATAGCTTCACCAAAATCTAGCTTTTCGAAGGTATGTCCATACTTCTCTTCGTCATCCATTGAGAAAACAATTTCATTATATCTCCCTAGCTGCTTCTTAATTCTTGGTGTTAATATTTTCTCGGTAGCAGTCATAAATAGTCTCTTACTACTCCTTATATTGTTTTGTTGTACTGCTTTATTAAATAGACTACCATCTTTAATCCCAACAGTTCTATGTGCTTCATCAAAAATAATAATATCAAACATAAAATGACTTATTTTTGGATTAATAGCACCTATAATAACGTCAATGGATTGATATGTAGAAAAAACAATTTTTGGTAATACTGATGATTTTTTGAGAAACTTTGTTATCTCAAATTCATTTGTGGTAACTGGGACACCTATTTCATTAACCCGAATATCTTCTTCATCTAAATCTACTTCTCTAGATACTGTATTATCAGAACATATACAAATATAATTAAAGCCCTTATTAGTCTGATTAGACCAAGCTTCTAATGTCTGTTTGATGAGAGCTAAACTAGGAACTAGAAATAAAATGTTCTTATATTGCATTTTTTCTATTACCCACAAAACAGTTAACGTCTTTCCAGTACCACATGCGGATATATACTTTCCCCGCTCGTATTTATTTAACCCAGCAATGATATTACTGATTGCTCTTTGCTGGTGTGGGAGTGGATTATATTTCTTAACTACTAATTTTTTAGAGTTACAAAAATTGTATAAGTTTTCAAAAAATAAAGGATCTAATCTTTCTAAAGTATCCAATAAAATTTGGATTAGCTCGTGTTTCTTTGTTACTTCTGTTAATTCATAGGTATTTGCTATTACATACTTATAATCTGATTTAAATGATTCGCTTAGAAATGTTGACAATTCTCTATAACTAACTGATTCTCTTTTACTTCTGAATTTAACTTGAAAGGTAGCTATTTTATCACTATTAAAAACAACAATACCATCAACACCATAATCTTTTTTTTCTAGTTTTAGTTGTTTTTTGAGTTTATATGGAATTTCAGAAAATAGGAAGACTTCTTTAACTTGGTACAATTGGGCATTAAGTGTTAGATATGCCTTAACAAACTGTTCAAAAATAATGCCTTTTTCATAAGTGCTGTCCAGCTTTGCAATCTCAGATTCTAGTTGCTCAAAACTGTTATAAATTCTGCTAGTAAACAGCTTATGGAAAGTCATGTAAAAGATAACTATTTAAATCATTTATATAATTTTGGTTATATGATATTAATAAGCATTTATCCAGAACAAGTGGAGGCGATTCTATCAGAGACAAAAAAATATGAATTTAGAAAATTTCCTTATAAGAGAAGTACAATTGACGGAACCAAGTTTAAGTATATTGCTATTTATGAGACATCTCCAACCTCAGCCATAACCACTATACTAAAAATTGGTGCTATTCATTTTGACACTGTTGTAAACCTTTGGGAAAAATTTGGTAAATCTTCAGGAGTAACTAAGGATTATTTTATGACTTATTATCATAAGAAAATTAATGGAACGGCATTACATATAGAAAAATATAAAATATTGTTACATCCTATTAAAATAACCGAAATAAAAAAAATATATCCTAGTTTTATCCCACCTCAGAATTACTACAATCTTGAAGATAATAAATATAGCAAACTCAAAGAAATCATTACCAAAAGATTAAAATAAATTAAGATAATTTGCTTAATAAAGAATCTATGAGTGATTTTGTTTTAGTGTATAAATCAATAATACTACTTATAGTAGCAACTCCTTTTAAAGCATTCCATGATTTTTTAATTATACTTTCATCTGGTTTTGATTTTGCTAATTGAGATTTTATTGTGTCTATTTCAGCTTGATAATCTATTTTTTGCTCATCGGATAATTCGCTATTTATCCTTATTTGGTTTCCTAATCTTTCAAGAGATTCCGATACTTCTCTATGCTCATTTCTAACAATATTATTATCCCCCAAAACTACAACACTATTACTCATATTATTTATATTTATACCAACTAACTTATTGGTTTTCTGAAATTTAGAATATCCATCAAAGAAGTCTATACCATCTTTAGATATACTATAAGTTTTCTTTTCACTAGGTATAGTCCTTTTACGAGTATAGAATGAAACTTCTTTAATTTCCTCAATTACCCATTTAGTTTCAATTAAATATGTTAAATTTCTAACAACATACTTTCTTTTTATTCCTTTTTTCTTTAAATCTGAATATATTTTACTAATCATTAATTTATGACTTTCCATGCCTCTTGGATTCTTCCAAACGTCATATAAATATTTTAAAATGGTTTCTCTTACTACATTATCAGATGGCTCAATTTTTGCTTTTTTAAGCATATTTGAATAAAGGACAAAATCTTTAAAAATCAATCGTTTAGAATAGAAATAGTAATCTTTACAGTCTGACCTTCTTTAATTTCATATAATTTTCCTACATTGGCTAAACTTCCTTTTGGGAATACAATCATATGTAAGGAATAATAAAATTAATAAGAGGGACATTAACTATAAATAAGAGGTTTTGAAGTATGGTAGACTATTATTATAATTATAGCGAATATTCTGATATTTTAAATATTCATAAAAAGAATGTTTTAACTAAAGGTAGCGCTGAACTTGGAAATTTTACAGTAGATTTCGGCAATGATAATGATATAGTTGGAATTGAGATTGAACATGCTTCTGAGTTCCTCAATAATTTAGATATAAGTAAAGAATTTCTGAAAAATCTTGAGGGAGCAAAAATGATAATAGATAAAAGAAACAATAATTGTCAAATAGTATTTATAGTATTAAAAACACATAATGATATCAAGAAAATACCATTGCCTACTGCTATTGCAAGTTAAGAAAGTGTAATTTGATCCCTAATTATTTTTTTATTCTTTGATCTTTATTTATTACACAAGACTTGATTGACTATATAATTAAAGAGGTTAATGAATCTTCAAAATAATCTTAGGATTATTCTTGTAGAGGTCACCATTACTAAGAAAAGCTAAAACATATTGCGAAGTTCGGAGTTATTGAAAAACTTCACTATAATTAAAGAGTATAAAGTTAAAAGACCTACTCTAATGTGCTAAACAGGCAATGTTAGTTGCAATCGGCAGGCCAAGCTAGTCCAGTGTTCTGTAAAAAATCAGTTTAAAACCATAGTATAATGATAATGTACTACCAATAACTATAAGACCCGGTCCTTTAGAAACTGAAGAAATGAACTTAGCTAGTGCTTGAAATCCAATTGGATCTGTTTCATTTAACCTTAAAAATTCGTCCTGCTCCCTTGAAAAATTTGCAGATAAAAAATAATTTGTTCCGTAATAAGTTAATAAAGCACCCCCGATAGTAAGCGCCCCATAGGATAAACGATTGTAGCTATCCTTATTATTGCTCATATGTTGATATATACCTGTACATATTCTATCTACTATTCCACCCTGCATTTGATTAACTTTGTCTTCAATTGTTTTGTCGTTTTTCATATATTTACAATTAATTTATTAATTTATTAATCTTTTTGTTTTCTTATTCTGTGATCTTTGTCTTAAGTCTTTAATAATTAACATATCATATATTTCAATTAATTTTTGTATTTTTAAATTCTCTATATTCAGTTTAAATAATTTAGCTTTTCCTATAATCCTAGTTGGAATTATTATTTTACTTTTAATTAAATTTTCCCAGATCCTATATAATGTAGCTCTTCCAATATTTGAGTTATCTGCTAGGTCTGTTATAGAAAAATCTAATTCTCTTTCAGTTAATAAATAGTCTAGTACTCTAATCATTGAAGAGTCTCCCATAAATTCAATAAATAGTGATTTTTCTCTTAGTTTTATCATAATACAATCAGTGTCAATTGAATTTATAAATATTTCTATTTTGAGACAATATTGTACCAATGCAGCATTTTTTAAATATTAAACAATACTATTATTCTTAAGCATTAATATATTCACTACAAAAGTAATTTATATAAAAAAACAAAACATTCATAAGTTATTAAGAAAAAATAGACAGATGATCAAGTTTCTTATTTTTGATCTGGATGGCACATTATATGAAAAGAAAAGTGTTGTTTTAAGATACTTGCAAGAATTTGCTGATATAGAAAAATATAATTTTGATGAGATATATCAAATATTTACCAATTCATATATTTTAGCAAAAAAAGAGACATTTCCATCTCCGACTTCCTTTTGGTCACGAGTCCATGATATATTTATGAATTCTATAAAATCATCAAAAATGGACTTGCTAGATAAACTCGTTGAAGAAGCCAAACAAAACGTATTACTTGAAATAAAGCCTAGAAAAAATACAACAAAGTTATTAAGGAAAGCAAAAGAAAGCGGAATTAAGATTATAGTCTTCACAGGAAGTAATGATATGTATGACTCTATTAATTTTAATGAAAGTAAAGAAGAAATCTTAGAATTAAAGAAGTTTAAACTGAAACAATTAGAAATTTTAGGCCTATTAAGCTATATCGATAGACTCATATTAACATCAGAATATGGTGGTTATAAACCGCAAAAATTAGTTTTTGAAAAATTATTAGAAGATCTAAAGGCACAACCTGAAGAATGTTTGATGATAGGAGATACATATAATGATCTAGGTGCTACACAACTAGGTATTTTTTCAATTATGATAGGTGATAATGATACTAAAAATTTTACTCCAAATTTACGAATTGAAGAATTTAAAGACATTATTGATATAATCGATTTTGAGAAATGTAGTCTAAAATAAATTAAGAAAGAAGCATTTTATGCCGCTTCTTCTTTTAAAATTTTTCTAAATTCATTCAGCAATTTTCTAGATTTTTCTATTGCTTGTCTTGCTGTTTCAAAATCCATTCTACTTCCATAGTAAGTAAGGGAGTTTCTCTTGAACCTTAAATCATCAAACAAGATGTATAAATCCTCTCTGTTTAGAACATCTCTCAAATAAAAACCTAAGCAGATATGATTTAGGATATTATATCCTTTTTTGAAAGCCATTGCTTGTAATAGTTCTAATAGGGAAGTATAATAATCTTCAAAAACAAAATTGCAGTTTTTTTCAGTTATTTCTTTTATTAAGCTTATTCTTTCTTTGGCAGTTTCCGTTAATGATTCTGCCCTGTTTATGTCTGGCGTTATAGTTTTTGCAGATTTATTGATTAAGCAATCATTCCAATTTGTTTCCTTCATGTGAAAACCTCTATATAATTGTTTAATGTTATGCCGTTTATAATATTATTTACTAAATTAGTATTTCTTATTTCCTTGAGGTTTTTATACTGAAATAATTGTATTTCTCTTTTCAAGACTTTTTCAAATTTTTCAAGATTTACATTTCTGTTAGATGGCGTTTCAATGTATAGGTCAATATCACTTTCTTCTGTGTCTTCTCCTTTTGCGTATGAGCCGAAAAGAACGATTGCAGGATTGCTTAATTCCACTTTTACGTATTCAATAAGCCCAGATTCATGCAATTGCTTTATGTTGTAGAGTTGTTTTTCTAAGAGATATTTTTGACTTCCTCTATTTGCTGTGTAGAAACTTACACTTCCAATTTTGGCTATGTTTAATATTTCTTCTTTTTCTAATTCCCTGCAATATCTTATGACTGATGGCAATGGAAGTTTTAGAGTTCTTTCTATCTCTCTTACCCTTAGCTTGGCTGTGGGATTAGTAAAGAAATATTCCTTGACTGCCTGTTTAATATCTTTTCTTTTCATTTGATAATATTTAATATCAATTGATATTTAAAGTTATCGTTTTAAGGTTATGGAGTTTTTGATGCAGGGAGTAAGGAAAAGCTTATTAAAGTACTGTGAATTAGATACATTTGCTGAGGTAATGATTGTTAAAAAGTTGAAGAAGACAGTAGATTAGCTTCATGTTTTGTTTTTTGCTAATTATGACTTACAGACGCTGGCAAGATAAGAGGGTGTGACATGGAGAGGATGATTTGTGCTAAATGCAAAAAGGGTCAAATACGTTTTGACAAAAAACAGGAATTTTATATTTGCAAGAACTGTGGCGATAGTCAATATTATCTGGGTTCAGTAATATACCTTAACAAGAAAGGTCAAGAAATCCACGCTTTGTTTGATTGAGTCTAAGACAGGAAAACCACTTAACTATATCTTGAGTTAATATGCTAAATTTTTTGAATCTATCTATGTGAATTTCTAAGTATATCAACCAGCCCTCTATAATCTCTTCCAATATTAATTGTAAAGTGTTCATTTAGATGTCTTTCATTTGGAGATTCAGCAACATAAATTGATGTAACTTTGCCACTACCGATTGTACCTTCACAAGGCTTCAATTTATCAACTAATCTTTGATCTTCTTTAGAATCCCCAATAATTAGATATTTTTCTTGTCTATTTGTAAATAAAGAGGGTACCACTAAAGCCACCTTATTCCAAGTTTGTGAAAATGCATAACTAAATCCATATTTTTCCCTAAATATTTCAGTTATTTCTGGTATATTTCTGGTTAATAAATGACTGTCAGAACTTTTTAACACTAAATTAAAGAAATCAGAAGCGCCAGGGTATTCTTTTAATTTTCCTTCTCTTAATAATCTTTCAATTTTCTCTTTTGCTTCTATTTTTCTTTCTCTAGTATATAAGAATAAATCAATATACTCTTTCCAACAATCACTTTCTGCTGATTTTCCATCTTTAATTAAGGACAACCCACTTTCCAAGCTCCACAAAATAAAATCATAATCAAAATAAGACTTAATATCTCTTAACCTTTCATAAACTAATCTCTTTGCAGGACTTGGTAAAATACAATCATCTAAATCAGCAATTACAGCATCACTTCCAAGAACTAAGTCACTTAATTCTTTTCTGCTTAATTCCCTATTTGTTGCAACCCAAGGTCTATGATGTCCAGGGCGTATTAAGAAATCCATTTTATTTCAATGACCAAAGTGACCACTTACAAAACTAGGAATACTTACAACACCATTTTGTCTCTTAAATTCTTTACTTCTAATGCAATATTTAATTCCATCAATAGACTCAGTATAGTTTATAGGAATCCAAATTCCAGAGCTTCTTACTTGGCTTATATGTTTTGCATCTGATGCCGCAGTACCAATCATACCTTTAATTACACATTGAACATAATCAAGTAAATTCTCAGCTTTTTTATTTGCTTTTTTCATATTTACTCTTCCAAAAATTCCTAATTGCATTCCAAAAAATAAATTAATACACTGGCCATTATTTACTTCAACTTCATCAACCATTTTAAGAACTTCCAACATTACTTTTTCTTCATCAGCATCTAATAGTCTATATCTAAATAAATCGTCGCTTGGAACTACATAAGGATGATTTAATATAGCAACACCATTTCTTTTATGAATTTCTTCCACAATTCTTCTAGGATCTTGATTATCCTCAATTCTATCTCTAACTCCAACAGATAATATATGCAACTTCGGATAAATTCCTTGAATTTCTTGTGTTCTTAAAATATAACCTGATTGCCCATTATAGTCCACTTTTGCATATATTCCAAGATCAATTTCTCTAACACCGGGCATTCCTGCAAAATCATGGTAATCATGAAAAATATTCACATCCATAAAAGATGTAATCCCATTAATACCTTGACTACAAGTTGCTAATTTGTCCTCTAACTTAGTACTTCTTTTATGATGAACATGCAAATCTGCTAATAAATTACCGTTAATTTCTGCATATTGTTCCATTGTATTTAAATCCAATCCTACTCTTGTTATTAATGTACCAGCTCCAATTACAGCAATATATTTAAAAAAGTTTCTTCTGTCTAAATTCATCCTTCAAAAATTACTCCAGCAACAACCATATCATCTAAATGCGACATACTAACAAAAATATTTTTTACGCCTAGTTTATCTGCAATTTCTTTAGCTATCCCGTAAAGTTCAATGTACGGCCTACCACTATTTTCGTGACAAACTTCTATATCTTTAAATTTAACTCCTTGCCTATTTCCAGTTCCAAGCGCCTTCATAGTTGCTTCTTTTACAGACCAATAAGCTGTAAGTACTTCCATAACACCAGATTGATACCTCTTTCTTCTAGCTGACTCAACTTCCATAGTGGTATAAATCCTGCTTAAAAACCCTTCTCCATGAGCACAAATAGCTGCTTGAATTCTAGAAGGTTGCATAATGTCAATACCATAACTTATTATCATTAATTATCTAATAATAGTAAAGCTTTTAAACCATTATTTACCCATATTTCTTGTAGGTAGGTGCCCAACTTACGGATCTTAGATCTGAGGAAAGTCCACCCACTCGAAGCTTTATAAGCGGAATCGGTTGCTTATCGCAAGGTAAGTCTCAGAAATGGGAGGCAACCGCTCAGAAACGAAACAGCCTTTTAAAGCTATGATGTTGCGAAGTCTTTCGCGAGAGAGATGAGTTAACCAGCTGAGTATTTTAAAAGGAAGTGGTGAAACGGCGAGTCCCTACCAGTGCAAGTCTATTAAAGACGCTTAGTAGAATGTTGGGATGGTTTTTCCTAATACGAAAACCAACAGAAGGTGGCTTATAGCCTACCTACATTTTTAAACTTAAATGACACCAAATAGAGTTAATTATTACATCAACTCGGACTTAGATAAATTATGGGATCATGTTTTAAATAGTACTTATAATGCAGATTCTGAAAGATTTTGTAGAATATACCTTGCACCATTTTTATGTGATCGTTCACCATACTTTAGAACACTTTTAACTCCTAAAGCAGAACAATTTCTAATAAAACATCAAGCATCTGCAACACAAGATTTAGTAAAACTACTGCATTCACTGATGAAATCAAAAAATCCTACATCAATAGATTTCAAGACATAAATCAAAATCTTTTTAAATAAATCCCCATTCTAAGAAATTATGGCTGATCAAAAAATTACAATGCCTTCGGGCATGGGGGGAATTGTCAGATATTCTGATGAAACTAAAAGCAAGGTATTATTTAGTCCCAAATTAGTAATTGTCTTCATCGTGGTCATAATTGCACTCGAAATAATTCTTCACTATGCTTTATGATGCCTGGCATGAATCCTCGGAAAATGCAGCAAATGATGAAACAGCTTGGTATTCAACAAAAGACTATTGAAGCTAAGCAAGTAATTATCAGATGTTCTGACAAAGATTTGGTATTTAATAGTCCTGAAGTATCTTTAATAAATATGATGGGGCAAGACACTTTTCAAATTATTGGTGAGTACACAGAAAAACCCCTATCAAAATACTCAGAAGAAGATATTAAATTAGTTGTAGATGAAACTAAATGTACTAAAGAAGAAGCAGAAAAAGCCTTAATTAAGACAAATGGTGATATTGCAGAGGCAATTATATTAATAAATCATCAAAAATAGGTTTTTTCATTGTTTTGATATTAGTAATATTTAAAAATATCAATCTACTTTTATTTTTATGGAGAAATATGAGATCTTGATAAAAGAGGCTAAGCAATATATAAACACAGCTGATCATCTTTGCTATGTAACTTTCCCAAATGTAAATGATAACAAAATAATACTTGCCATAGCTGAAAACATTTATGTAGCTATGGTTAGTGCTATGGAGTCCTTGCTATTATATGAAAAAGAATTCAAAAGGATTTATACTCTTCCAGAAGCTTTTGATCTCAAATTTGACTTATTTAAATCAACAATTTCAAAAAGATATAATTTAGACAGAAATTTTGTTTTCACCATGGATGAGTTAAGAAGACTACTTCAATTGCATAAAAGATCACAAATGGAGTTTAATAGAAAAGGAAGTTATATTATACTAGCAGATGATTTTAAATTAAAATCAATTAATATTGGTAAAATAAAACAATATCTGGAATATGCAAAACCATTTGTTAGTAACGTTGATGTAATTTTAAGAAAAAGTTATAAGATTAAATGATGGTAATGATTGAAGAGGGTAATAAGGCATTAGAAGAAATCAAACGAGCAGATCATTTAGTCCATGTTACCTTAAAATATACTAGAACTGCTGATGTAATTAGAAATATTCTTGATCGTTTAATTAATGCCTTTGAATCTACATTCTTGGAGTATTTACGATATCTTAAAGAAAAAGGTGAAATAAAGCAGGTCCCAGATACAGTTAAAGCAAGATTAGAGCTATTTAAATTAAAATTTAAAGGCAAAATTAAAAATTTTATTGATATATATATACTTATTAAAAAAATTTACGCAGCTGATTATGGTAAGAAAGAAGAATTTAGAAAGCATGTTACTTTAATTGCACATCTTAGAAAAAAAGATGTTAATGTTGACATAGTATTAATTACCAATTTTTACTTTAAAACGCGAGAGTTTTTTATCCTTGTGCATGAAGAAATGAGAAAATGACAAGATATATATTAATTGCATCTGGCAAAGGAGGCACAGGAAAAACCTCCTGCTCAATTAATTTAGCAGCCGCTTTTACTTATTTTAATAAAGATGTTATATTGGTTGATGCCAATATTTATAATCCAAATCTCTCTATTAATCTAGGTATAATTAACCCCATTAAAAATATGCAAGAAGTTCTACTTGGAAAATATCATATTTTAGAAGCAATCCATAATCACTCAAGTCGAATGAGAATAGTCCCGCTTTCCATTTCTTCAAGTTACATAACAAAAATGGATTTGAGTAATTTTAAAAGAGTATTATATGGTATTGATGGTCTAGCTGATTTTGTTTTTATTGATGGAACCTCTGGTAATAATATTGATACAATTCATCTAATAAATGCAGTTAATGAAATAATAATTATTACTAATCCAGACACTGCATCATTAACCGATGCTATGAAAACTATAAGATTGGCAAATTATTACAAGAAACCTGTCCGAGGAATAATCTTAAACAAGACTACACCTAATGATTTTTACACAAGCCAAGATGTTGAAAATCTGATGAAAACAGAAGTTTTGGGTTCTATTGAATTAAATCATTTAATACCAATGGCTAATCATTACAAAGATAGTATTCTTAATTTATATCCTCTTGATAGATCTAGCTTAGGATTTAAAAAAATAGCTTCAGATCTTTTAAATGAATATTTTGAGTTTAAAGTAGAAAATAAGGGATTTTTTTCAAGGTTTGTTAAATTAAAGTAAATTCTTTTTATCTATCAATTTTTCCAATAATTCCTAGACCTACTCCA